>Ga0247742_10002327_pt1 | contig 12503 bp, 8 predicted proteins | sample UWRJL208509C2_FD_180944 | JGI IMG/M metagenome (GOLD analysis project Ga0247742, IMG submission 180944) | Plant litter microbial communities from Arlington Agricultural Research Station in Wisconsin, United States - UWRJ-L208-509C-2 | ecosystem: Environmental > Terrestrial > Plant litter >... | reverse complement strand
CGGCTCACCCCGGCCAATTCCAGCGCCTTCGAGTTGGCCCACAGGCTGTGGCCGTCGATGGCAAAGAAAAAGCCGGGCCGGTCCGGCAGGATGCGGTCGAGTTCAGCGCGGTTCGGTCCCTCGGGCGGGAACATGTCCACGCGCCAGCCGAAACCGCGTATTGGACCTGTGGGCTGTTCCTTCGCGGCGCGCTCGATCGCGGCCAGCGCTTCCTTGAGCGTGGGGACCTGCAGATCGACGCCGGAGGTGAGGAATGCACCGAGGAAGGGATGCGTGTGACCTTCCACGAAGCCCGGCATCAACAGGCGGCCCTTGAGATCGATGACCTGCGTCTTCGGCCCGGCCAGCGCCATTGCGCCCGCTTCGTCGCCAACGTGAACGATGGTCTTGCCCTTTACCGCAACGGCCTTGGCCCAGGGTGCAGAGCCGGCAACGGTATAGACGAGGCCGTTGCGGAACACGTAATCGGCGCCGTCGGTGGCGGCCTGGGCGAATACTTCGGTTGCCCGGAAAACAGAGCCGACGGCCGCGGCCGCAGTCAGGGCGGCTCCGGCGCGCAACACGGTCCGACGGCTTGTCCCGCCATCGCTCACCGGAACGTTCTTGCCGAAAGCTTCAAAATGGGGAGCCCAATCACATGCGATACACATCACCACTCCTTGATGGCCTCAGAGGGCCAAACTGAAATTCCGAACTGGCTCCGCGCATTTCGAAACCACGCAGATAATTTGTGCCACAAAAGTGAGTTTTCTTCACCGCTGGGCAAAAGACAACAGATGACGACGCAAGCGTATATCGAAAATCATTGTTACGATTTCATGTATTATTTATATCGACATTACATGCTTGAGCGGCGCCGAATGGATTTTACTAAGTTCTGAATCCCTGCTCCTCGATAAGCCCCTTGCGCACTGTCAGGTGGAGCGCCGGCCGCGCGTGAGCACGAAAACGGCGAAGGCCGCGCACACCGTCGCGGCGAAGAAGGCCAGGCCGTTGGACGACAATTCCATCGCGAAACCCGCGGCGAGCGGGCCGAGCAGGGCTCCCAGTCCCCACATCAGTCCCATGGCGGCGTAAATGCCGATAAGCTCCGGGCCGCGGAAGCGGCTGCCCACCACGGTGAGCATCAGCGTGTAGATGCCCACGAACGCCCCGCCCCAGATGAACAGCAAGGCGTAGGTGAGCCATTGGCTGCCGAGCGCAAAGGGCCAGACCAGCGCGCCGAGTGCGGCAATGACGGCGAGCGCGACGACGAGCTTGATGCGGTCGAACGTGTCGCCGAGCCAGCCGATCGGCAGCTGCAGCACGATGGCGCCGATCATCATCACCGACATCAACCGGGTCGCCTCGGCTTCCGGCCAGCCGAGATTCATGGCGTAGATGGCGAGAAACGAGAGCCCCGAGGTCTCCAGCGCCGCGTTGAGCATCGTCGCGGAGATCGCCACCGGGGCAAGGCGTATGAAGCGAAGAGGGCTACCGGTTGCCGGCTCATCGAACACCGGCACCTGCACTTTGGGCGAGGCGACGAGAACGGCTGCTGCAAGCGCGATTGCCCCGCCGACGAGATAAGGCGCAAAACCTGACGTGCCGATGAGCGACAGAATGAGGGGGCCGAGCGCAAAGCCGATCGACAGCGCCGCCGTATAGGCGGCCATCGCCCGCGCCCGCGTTGCTTCACTGCTCAGGCTGTTGGTCCAGACTTCGGAAAGTACGAACAGCGTTTCCGAGGCCATGCCGAGCAGCAATCGCAGAACGAACCACAAAGCGATGAATGGCAAAGTGGGAAAGCTCACCAATATCGCGCCGGCAGCCACAAGCGAGACAATGACAAGGCGGCGTATGCCGAACCGGGCGACAAAGCGCGGCAGGCACACCGCCACCACCAATACACCGACGGCATGCATCGCGGCATTGGCGCCGATCATCGCCTCGCTGCGGCCCTGCTGGACGAGGCTGAAGGCGATCAGCGCCGCGCTGAGGCTGTAGGTCAGGCCAAACATCGTGGCCGTCGCAATGACGGCAGCGCGGGATAAAAGCAGGGAGGCCGTCGGCGCAGGTGGGTTCACGCAGCCGCCCCTTTTGTGCCATTCCCACCTGGCCGCAGCCGCCGCAGGAAGCGGCCGAAACTCTCGCTCCACGGAACGTCCTGTTTCTCGACGATGCGCGCCATGGTGTGCGCGTAGTCCAGCACCAGCCCCGGCGTCCATGTGCTCAGATAGGCGCGGCTGCGGAGCATGGCGCCGATCCAGATGTCCGGGTTTGTGAGCAGGATAAAGAGTTGCAGCCATGGAGAGCGCGTCGCGAGCGATCCCTCCAAGGCGGCATCAAGCGCCTGCGCCACCACCACCGAGCAGTTCCTGTTGGTCAGATTATAGGTGTTGTCCTGCCGGTACCCGGCCCAGAAGGCGTGCAACTGCCTCGGGTTGAAATTGCGGAACGTCACATTGGCATCTGACGGGCACCACTCCGCAGCCTCATAGGCGTAGGAAGGTTGAAAACGCCCCTCGACGTCATTCTCGGCCGTTCCACGCAGCGCGCCGACAAAATCCGCGCTTGAGCGGTCGAATTCGACGGCGGGATAGTGGCTGATATAGAGCGACGGCTGCATTTCCAGCGAAGCGTGGCCCGTGGAGATGACGCCATTGGCGTCGACGGCGGCAATGTAACGGTCAACGACCGGCCGGTGCTCAGACACGACGGCGGAGCCGACCGGCGTCCAGACATGCACGATGAGCGGGTCCGTTACCGTCGATGGCACGTCCTTATCCACCAGCACAGGCGCGTTGTCATACCAGCCGCGCGCGGCGAACATCGGCAGGCTGAGGATTGCCGCTTCATCCTCGAGGGTCCGGAACATGAGACTTAGCCGGATCAGCATCCACCCTCGAAGCGCGAAGATCACGCCGATGCAGATCGGGATGCTGCGCTCCAGCGGGAGCGGCCATCCGGTAAGAAACAGCACGGCGAAGGCCAGTTCGACCGAGCCATATAATGCACGCCACCGCCAATCCGGCAGGTGCACGAGCAGGCCGATGCCGATGCGCCCGATGCCATCGACCAGGAACACCACGCAGAACAGAATGGCGAGAACATATTCGGCGTGTGCGGGCCAGTGCATGACCACGGCGCCGATGACGATCAGCACCATCGCCCGCGCCAGACTGAGCATGCGCGCTATGATGTTGGGCCGGCCGAAGAAACGCAGGGCATTGCCGATGCCCATGAAGATGAACACGAAGCCGACCACTCGACCGGCGGCAGCAACGATCCCATCGGAGGCATGAAAGGCCAGCAAAACTGCGATGGCTATAAGCGCCAAGCCGATCATGCCGACGACGTACCATCGTGCCTTGAAGGCCCGGGCGCCGATGAGCAGGAAAGACAGTTTAAGCATTGGAGACTCAGAGCATGATGGTCGGCGCGGCTGGATATCGGTGGACGGTAAGCTGCAATGCCGCAAGGTGAAAGTATTGATTTCCCGGAGAAGCCAACCCTGCATTGCCGCTGAAAGTTTGCCGGCTCTGGCCAGATATTCGAGACCGCGGGAAGCGCCTTATCCGCCCTCATGCCGACATTGATATTGCCGTCATGGACCGACGCCAGAATGACACTCAGCCTTGACGCGAACGGATTGTGCTGGAGGCCGCTTGACTTTTAGACGTTCTAAAAACGACATTTCCCATATGCCAATCGTCCTCAGCCGCCGCGACGCCATCATCACCGCCTTCGCTGCCGCGCTCGCAAGTGTCGGCGTCGCCGACCTCGGCCGCTTCGCCATGGCCGACGAGGCGTTGGGCGTCGATGACTTCATCGCACTCTCGGCGTCCCTCACCGAGGTGGCGCCCTCATTGCTGGAGCGGGACGTCGCGGTCGTGCTGCTCGGTGCCTTCATGGCGGCCGGCTATGGCGATGGGCTCAAGCGCCTGCATGCCGATGCCGCTTCTGATGTGGAACTGGGCAATGCCATCGTCGCGGCCTGGTATTCCGGCGTGTACCTGACCAAAGAGGGCGAAGTGGTCGCCACCTTCAACGACGCGCTGGTCTGGGGGGCACTCGATTTCACCAAGCCGCCCGGCAATTGCGGCGGCGAGACCGGCTACTGGTCCGAGCCCGCGTAAATTCCCTGGAGCCGGATAAATGCCCGATACGCTCACCGCCGATGTCATCATCGTGGGATCCGGTGTCGCCGGCGCCCTGCTGGCGGCGAAACTCGCTGAATCCGGGGTCAAGGTCGCGATCCTGGAGGCGGGAGCCACGGTAGATCGTGCCGAGGCGGTGGAGACCTACTGGAAGGCGGCGATCAAGGTTCCGGAATGCCCCTATCCTCCCGTGCCGGAGGCCATGCATCCGCTCTCCAATGACCGCGACTTCTGGTATCGCCAAAGCGGCCCGGAAAAGTTCGCCAGCACCTACATCAAGGTGGTGGGAGGCACGACGTGGCATTGGCTCGGCACGTGCCTGCGTTTCGTGCCCAGCGATTTCCGTATGAAAACCACCTTTGGGAAAGCCGTCGACTGGCCCATCGCTTATGACGAGCTCGAGCCGTTCTATAGCGAAGCGGAGAACGAGATCGGCGTTGCCGGCGATTCTGACGAGACGCTCGGCTCCCCCCGCTCGGCGCCGTTCCCAATGCCGGCGATTGCGCCGACCTTTCTCGATGCGAGGTACACGGACGCTCTGAAAGGCTCGCAATATGAAGTGCGCAGCACGCCGCAGGGGCGCAACTCCGTCTGGCGCGACGAGCGCATGGCCTGCTGCGGAAATGCCAGCTGCATACCGATCTGCCCGGTGCAGGCGAAATATGATGCCACGGTTCATGTTGCGCGTGCCGTTGCCGCCGGTGCCACGCTCTACGAGAAGACCACGGCGGTCGCTGTCGATGTCGCGGCCGATCGAACCATCGCTGGCGTGCGTTTCAAGCGTTGGGACGGCAGTGAAGGCGTCGCGACCGGCAAAGTGTTCGTCATTGCCGCCCATGCCATTGAGGGGCCGCGCCTGCTGCTGGCCTCCCGCAGCGAGGCGACCCCGAACGGCGTCGCCAACAGTTCCGACCAGCTCGGGCGGAACCTGATGGATCACCCGACCCAGCTTTCCTGGGCGCTGGCGCCGAAGCCGCTCTATCCCTATCGCGGTCCTCTCTCGACCTCCGGCATCGAAAATCTCCGTGACGGGGCGTTCCGCAGCGAGCGCGGCGCGTTCCGCATCGAGATCGGCAACGATGGCTGGTCATGGCCGACCGGCGCGCCGATCACCACCGCACGAGATCTGGCCGAGAAGGGCCTGCGCGGCGCGGCGCTGGTCGACGCTCTGCGCGACCAGTCCTCGCGCGAAATCCGCCTCGCCTCGCTGGTCGAGCAACTGCCCGATCCGGATAATCGAGTGACGCTCGACGAGAGCGAACGCGATGTCTACGGCGTGCCGCTGCCGCGCCTCAACTACCGGCTGGATGACTATGTGACGGCCGGGTTCGCGGCATCCGTGACGGCTCATGACGATATCTTCAAGCGGCTGGGGGCGACGCAGGTCAGCCATGCCCCGAACTTTAATGGCGCGGGGCACATCATGGGTACCGCGCGCATGGGCGATGATCCCAAGCACTCGGTGGTGGACCGCGATCTGCGCAGCCATGATCACCGCAACCTGTTCGTGCTCGGCTCGGCTGTGTTCCCCACATCCGCGACCGCCAACCCGACCCTCACCATCGCCGCGCTCAGCCTGCGCGCCGTCGCCGCGGTAAAGGCCGCGCTCGCGGGCTGAGCGCACATAACGGTCCGCCCGCGCTCCACCCTGATATTCCGCGCGACAATGCTTATATTGGCGAGGAACCCAAAATCAGGAGGTCCAGAACCATGACAACCGAACGCGCAGTGCTTGCCGGCGGATGCTTCTGGGGCATGCAGGATCTGATCCGCCGCCGTCCCGGCGTGATCTCCACCCGCGTCGGCTATTCCGGCGGGGAAGTGCCCAATGCCACGTATCGCAACCATGGCAATCATGCCGAGGCGATCGAGATCATTTTCGATCCGGCCCGGACCAGCTATCGCGACGTGCTGGAATTCTTCTTCCAGATTCACGATCCGTCGACGCGCAATCGTCAGGGCAATGATGTCGGTGCCAGCTACCGCTCGGCGATCTTCTATACCAGCGACGAGCAGAAGCGGGTCGCGGAGGACACCATCGCGGATGTCGATGCTTCCGGCATCTGGCCCGGCAAGGTCGTGACCGAGGTGACGCCGGTCAGCGATTTCTGGGAGGCCGAGCCGGAGCATCAGGATTACCTCGAGCGTTATCCCGCCGGCTATACCTGCCACTTCCCGCGCCCGAACTGGAAGCTGCCGCGGCGCGAGGAAATCCGTCACGCCGGCTAATGGAACGGTGGATCGCTGCGGCAGAGCGCTGCCGCGGCGATCGTCCGGCGCGTCGCGCGGCGACGTCTACCCAAACGTAAGCAATCGGCTAAGATATCTCCAAGACCGGACTTGATCGAAAAAGAAGCTGGTCGCTGGAGGATACCGTGCGCGGGGATACAGCGCGAAGGAGCCACCGGTCGCCGGAGCCACCCGGCGATCCGGAGTTTGGCCCGTGGCTTGCGAATGCCTCGATACTGGTCGTCGATGACGAGCCGGGCATGCGGAACTTTCTCGTCCGCACCCTTGGGCCGCGTTGCAAGCGGATCGAGGAGGCCTCGGACACCGTGGAGGCGACGCGCAAGCTCGACACCGGTTCTTTCGACGTCGTCATCCTCGACAACATCATGTCCGGCCAGAGCGGCGTCGACTGGCTCGCCGAGCAGCGTGCCATCGGCTTCTTCGCCGACGCCATCCTCATCACCGCCTATGCCGATCTGGAAACCGCGATCCGCGCGCTGCAGGCCGGTGCGGTCGACTTTGTGCTCAAGCCCTTCCGCTCCAACCAGATCCTCAATGCGGTGGCGCGCTGCCTCGATCGGGTGAGGCTGCAGCGCGAGAACCAGTTGCTGCGCCATGCGCTGCGCTCGACCACCGACCAGTTGCTGCTGCGCGACAAGCTGATCGGCGATTCACTCAGCATTCGCCGCGTGCGTGAGACGCTGGCCAAGGTTGCCCCGCTGCCGACTTCGGTGCTGCTCACCGGCCAGTCCGGCACCGGCAAGGAAGTGGCCGCCCGTTCGCTGCATTCGCTGTCGGAGCGCGCGGACAAGCCGTTCGTGCCGGTCAATTGCGCCGCCATCCCCGCCGAGATGATGGAATCGGAGTTCTTCGGCCATGTGGAGGGCTCCTTCACCGGCTCCAAGGGCCGGCGCGAGGGGCTGTTCTCGCATGCGCAGGGCGGCACCCTGTTCCTCGACGAGATCGGCGAGATGCCGCTGGTCATGCAGAGCAAGCTGTTGCGCGTGCTGGAGGACCGGCGCGTGCGCCCGGTCGGCTCGGAACGCGAAGTGCCGGTGGATCTGCGCTTCGTCTTCGCCACCAATGCGGAGCTGGAGCGCGAGGTGGAGAAGGGGCGTTTTCGTGCCGACCTGTTCTTCCGCATCAATGTCATGCGCGTGCACCTGCCGCCCTTGTGCGAGCGTGATGACGACGTGCAGATACTTGCCGCCCTGTTCATGAAGATGCTGTCGCGCCAGCTCGGCATGCCCGAGGTGATCATCAGCGCGGCGAACCGTCAGGCGCTGGCCAAATATGACTGGCCGGGGAATGTGCGCGAGCTGCGCAATGTGATCGAGCGCTCGCTGATCCTCGGCACTTTCCCGGACGACTTCGCGGGCCAGCCGGGCATGGGGTCCGCGCCGCAGGCCGACAGCCTCGACGAGGTCGAGCGGCGCCATATCACGGCGGTGCTGCGCGAGACCGGCGGCAACCGGGACGAGGCGGCGCGGCGCCTTGGCATTTCGCGCAAGACCATCGATCGCAAGTCCAATTTGTGGAATGGCTGAGCCGGCTTCCAGCGCTGCTCCGCCCGGCCGGTCGATCCGCTTCCGGCTTCTCCTGATCGCGCTTCTGCCGACCTTCGTCGTGCTGCCGCTGCTGCTCGCCATGGCGATCCTGCAGTGGAACCAGAAGTTCAACGACACGCTGAGCCTGAAGATCAACGGCGATCTCATCATCGCCCGCCAGTATCTCGCCCGGGTGCTCGACAACACCGGCAAGCACATAGAGGCGCTCGGTCTTTCCGCACGGTTTCGCGACGCGACCGAAGCCGATGATCCCACCATCCTGGCACGGCTGCTGGAACTCAGCCGGGAAGAGCTTGGCCTCGATTTTCTCTACATCACCGATGAGAGCGGGCGCGTTCTGGCCTCGGCGCCGCCCTTCGCGGCAGCCTCGATCCGCACCGACTGGCCCGTCGTCGCCTCCGCCCGCATGGACGTGCCGTGGACGACCATCGACATCTTCTCCAGCGATGAGCTGGCGGCGATCACCCCCGCACTCGCGGAAAAGGCCAGGATCGAGCTGGTGCCGACGCCCAACGCCACGCCGACCGACCGCGGGGTCGAGACCCGTGGAATGGTGGTGCATTCGGCCACTCCCGCCCGGATGCGCGAGGCGCAGCCGGTGGCGCTGGTGGGCGGCCTTCTGCTCAACCAGAATCTCGATTTCATCGATACGATCAACGACCTCGTCTACCGCACCGAGACCCTGCCCGACGGTAGCCAGGGCACGGCGACGCTGTTTCTCGACGATGTGCGCGTCACCACCAATGTCCGGCTGTTCGAGGGGCGCCGCGCGCTCGGCACGCGCGTCTCCAGCGCCGTCCGCTCGGCCGCGCTCGCGCAGGGGCGGGTATGGCTTGAGAGCGCCTTCGTGGTGAACGACTGGTACATCTCGGCCTATGAGCCGATCACCGACAGCTACGGCCAGCGGGTCGGCATGCTCTATGTCGGCTTCCTCGAAGCGCCCTTCACCCACGCCAAATACGTTACCGTGCTGGTCATCCTCGCAGCCTTCGTCGCTGTGGCGCTGGTGAGCGCGCCGATCTTCCTGCGCTGGACCGGCGCCATCTTCCGGCCTCTGGAGCGGGTGACGGCGACGATCTCGAAAGTGGAGGGCGGCGATCTCGGCGCGCGGACCGATCTGCCGGAACACCGCGACGAGATCGGGCGGGTGGCCAATCATCTCGATCATTTGCTCGACCAGATTCAGGAGCGCGACCGCCAGCTGCGCGAATGGAATGATGAGCTGAACCGGCGGGTCGACGAACGCACGCATGAACTCCAGCTCGCCAACCGCCAGCTGGAGGCGACGACCAAGCAGCTCATCGTCTCGGAAAAGCTCGCCGCCATCGGCGAGATCACCGCCGGCGTGGCGCATGAGATCAACAATCCCGTGGCGGTGATGCAGGGCAATCTCGACGTCATCCGCAGCGTCATCGGCCGGCGCGCCATATTGGCGAGGACCGAATTCCGGCTGCTGGACGAGCAGATCCACCGCATCAGCCAGATCGTCGCCAAGCTGCTGCAATTCGCCAAGCCGGAGGAATTCGCCGGTTATGTCGAGCGGCATGCGCCTGATGATGTGGTCGCGGATTCGCTGCTGCTGGTGCGGCATTTGCTTAACAGGGCCGCGATCGATGTCAGCACGGAGGGGCGTGCGACACGTCTCGTGCTGATGAACCGCACCGAACTGCAGCAGGTCATCGTCAATCTCGTGGTCAACGCCATCCACGCTATGCCGGAGGGCGGCCGCCTCAATTTGCGCACCCGCGACGTCGATTTCGAGGGCGCGCGCGGGCTGGCCATCGAGGTTGCCGATACCGGCGTCGGCATGTCCGCGGAGGTGATGGAGCGGATATTCGATCCCTTCTTCACCACCAAGCGCCAGGAGGGAACCGGACTTGGCCTCTCCATCAGCCGCACGCTGATCGAGCGGCAGGGCGGGCGCATCTCGGTCGAGAGCGAGGCGGGGCAGGGCACCACCTTCACCGTGTGGCTGCCCGAGGCCGGCTAGGGCGTCGCGGGACAATTTGTCTCAGATGTCCAGGACATTCTGTCCTTTTTGCCCCTTCGGCGCTGCGGCAAGTGCTTGAAATAACTAATGCCGCCGACTGGCATGCTTGTTGCGGTTCATTGACGCAGGTCCTTGGGGGAGCCGTCAATGAATCACCACGAGCGCGCGTCAGCTCCATCGGAGTCGGGGGCCGACAACGCCACGTTTCAGCAACTGCTGTTCGGCCATGCGCGCGACCGCGCGGCGCGGCCGGCGCTCAGGGAGAAGAAGCGCGGTATCTGGCACACGACGAGCTGGGGGCAGCTCGCCGAGGAAGCGACCGCTCTGGCGGCCGGCCTGGCGGCGCGCGGCCTGAAGCGGGGCGGGTATATCGCCCTCGTCGCCGACAACAGGCCGCGGCTCTACACGACGATGAGCGCGGCGCATCTGCTCGGTGCCATCCCCGTGCCGCTCTATGCCGATGCCGCCGCCGATGAGCTGGCTCCGGCGCTGCAGAAGACCGGTGCGACCCACATCTTCGCCGAGAACCAGGAGCAGGCCGACAAGCTGCTGTCCTTGCTGCCGCGGTGCCCGAGCGTGCGCTGCATCATCTATGACGATGATCGCGGCATGCGCCATTACCGCCATCCGGAACTGGTGAGCTATGACGACCTGCTGGCGCAGGGCAAGGAACTCGCCGAAGGCCGCCGCGACATGCTGCGCGCCGAGGCGGCTCAGGGGCGGGCCGACGACCCGGCCTTCCTGTTCTTTACCTCGGGCGCCACGGGCCCGGCCAAGGCTGTGGTCCTCACCCATGAGGCGCTGATCGACCAGGCGCGCGGCGCGATTTCCGCGGAAAGCCTGAGCGATACCGATGTGACCATGGCCTATCTGCCGCCCGGCTGGATTGGTCAAAACCTGTTCGGCTATGTCCAGCCGATGGTTGCCGGCTATTGCGTCTGCTGCCCGGAATCCTCCGAGACCATGCTCGCCGACATGCGCGAGATCGGCCCCACCTATTTCCTCGCGCCGCCGCGCGTCCTCGAGACGCTGCTCACCCAGATCACGCTGCGGATGGAGGATGCCGGCAGGTTCAACCGCGCGCTTTACCGCCGCTGTATGGATGCCGGCCGCCGCACGCGCGGCCACGACGAGGAAGCCTCGCTGGGCGATCGGGTGGTCTCATTACTGGGCGAACCGCTCATCTATGGTCCGCTGCGCGACGTGCTCGGGATGAGCCGTATCCGGGTGGCCTATGCCGCGGGCGACGCGGTCGATCCGGCACTGATCGGCTTCTTCCGCGCCATAGGCATCAATCTGAAGCCGCTCTACGGCTCCACCGAGACCGGCTTCTTCGTCGCCATGCAGCGCAATGGCGAGGTGCGCCCCGGCACGGTGGGCCGGGCGGCGGACGGGGTGGAAATCGCCCTGTCGCCCGAGCGCGAGGTGCTGGTCCGTTCCTCCGGTAGGTTCAGCTTCTATCACGGGGACACAGTGGCAACCGAGCAGATGAATGCCGGGGATGGATGGGTGCGCACCGGCGATGTCGGCCATATCGAGGAAGGCGGTCATCTGCGCATCGTCGACCGTGTCGAGCATGTCGGCCGGCTCGGCAATGGCGCGCTGTTCGCGCCACGGATCATCGAGAACAAGCTGCGCTTCTCGCCCTTCATTCGCGAGGCGCTGGTGGTCGGCGATGGCCGCGAGACGGCGGCTGCGCTGATCGACATCGACCCCACCGCCGTCGGCCGCTGGGCCGACAAGCGCAACATCACCTACACCGGCACGGTCGACCTCGCCTCGCGCGAGGAGGTCTACGGGCTCGTCGCCGATTGCATCGCCAAGGTGAATGCCGAACTCGCGGATGATCCGCTGACCGCCGGCGTACAGATCAATCGCTTCCTAGTCCTTCCCAAGGAACTCAGCGCCGATGACGGCCTGCTCACCCGCACCGGCAAGCTGCGGCGGGCTGCCGCCGTGGAGCGCTTCGCACCGGTTGTCGAGGCCATCTATGCCGGCCGCGAGGGCGTGCGGCTCGACGACAGCCAGCTCGGTTCAACTGAGGAACTGAAGATCAGGGATGCCAGGACGTTCGCGCCGAACCGCGCCGGGAGGTCAGCTTGAATATGACGATGCCCATCCAAATGCCGCAGCGCGCTTTCGCCATCGGTGCGCCCATCCTCGAACTCGACTCGATTTCGCTGCGCTTCGGCGGGGTGAAGGCACTGACCAGCATCAGCTTCAATGTGCTGGAGCACGAGATCCGCGCCATCATCGGCCCGAACGGTGCCGGCAAGAGCTCGATGCTGAATGTCATCAACGGCGTTTACGTGCCGCAGGAGGGATCGATCACCTTCCAGGGCGAGACGCTCTCCGCGATGACGCCGACGCGGGCGGCACGCATGGGCATCGCCCGCACCTTCCAGAACATCGCGCTGTTTCGCGGCATGACCGTGCTCGACAACATCATGGCGGGCCGCACCCTGCACATGCACGCCAACTTCATTGAGACCGCGTTCCGTCTGCCGCGTGCCCGGCGCGAGGAGAGGGAGGCCCGTGAGAAGGCCGAGGAGATCATCGAGTTTCTCGAGATCGAGC
>Ga0247742_10002326_pt1 | contig 12505 bp, 12 predicted proteins | sample UWRJL208509C2_FD_180944 | JGI IMG/M metagenome (GOLD analysis project Ga0247742, IMG submission 180944) | Plant litter microbial communities from Arlington Agricultural Research Station in Wisconsin, United States - UWRJ-L208-509C-2 | ecosystem: Environmental > Terrestrial > Plant litter >... | reverse complement strand
CCTGACCCGCAAACCCTGAAATAATCACCATTCCCCTGTGGGAGCGGGCTTGCTCGCGAAGGCGTCGAATCAGACAACATTGATTTGAATGACACACCGCTTTCGCGAGCAAGCCCGCTCCCACATCTCGCTCCGCATGCGGTCAGAGATCAAACATCGTTTTCGTGAGTCAGTTCGAGAACGCGATCCACCAGTTTGTTGATCCCCGAAGCCGCTTCACTGATGTTCTGCGCCAGCATGTAAGCCGGAGTCGTTACCAGTTTGCGTGCCTTGTCTTCGATGATGTCGGTCACCGCGCAGTCTTCGTGGGTGGCGCCCATCTTGTTCATCGCGGTAGCGGTGTCGGCATCGTTGCCGATGGTGCAGGTCACGCCCGGGCCGTAGATCTTCGCCGCCAGCGCCGGCGAGATGCACATCAGGCCCACCGGTTTGCCCGCTTCGGCGAACGCTTCCGCCAAGGCCAGCACTTCAGGCTGCACCGTGCAGCCGGCGCCTTCAACGGCGAAGTTCGAGAGGTTTTTCGCGGCACCGAAACCGCCGGGTACGATCAGCGCGTCGAAGTCTTCGACGTCGGCCTCGCGGATGTCCTTGATGTTGCCGCGGGCAATGCGCGCCGACTCCACCAGCACATTGCGCGTCTCGGGCATTTCTTCACCGGTCAGGTGATTGATCACATGCAATTGCGCGACGTTCGGGGCGAAGCACTGCACTTGCGCGCCGCGTTGATCCAGGCGCAGCAGGGTGATGACGCTCTCGTGGATCTCGGCGCCGTCGTACACGCCACTGCCGGACAGGATCACTGCAACTTTTTTGCTCATGGGGTTCTCTCCAGATTCATGGCGCTAAATGTCCACTAATTTATCGCGCGTTGCCATAGGCCCAAGTGGTGGCTGCACCTGCATGGAACGCTTTCTACATGGATCGCCACAACGGCGGGGTGTTCATTATTTGCGGTTGCCTGCCGCGTAACGAGCGGGAGATTTTTGGCGTGAGAACGCCGCTGGCGAACGGGAGTCCGCTGGCGCAGAGGGGATAAGTGACTAAAAGAGGCGGCCAGCCCGGGCTTTGCGCAGGGCTGTACGCCAGGCGCCAGCGAGTTATTCGGCTGGCGTCTTCGGTTCGGCAGGTTTGGCCACTTCGGCTTGATTCAGCAGTGCCGCTATTGCTGCCTGCTCGTCGGCGTAAACCTGTTTGGCCAGCCGCGCATTCTTGAAGCGGCGGCGCAGCCACAGACCCACGCCAAGAATCAGCAGCGCGCCGAGCACCCACAGCTCGTACTTCTTGATGCTGCCGAGCATGCCTTCGAGCACCGCACCGAAGTGGTACGCGGCGGCCGCCAGCGCGGTTGCCCAGATTGCCGCGCCGATGCCGTTCAGCAGCAGGTAACGTCCCGGCGGGTAACCCGACAGGCCGATCGCCACCGGCATCACCGTGCGCAGGCCATAAACGAAGCGGAAACTCAGGACCCAGATGTCCGGATGTTTGCGGATATGTTCCAGCGCGCGGTCGCCCATCATCTGCCAGCGCGGTTTGCGCGCGAGCAATTTGCGCCCGTGCTTGCGCCCCAGGAAGTACCACAGCTGATCGCCGGCATAACTGCCGCAGAACGCCACGACCACCACCAGGTTAATGTCCATGTATCCACGGAACGCGAGGAAGCCCGCGAGCACCAGGATGGTTTCGCCTTCGAAGAACGTGCCGAGAAAAAGGGCAAAGTAGCCGAAGTCATGCAGGAATTGTTGGAGCATTGTCTGGGTGCTGGCGAAATGAACGCGCAGCCTAACCCTTCGTGAACATTCATGAAAGTGTCCAAATGTGTCTCGACGTGAACATTTCCTACACGGACAATGGAATGCGACTACCTGTCGCGGGGGTGCACATAACTGTCATACGCCCGTCATAATGGCCGCTTATAACTGTCACACTCGCCCGTCAGCGCGGGCTCAGGAGTTTGCCGTGAGCTTTACCCCCGCCAACCGTTTGTTCCCTGGTACCCGCTTGCGTCGCAATCGTCGCGATGATTTTTCCCGCCGACTGGTGCGTGAAAACGTCCTGACCGTCGACGACCTGATCCTCCCGGTGTTCGTGCTCGACGGTGAAAACCGCCGCGAAGCCGTGGCTTCGATGCCCGGCGTCGAGCGCCTGACTATCGATCTGCTGCTCGAAGAAGCGGCCAAATGGGTCGAACTGGGCATCCCGGCGCTGGCGCTGTTCCCTGTGACGCCGGTCGAACTCAAGTCCCTCGATGGCGCCGAAGCCTGGAACCCCGAAGGCATCGCCCAACGCGCCACCCGCGCGCTGCGTGCGCGGTTCCCGGAACTGGGCGTGATCACCGACGTGGCCCTGGACCCGTTCACCACCCACGGCCAGGACGGCATTCTCGATGAAGAAGGCTACGTGCAGAACGACATCACCGTCGACGCACTGGTCAAGCAAGCCCTATCCCACGCCGAAGCCGGCGCCCAGGTCGTCGCGCCGTCGGACATGATGGACGGTCGCATCCAGGCAATCCGCGAAGCCCTCGAACTGGCCGATCACGTCAATGTGCGGATCATGGCCTATTCGGCCAAGTACGCCAGCGCCTATTACGGCCCGTTCCGCGACGCGGTGGGTTCGGCGCTGAACCTGGGCAAGGCCAACAAGGCTTCGTACCAGATGGACCCGGCCAACAGCAACGAAGCCCTGCACGAAGTGGCGGCGGACTTGTCAGAAGGCGCGGACATGGTCATGGTCAAGCCCGGCATGCCGTACCTGGACATACTTTTCCGGGTCAAAGAAGAATTCAAAGTGCCGACCTTCGTCTATCAGGTCAGCGGCGAATACGCCATGCACATGGCCGCCATCCAGAATGGCTGGTTGAGCGAAGGGGTGATTCTCGAATCCCTGACCGCTTTTAAACGCGCAGGCGCCGATGGCATCCTGACCTACTTTGCCATCCGTGCCGCTCAATTGTTACGAGAGCAAAAATAGCCCTCCCAGGAACATGTCATGAATACCGAAGGACTCACTGAAGTTGCCGTAACCGAGGCTCAGCCCGTGGTCGAGCCGATCGTCGAAACGCCGCCGGAGCTGGAACCCGCGCCACCCGCGGTGGTGACCGACGCCACTCCGGCGTCGCCGGCGATCGCGATTCCCGGCCTGGATGACAGCAGCCTGTACATCCACCGCGAGTTGTCGCAACTGCAGTTCAATATCCGCGTGCTGGAACAGGCGCTGGATGAGTCCTATCCGTTGCTGGAGCGGCTGAAGTTCCTGCTGATCTTCTCCAGCAACCTGGATGAGTTCTTCGAGATTCGTGTCGCCGGCCTGAAGAAGCAGATCACCTTCGCCCGGGAACAAGCGGGCGCCGATGGCTTGCAACCGCACCAGGCCCTGGCGCGGATCAGCGAACTGGTGCACGGTCATGTCGACCGCCAATACGCGATCCTCAACGACATCTTGTTGCCGGAACTGGAAAAACATCAGGTCCGCTTCATCCGTCGCCGCTACTGGACGACCAAGCTCAAGACCTGGGTCCGGCGTTATTTCCGTGACGAGATCGCGCCGATCATCACCCCGATCGGCCTCGACCCGACGCACCCGTTCCCGTTGCTGGTGAACAAGAGCCTGAACTTTATCGTCGAGCTGGAAGGCATCGACGCCTTTGGTCGCGATTCCGGCCTGGCGATCATTCCCGCACCGCGCCTGCTGCCACGGATCATCAAGGTTCCGGAAGAAGTCGGCGGCCCGGGCGACAACTATGTGTTCCTGTCGTCGATGATCCACGCCCACGCCGATGACCTGTTCCAGGGCATGAAGGTCAAGGGCTGCTATCAGTTCCGCCTGACCCGTAACGCCGACCTGTCGGTGGACACCGAGGATGTCGAAGACCTGGCCCGCGCCCTGCGCGGCGAGCTGTTCTCCCGGCGCTACGGTGACGCGGTGCGCCTCGAAGTGGCCGACACCTGCCCGAAACACCTGTCCGACTACCTGCTCAAGCAGTTCAACCTGCACGAGACCGAGTTGTACCAGGTTAACGGCCCGGTCAACCTGACGCGCCTGTTCAGCATCACGGGCCTCGACAGTCACCCGGAGTTGCAATACACGCCGTTCACCCCGCAGATCCCGAAACTGCTGCAAAACAGCGAGAACATTTTCAGCGTGATCAGCAAGCAGGACATCCTGTTGCTGCACCCGTTCGAGTCGTTTACCCCGGTGGTCGACCTGCTGCGCCAAGCGGCGAAAGACCCGCACGTCCTGGCTGTGCGCCAGACGCTGTACCGTTCCGGCGCCAACTCGGAAATCGTCGATGCGCTGGTGGACGCCGCGCGTAACGGCAAGGAAGTCACGGCCGTCATCGAATTGCGTGCCCGGTTTGACGAAGAGTCCAACCTGCAACTGGCCAGCCGCCTGCAAGCGGCCGGCGCCGTGGTGATCTACGGCGTGGTCGGCTTCAAGACCCACGCCAAGATGATGCTGATCCTGCGGCGTGAGGCGGGCGAGATCGTCCGTTATGCGCACTTGGGCACCGGCAACTACCACGCGGCCAACGCCCGCCTGTATACCGACTACAGCCTGCTGACCTCCGATGACGCCTTGTGCGAAGACGTCGGCAAACTGTTCAGCCAGTTGATCGGCATGGGCAAGACCTTGCGCATGAAGAAGCTGCTGCACGCGCCGTTCACCCTGAAGAAGGGCATGCTCGACATGATTGCCCGGGAGACCCAGTTCGCCCTCGACGGCAAACCGGCGCACATCATTGCCAAGTTCAACTCGCTGACCGATCCGAAGATCATCCGTGCCCTGTACAAGGCCAGCCAGTCGGGGGTGCGCATCGATCTGGTGGTGCGCGGCATGTGCTGCTTGCGCCCAGGCATTGCCGGGGTTTCGCACAACATTCACGTGCGCTCGATCATCGGTCGCTTCCTCGAACACACCCGAGTGTTCTACTTCCTCAATGGCGGCGAAGAGCAGATGTTCCTCTCCAGCGCCGACTGGATGGAGCGCAACCTCGATAAACGCGTGGAAACCTGCTTCCCGGTCGAGGGCCGCAAGCTGATCGTGCGGGTCAAGAAAGAGCTGGAAAGCTACCTCACCGACAACACCCACAGCTGGAGCTTGCAGTCGGACGGGCGCTACATCCGCAACACGCCCACCGGCAACCAGAACCCGCGCAGCGCCCAGGCGACCTTGCTGGAGCGGTTGGGCAGCCCGATTTTGACCGTCAACTAACGCCGCTCCCTGTAGGAGCGGGCCCGCTCGCGAAAGCGGTAGATCAGACACCACGCTGGTGAATGACACGCCGTCTTCGCGAGCAGGCTCGCTCCTACAAGGGGAATGTAAAAAAGGCCTTCATTCGAAGGCCTTTTTTCGTTTCAGCGGACGTTGAGGGTGAATCCGACGCGGGTCAGCCAGTCGGCTTCGAGGGCAAAGTCGGCCTGGGTCAGTTGGTTGTCGTCCAGCCAATCCTGTGGGAACAGCACGTCGAGGCTGTCGCCGTTGGCGCGGAGCACCACTTGCGGCATTTCCTGGGTGCCCCGGATGTGGTGGAACAGGATCGCGAATCGCAGCAGCACGCACAGGCGAATCAGCTTGATGCCTTCGTCGCCAAACTCGGCGAACTTGTCCCGGGGAATGTTGCGGCGGTGGCCACGCACCAGCAGCGCGAGCATTTGCTGGTCTTCGCGGGAGAACCCGGCAAGGTCCGAGTGCTCGATCAGGTAGGCGCCGTGCTTGTGGTAATGGTAGTGGGCGATGTCGAGGCCCACTTCATGGACCTTGGCCGCCCAGCCCAGCAGTTCACGCCAGACACCGTCGTCCAGCTCCCAGTCCGTCGCCACTTGGTCGAACGCGTGCAGTGCCTTGCGCTCGACCCGCGCCGCTTGATCGAGGTCGACGTGGTAACGCTCCATCAGCGAGCTGAGAGTGCGCTCACGGACGTCTTCATGGTGATGACGGCCCAGCAGGTCGTAGAGCACGCCTTCACGCAGGGCGCCTTCGCAGTGGTCCATGCGTTGCAGGTCGAGGGCGTCGAAGATCGCTTCGAGAATCGCCAGGCCGGCGGGGAAAATCGCCCGGCGATCCGGCTTGATGCCTTCGAAGTCGATTTTCTCGACGTCGCCCAGCTTGAACAGCTTGCGCTTGAGCCAGGCCAGGCCTTCGGCGTTCACTTCGCCGGTGCCATGGCCGCCGGCCTTCAGCGCCAGGCCGATGGCGCGGATGGTGCCCGAGGAGCCGATGGCTTCATCCCAGGTCAGGCGGTGCAGGGCGTGTTCGATGCTCATGATCTCCAGCCGCGCCGCCGTGTACGCCTGGGCGTAGCGGGCCGGGGTGATCTTGCCGTCCTTGAAATAGCGCTGGGTGAAGCTGACACAACCCATTTGCAGGCTTTCGCGCAGCAACGGTTCGAAGCGCTGGCCGATGATGAATTCGGTACTGCCGCCGCCGATGTCCGCCACCAGGCGCTTGCCCGGGGTGTCGGCGAGGGTGTGCGACACGCCGAGGTAGATCAGGCGCGCTTCTTCACGGCCGGAGATGACTTCCACCGGATGGCCGAGGATTTCTTCGGCGCGACGGATGAACTCGCCCCGGTTGCGGGCTTCACGCAGGGCGTTGGTGCCGACGATGCGCACCGCGCCCAGCGGCATGCCGTTGATCAGTTGGGCGAAGCGCTTGAGGCAATCGAGCCCGCGCTGCATGGATTCTTCGTTGAGCTGGCGCTCGTCGTCGATCCCGGCCGCCAACTGGACCTTTTCGCCGAGCCGCTCAAGGATGCGGATTTCGCCGTTCTGGGCCTTGGCCACGACCATATGGAAGCTGTTGGAGCCCAGGTCGATGGCGGCGATCAGGGACAGATTCTTGGCTTGGGATTGCGGCATGGTCAAAGGGTCTCGGTCGATAACTGCGCCATCGTGCCACGATCAACCGCTGGCGCCAACGCGCAGGTGACCGCTTTGCGGTCAATCGCGGGCAAGCCCGCTGCCACAGGGTGTTGTGTCGTCTGAGCAATTCGCGACAACGCAGGACCTGTGGGAGCGTGGCTTGCCCGCGATGGCGGCCTGGCAGGCGCTGAAAATTTCTCAGAATTTCCAGTTCAGCCCGACCCGCAGCATCTGGCCGTCATTCTTGAACTTGGAATCGTAGCCGGTGCCCGCGCCACCGTTGCCCGGTATGACCGCGACATCGAGCTTTTCGGTGCCGAGATCGTAGTACAAGTACTCGGCTTTGAAGGTCAGGTTCTGATCAATCGCCTGCTCGATCCCGGCGCCGACGATGTAGCCCGTGCTGAACTGGCTTTGCGAGCCGGAAAATTGCGTCGCGCCGTTCGCGCCAAACATGTCGACGCTCTGCTCGGTGCGGCCGTAGGCCAGGCCGGCGGTGCCGTAGAACAGGGTGCGATCGACGGCGTAACCGACGCGACCGCGCAGGGTGCCAAGGTAATTGATCTGCGATTTGAACTTGTTGTTCAGCGCCGCGCCGGTGTTCAGCGCACGGGTGCCGACGTTGCTCGAGTCGCTCAAGTCGGTGGCGGAAATATCCGCCTCGACGCCGAACACCCACTGGTCGACCTGGTAGTTGTAACCGGCCTGCAAGCCGCCGACCGCGCCGTTGCGGTCCAGATCCACCGAACCTGGACGCGCGCCGCCGTTGATGTTGGCAATGTTCGGCGCGGCCTGGCCTTTGGTACGCACATCGCCGTCGCCGCCAAAACCATAGCCGGCGTTGAAACCGGCGTAGAACCCGGTCCAGTTGTAGGGTTCTGAGGCTTGCGCGGCGGTTGAGCCCAATACGGTGGCGGCGGTGACCGCCAGTAGTCGATTGATCATGGTGTTCCCCAATAGTCGGATGTTGTTTTTGTGCCATCCACAGTTCCACGCCGCATGCACAGGGCATTCGTTTAACCGAAGCTGGAAAGGGATGGTTTTTTCGTCAGCGCCTGAGCGGCGCTGTCGAAAGGAACAACAATCGGGACGGGGGTTTTATTCCACGGATTTTTTCAGGCGTGTTCGACGGTGCCGATGAAGTTCGCCAATTCCGCGGTTTGCGGGTTGGCGAACAGGATCTTCGGATCGCCCACTTCGTGAACCTTGCCCTGGTGCATGAACACCAGTTTGTCGCCGACTTCACGGGCAAAGCGCATTTCGTGGGTGACCATGATCAGGGTCATGCCTTCCTTGGCCAGTTGCCGCACCACGCTGAGCACTTCGTTGACCAGTTCCGGATCGAGGGCCGAAGTGATTTCGTCGCACAGCAGCACTTTCGGCGACATCGCCAAGGCCCGGGCAATCGCCACGCGCTGTTGCTGGCCGCCGGAGAGCCGGTCGGGAAAGGCGTCGAATTTTTCCCCGAGGCCGACTCGCTCCAGCATCTGCCGCGCCAGTTCTTTCGCCTTGGCCTTGGGCACCTTTTGCACCACTTGCGGGGCGAGCATGACGTTTTCGCCGACGGTCAGGTGCGGGAACAGGTTGAACTGCTGGAACACCATGCCGACTTTCTGTCGCAGGCTGCGCAGGTCGGCGCGAGCGGCGTCGAGGTACTCGCCGTCGACTTCAATCACGCCGTCGTTGATCGACTCCAGGCCGTTGAGGGTGCGCAGCAAGGTGGATTTGCCCGAGCCGCTGCGGCCGATGATCGCCACCACTTGACCTTCCTCGACGGTCAGGTCGATGCCTTTGAGCACATGGTGGTCGCCGTAGTATTTATGCAGGGCGGAAATTCTAAGCAGAGGCATGCAGTCTCCTTTCCAGGTAGCGCGCACTGAGGGACAACGGGTAGCAGAGCGCGAAGTAACCGAGCGCGACCAGGCCGTAGACCATGAAGGGTTCGAAGGTGGCGTTGGCAAGCATGCCGCCGGTTTTAGTCAGTTCGGTAAAGCCGATGATCGAGGTCACGGCGGTGCCCTTGACCACTTGCACCGAGAACCCCACGGTCGGCGCCACGGCGATGCGCAGTGCTTGCGGCAGGATCACGTAGCGCAGTTGTTCCAGCGGGTTCAGCGCCAGGCTCGACGAGGCTTCCCACTGGCCATGGGGAATCGAGTCGACGCAACCGCGCCAGATCTCCGCCAGGTAAGCGCTGGTGAACAGCGTCAACGCGACCGCCGCTGCCATCCACGGCGAAATCTCCACCCCGGCCAGCGCCACGCCGAAGAACACCAGGAATAACTGCATCAGCAGTGGCGTGCCCTGGAACAGTTCGATGTAGGTGCGGGCGACGTTGCGCGGCAGGGCGCTTTTGGAGATGCGCATGACCATCACCAGCAAGCCGATCAGCCCGCCGCCGATGAACGCCACCAGCGACAGCGCCAGAGTCCACTGCAACCCGGTGAGCAGGTTGCGCACGATGTCCCAAAAGGTGAAATCGCTCATTGGCGGCTCCTTGAGATGTAGCGGCGGCCGATCCAGTTCAGCAACTGGCGGATCATCAGCGCCATGCACAGGTAGAGCAGGGTCGTCAGGGCGTAGGTTTCAAAGGCGCGGAAGTTGCGCGACTGAATGAAGTTGGCGGCGAAGCTCAATTCTTCGGTGGCGATTTGTGAACACACGGCCGAGCCGAGCATGACGATGATGATCTGGCTGCTCAGCGCCGGCCAGACCTTGCCCAGCGCCGGCAACAGCACCACATGGCGGAAGGTTTCGAAACGGCTCATGGCCAGGGCGGCCGAGGCTTCCAGTTGGCCACGGGGAATCGCCTGGATGCCGGCGCGGATGATTTCCGTCGAATACGCGCCGAGGTTGATCACCATCGCCAGGATCGCGGCCTGCCATTCGGAAATCTGCACGCCCAGGGACGGCAAGCCGAAGAAGATGAAAAACAACTGCACCAGGAACGGCGTGTTGCGGATCAGCTCGACATAGACGCCGAAGATCCGCGCGAACGGCTGGATGTTCCACGCCCGCACCACGGCGCCGATGATGCCCAGCCCGACGCCGAACACCGCGCCGATGGCCGTCAGTTCCAGGGTGAACAGCGCACCGCGCAGCAGCAGGTCGGTGTTTTGCACCACCGGTAGAAAGTCGAACTGATAAGCCATGCGCTGACTCCTTGGCTACGCGGCGATCAGAGATCGGCCGGCAGCGGTTCTTTGAGCCAGGTCAGGGCGTTCTTTTCCAGGCTGCCGTCGGTCTTGGCGGTGGCGAGGATCTGGTTGACCTTGTCCAGCAGCGCCGGCTCGTTCTTGTTCACGCCGACGTAGACCGGCGAGTCCTTGAGTTTCACTTTCAGCGCCGGTACGCGTTTCGGGTTTTTCTCACTGATGGCGACCATCACCACGTTGCCGCTGGCGATCAGGTCGACTTGCCCGGCGAGGTAAGCGGCGATGGTCGAGTTGTTGTCTTCGAAACGCTTGATGTTCACGCCTTCGGGGGCGACTTTGGTCAGCTCGATGTCTTCGATGGCGCCACGGGTCACGCTGATGGTTTTGCCCTTGAGGTCGTCGAGGGTGCTGATCGCGGCATCCGGCGGGCCGAACACGGCGAGGTAGAAGGGCGCGTAAGCCCGGGAGAAGTCGATGACTTTTTCACGCTCGGGGTTTTTGCCGAGGCTGGAAATCACCAGGTCAACCTTGCCGGTGGTCAGGAACGGGATGCGGTTGGTGCTGTTGACCGGGGTCAGTTCGAGCTTGACCTTGAGTTGGTCGGCCAGCAGCTTGGCGGTGTCGATGTCCAGGCCGCGGGGCTTCATGTCCGGACCGACCGAGCCGAACGGCGGGAAGTCCTGCGGCACGGCGACTTTGAGGGTGCCGCGCTTGACCACGTCGTCCAGACCGTCGGCGTGGGCAGGGACCTGGCTAAGCAACAGGCTGGCAAACAGGGCAGAGAGCAGGGCGCTGAAACGCGGGGTCATGGTCAATCTCCGAAGCGGCGGGGGATGATTTCTGCGAATCCACAGAGCACGGGCCATGCCAACCCTGATCAAACGGCCGGCAAGCCACGGCTTTACTGGGGCGATTCGGTCTTACTGGTCTGAACAGTTGTCGCGCATTTCGCACCGTCATCGCGCATCGGTTCCGGGCGCCGAACCCCGGTGGGGCACGACTTGCCGGGCGCCGCGAATAGCTTTACAACTAGCCGCTCACTGGCCCGGTTTGTCTGAAAAACCATGAATTCCATCGCTCGCGCCGTACCCGAAGTGGCGTTGCACGCCATCCGCAAACTGATTACCGACCAGGGCTTCGGTCCGGGGGATGCCTTGCCCTCGCAACGGGACTTGGCGTTGCAGTTGGGCGTGAGCCGGGCGTCATTGCGCGAGGCGTTGTCGTCGCTGAGTGCGTTGGGGGTGATCAGCGTGCAACCGGGCAAGGGCGTGTTCGTCCAGGCGCTGGAACCGGTGGCGTTGACGCCGGGGCTCAGCTGGCCGTTCGCCGCGCAGGCCTCGCCGATGGACATCTTTCAGTTGCGCTATGCCCTCGAAGGATTCGCCGCGGGCCTGGCGGCGACCAGCTTGAGCCTGGATGAACTCGACGCCCTGGAAGCCAACGTCGAGGCAATGCGCCGTGAACTGCGCGCCCAGGATTTCGAAGCGGCCGCCCGTCTCGACTTCGAATTTCATCGGCGCATCCTGCTGGCCAGCGGCAATCAGGCGATGCTCAACATCCTCACCGCCAGCGCCGACATCTTTCTGGAGAGCCAGAAGCTACCGTTCATCCGGGCCGAACGGGCCATGGAAACCTGGCAGGAACACCGCAAAATCCTCCGCGCATTGGCCCGCGGAGCCTCTGGCGCGGCGCAAAAAGCCATGCAGGAACATGTGCGCAATGCTGCCTTGCGCACCGGCATTGCCTTTGTCGCTCCCGGCAGTCTGTGACTTGAGCTATACCCAAAGTCATAAAACGCCATAGCGAGACTCAATCATCTGCACCTTCCTGAACAGGGGAAGGGCGGCTATGATGGGCCACGTTTTTTTGCTTACAACTGGAGACTTCCATGAGCAGCGATCTTATCAAACACGTTAGCGACGCTAGCTTCGAGGCCGACGTACTCAAGGCCGAAGGCGCTGTACTGGTCGACTACTGGGCTGAGTGGTGTGGCCCATGCAAAATGATCGCTCCGGTCCTGGACGAAATTGCCGAAACCTACAAGGGCAAGCTGACCGTCGCCAAGCTGAACATCGACGAGAACCAGGAAACCCCGGCCAAGCACGGCGTTCGTGGTATCCCGACCCTGATGCTGTTCAAGAACGGCAACGTTGAAGCGACCAAGGTCGGCGCACTGTCGAAGTCGCAACTGGCGGCTTTCCTCGACGCCAACATCTAAGTCGGCCTCGTTGTCAGCGTCATCAAAAAGCCCCGCCAATTAGCGGGGCTTTTTGCGTATTCAGGGCTAGACGCTCCGAAACTCAGGTGGTACATTCGGCCCCGCACTGGTTTCTCCACTGCCCCCTGCTAGCCGTCGCCGACGCACTCCTTTTCGAATAAGTACGCGATCCTGTCGCCTTCTCCGCGGCGCGGCCTCATTAAGCCAAAAGCTTAATTTCCCCCCTCCATAAATGATTACGTCATTCCTATATGAATCTGACTGAACTCAAG
>Ga0247742_10002324_pt1 | contig 12510 bp, 10 predicted proteins | sample UWRJL208509C2_FD_180944 | JGI IMG/M metagenome (GOLD analysis project Ga0247742, IMG submission 180944) | Plant litter microbial communities from Arlington Agricultural Research Station in Wisconsin, United States - UWRJ-L208-509C-2 | ecosystem: Environmental > Terrestrial > Plant litter >... | reverse complement strand
TATACATCACCGATAAAGCGGCCATCGACGGATCGGCGTATTCGCGCACATAGTTGTACATCGCCACCGGCAGCGTCTGGGTGCGCTGCGCGGTGACGAACAGCGACGCGGTGAACTCGTTGAACGACAAGATGGCCGCGAACAGCCAGCCGCTGACCAGGCCCGGGGCCAGCAGCGGCAGCGTCACAGTCAGCAGCACCCGCAGCGGCGTCGCGCCGAGGCTGGCGGCGGCGCGTTCATAGCTCTGGTCAAGATTTCGGAGCGACACGTAGACGCTGCGGATCACGAACGGCAGCACCAGCACCACGTGGCAGAACACCACCACGGCATAGCCGCGGGTCCAGCCGACCTGCGCGGCGAGGATCAGGAAACCGAGCCCCACGGTGAAATGCGGGATCACCAGCGGCGACAGCAGCACGCCCTCGATCAGCCGCTTGAAGCGGAACGTGTAGCGATCGAGCGCATAGGCGAACATCGCGCCGACGGCGAGCGCGATGGTCGAAGCCCAGGCGGTGACGATCAGGCCGTTGCGAAAGCCGTCGCGAAAATCCTGGTAGGCGAGCGCCTTGGTGAACCAGCGCGTCGACCAGGCTTGCGGCGGAAACGACAGGATGGCGCGGTCGTTGAAGGCGGCGATGGTGACCACCGCCACCGGCAGCACCAGGAAGCCGACGATCAGCAGCACCGCGAGCTTACCGATAAAGCCCAGAATCTGCTGATAGGTGGAGCGCGGCATCTCAATGCGCCTTGATGTCGTCGAGCGGCTTTGCCGCGAGCCGCAGCAGCGCCAGCACCACGATGGTCAGCGCGAGGCCGGCGACACACAGGCTGGCCGCGAACGGGAAGTTGAAGCTGGCGAAGCCGAGCTGGTAGACCAGGTTGGAAATCATATTGACCTTGCCGCCGCCGATCAGCTGCGGCGTGGCGAAGGCGCTGAAGGTCCAGGCGAACGCCGTGGTGACGCCGGCGACAACGCCGGGCATAGACAGCGGCAGCGTGATGGTGAGGAAGGTGCGCACGGGACCGGCGCCGAGGCTTTCCGCGGCCTTCTGGTAGTCGCGGTCGATATGCGACAGGCCGGCCGCCAGCATCACCACCATCACCGGCATGGTGACATGCACCAAAGCCACCACCACGCCGAAGGTGGTGAACATGAACTGCACCGGCTGCTTCACAAGACCGAGGTTCATCAGCACCGAATTGATGAAGCCGTTATTGCCGAGCACGATAATCCAGGAATAGGTCCGCACCACTTCGCCGAGGAACAGCGGCGTGACCACGATCACCAGCAGCGTGGATTTAAGGATCGCATTCTGGGTGCGCACCAGCGCGTAAGCGAGCGGATAGCCGACGATCAGGGTGGAGATCGCGGTCAGGAAGCAGATCCACACGGTGTCGAGAAACACTTTTGCATAAAGCGGTTTCAGCAGGTCGGTGAAATTGGCCAGCGTGAAGCCGCCGGGCTCCAGCGAGCCGGGCACATAGGCACGCAGGCTGAACTGCAGCACCGCCGCCATGGCCGCGACGAAGCCGACCGTGCAGAGCACGGCCGGCGCGGTGAACGGACGGAGAAAGGGCTGCGGATTCACGGCCGCGGACCGGTCGCGGCGATCAGTTCATGATGTTTTCGGCGAACCACTTGCGCCATTCCGCGGTCTTCTCGGCGCGCAACTTGGCGTCGATGTTGATCTGCTGCTTCCATTGCGCGGCGGTGGTGAAGACGCCCGGCAGCTTGGCGATTTCCGGATCGATCTTGGCGTTGAGCACCGCGGGGCTGCCCTTCTTGATCTTGGCGATCTCGGCCTGCACTTCGGGATCGTACAATGCGTTGATGAACTTGTAGGCCAGTTCAGATTTCTTCGAGCCCTTCATGATCGCCACGGTGTCGACGCCGAGCACCGCGCCCTCCTTCGGGATCGCCAGCGTGATCGGCACGCCCTGCCCCATCATGTAATAGGCGTTCATCGACAGCACGACCTGCACCGGGGTCTCGCCCGACGCCAGCAGCTGCTGGCTGTTGGCATCGTTGGTGTAGAACGCCTTGAAGTTCGGCTTCAGCGCCTTCAGCTTGGCTTCCCCCTTCTCCCAGTGCGCGGCATCGGCGCCGGACAGCAGCGCGGAGATCGCGATGATGTGGCTCGGATCGAAATCGGGCGCGGCAAGCTTGCTCTTCAGCTCGGGCTTCCAGAGGTCTTCCCAGCTTTCGAATTTCATGCCGGGCAGCAGGTCGGCGCGGTAGCCGATGGTGTAGACATAAGCCCAGGCGCCGAGATGGAACGGGCTGATGCGGGCCTCGTCGGCGAGATTCTTCGCGTTCGGGATTTTCGCGGTGTCGAGGGTCTCGAACAGCCCGTCATTGGCGTAGATCCAGCCGACATGGGAGGTGGTGAAGGTCAGGTCGCTCTCGGGATTGTCCTTGGCGAGCTTGGCCTTGTTGAGCCGGTCGATGGTGCCGCCGGTGATGAACTCGACGGGCACGCCAGTCTCGGCGGTGAATTTCTTGGCGACGGTATCGGCGACGAGGTCGCGCCAGGAACCGCCCCAGATGCTGATGACCAGCTTGTCCTGCGCCTGCGCGGGCAAAGCAAAGGCAACGATGGCGAGTGCAAGTAACCAGCGCTTCATATTCAGTCCCTCTGTTGGCGCATGAATTGCACCGGCTAATCCGTTACCCGTTGCAGAGCGCGCTCATGGCATTCGGCGTAGTATGGATCGGCAGCAACCCGCGCCGATGGAGTTGGATGATTGATGGCGACGTCCGGTGAGAAAGTGGCAGATCTGCATAGGCCTTCGGAAATCCTCGACACCCTGAAACGTCTCGGCTTCGGTGTTGCAATTGCCGTGCCGGATAGCTGGCTCGGCGAGATCCTGGTGCAGATCGAGGCGGAGCCAAGCATCCGGCTGATCCGCGCCACCCACGAGGAGGAAGCCCTCGCCATTGCCTGCGGATCGCGGCTGGGCGGCGTGCGCACCGCGATGTTCGTGCAGAATGCCGGCCTGCTCAGCATGGGCGCCGGCATGGTGTCGCTGGCGCAGCGCTATCAGTTTCCGCTGCTGATGCTGGTGTCGTACCGCGGCACCGTCGAAGATCCGGTCTTTTATCATGTGCCGAAGGGGCGGGTGACCGAGCCGGTGCTGCAGGGCATCGGGCTGTCTTATGCCCGGGCCGACCGGCATAGCCCGCTCGGCCCGCAGGTCGAGCGGGCCGCAACCTATGCCGAGGAAGCCTCGTGCCCGTTTGCGCTGTTGCTGTCGCAGGAGGATGTGCAATGGTGAACGAGATGCGCGCCAGCCGGGCCGACTACTATCGCGTGCTCGCCGACCGGTTGCCCGCCAACGCGCTGGTGGTGACGTCGCTCGGCAATGCCTCGTATCTGTGGGCCGCCATGCATCATGCGCCGGAAAACTTCTATTTCGAGGACGCAATGGGTCTCGCGCTGCCGCTGGCGCTCGGCCTCGCCGTCGCGCAGCCGGACCGTCCGGTATTCGTGGTGGAAGGCGACGGCGCGCTGATGATGCATATGGGATCGCTGGTGACCGTCGGTGCGGTGGCGCCGGGCAATCTCACGGTGCTGCTGATCCAGAACGGCGTCCACGCGGCGTCCGGCGGCCAGGCACTGACCAGCGCGAAACTCGATCTCGCTGCACTCGCCCGCGCCGCCGGAATCGGCCAGGCCGAAAACGTGGCGACGCCGGAGGCATTTGCCTCGGCAATGGGCACACCACCCTTGGGCGACGGCGCACGGTTTCTGGTGCTGTCGACGCGGCCCGATCCCGAAGTGGTAAACCCGCCGATCGCGTTCGATCCGGTGCTGACCAAGCACCGCTTCATGGCAGCGCTGGGCGTGCCGCGCTATGTGCCCACCATGTTCGGCGGCGGCAGGCTGGAGGGTCGGTAGCGAGGTCGCGTTACGCGCCCTCGGCCACCACCATGTAATTGACGTCCATGTCGGACGACATGCCCCAGCGGTCGGCGAGCGGGTTGTAGACCACGCCGGTCTGTTCGGTGATGGCGAGCTTGTTACGCGCGAGGTAGGTGGCGAGTTCGTCGGGGGTGACGAACTTGTCCCACTGGTGGGTGCCGCGGGGCAGCCAGCGCAAAACGTATTCGGCGGCGACGATGCCGAGCGCAAAGCTCTTCCAATTGCGGTTCAGGGTGGAGACCACCATCAGCCCGCCGGGCTTCAGCATCAGGGCGCAGCGGTCGAGGAAGGCGGCGACGTCGACCACGTGCTCCACCACTTCCATCGCCAGCACGATATCGAAGCGCTCCCTTGTATCCATCTCTTCGACGGTGGTGCAGCGATAGTCGATGGAGAGTTCCGACTTGTCGGCGTGCAGGCGGGCCGCGGCGATGTTGGTGGCGGAGGGATCGATGCCGATCACCTGGGCGCCGAGCCGGGTGAACGGTTCGCACAGCAGACCTGCGCCGCAGCCGATATCGAGGATGCGCAGGCCGGACAGGCAATTCAGGCTTCGCGCGTTGCGGTCGAACTTGCGGCAGGCGGCGTCGCGGATGTAGCTCAGGCGCAGCGGGTTGATCTTGTGCAGGGGCGCCATCTTGCCCTTGGGATTCCACCACTCGTCCGACAGCCGTGAAAATTTTGCGACTTCGGCGGCGTCGACGGAGGATGCCGAGGCGTCCTGGATGCTGGATTGCGGGGCCATGGTGTCGCCGTGTCCTATCGGGCCGTAATGTTGCTTCGGAATGCCAGCGGCGAGGCGATCATTTTGATCGTCTGCTCGGCGTCGCCCATGTTCTCGATGGTGACGTCGCCGTAGTTCAGGATGCGCCCCAGGATGCCCTGGTTCACTTCCACGCTGGCGACCTTGTCGACGCTGATCTCGAAGGTTTTTCGCGTGATGAAGCCGGTCTTGTGCACGACGCGCAGATTGGTGACGTCTGTCTCGGTAATCCAGCGGCGGAACCAGGCGCTCAGCGTCCAGTACAGGGCCGCAAGCGCCACCACGGCGGCGCTGGCGAGATACAGCAGGATCAAGTTCTCGTTCAACGTGGTCCGCGACAGCACCAGCAGGGTGCAGGAGACGATCCAGGCGAGGATCGCAGGCGCATAGATCACCCAGTGCAGATTGCTGGAATACAGCACCTTTTCGCCCGGCTGCAGGATATCGTCGATATAGCGCCCCATTGGCCGTCCTGAACCCTGATCCCGATACGTTCTAAGGGCTGCGGAACCGGGGTGGCTTGCCCCCGCCCGCGCCGCTCGCTATACGCGCCTTCTCGCTTGCGCGCACTCGTGCGCGGTATCTTTACCCACTGTCGCCAGGGAATGCACCACTCGTCATGGGCCGGCTCGTTATGAAATTCGGCGGTACGTCCGTCGCCAACATCGACCGCATTCGCAACGTCGCGCTTCACGTCAAGCGCGAGGTCGATGCCGGTCATGACGTCGCCGTGGTGGTCTCCGCCATGTCCGGCAAGACCAACGAGTTGGTGGCCTGGGCCACCGATGCCTCGCCGCTGCACGACGCCCGCGAATACGACGCCATCGTCGCCTCCGGCGAGCAGGTCACCTCCGGCCTGCTGGCCATCGCGCTGCAGGCGATCGGCATTCAGGCGCGCTCCTGGCAGGGCTGGCAAATCCCGATCAAGACGTCGGACGCCCACGCCTCGGCGCGTATTCTGGAGATCGACGGCACCGAGCTGATCAGCCGCTTCAAGGACCGCAAGGAAGTCGCGGTGATCGCCGGCTTCCAGGGCATCAACCCCGACACCGGCCGCATCACCACGCTGGGCCGCGGCGGTTCCGACACTTCGGCGGTAGCCATCGCGGTGGCCATCAAGGCCGACCGCTGCGACATCTATACGGACGTCGACGGCGTCTACACCACCGACCCGCGCGTGGTGCCGAAGGCGCAGCGCATGAACAAGGTTGCGTTCGAGGAAATGCTGGAACTGGCGTCGCAGGGCGCCAAGGTGCTGCAGGTCCGTTCCGTCGAGGTCGGCATGGTGCACAACATGCCGATCTTCGTCCGCTCAAGTTTCGACAAACCCGAAGACATCGACCCGCACGGCACGCCGCCGGGCACGCTGATCTGCAGCGAGGAGGAAATCATGGAAAGCCACGTCGTCACAGGCATCGCGTTCTCGAAGGACGAGGCCCAGATTTCGGTCCGCCAGATCGAGGACAAGCCGGGGGTGGCCGCCTCGATCTTCGTCCCGCTGGCGGAAGCCAACGTCAATGTCGACATGATCGTGCAGAACGTCTCGGAAGACGGCAAGACCACCGACCTGACCTTCACGGTGCCGGCCTCGGACTTTGCCCGCGCCAAGGAGACCATCACCAACGCGCAGGGCACCATCGGCTATCAGCGGCTCGACACCGCTACCGACGTGGCCAAAGTGTCGGTGATCGGCTCCGGCATGCGCAGCCACGCCGGCGTCGCCGCCCAGGCTTTTGCCGCCCTGTCCGAGCGCAAGATCAACATCCGGGCGATCACCACCTCCGAGATCAAGTTCTCGGTGCTGATCGACGCAGCCTACACAGAACTCGCGGTGCGGACCCTGCACACGCTATACGGGCTGGACAAGGCGTAAAAGGAACTCTGAATTCACGGCCGTCATTGCGAGGATCGAAGCGACGCGGCAATCCAGAAGGCCCCAAGGAAGACTGGATTGCTTCGTCGCAAGGGCTCCTCGCAATGACGAGGAGATGTTGACGTCTTTATTTTGATTTCCGCGATGACACAATCGGATGGCGGCACTTGGACGCCAGTCGCTGGGACTTCGCAATGTCGAAGAAATCTCCAAAATCGATCAAAGGCATCGCCTGCTCGTGAACCTTGGGTCGACCCCGACGACGCGCCAGAATTGACCGACGACATGCTGGACCGCGCCGAAATCGTTGTCGGCGGACGGATCGTCCAGCCCGCTCGACCGCCGCTCGGCAGCAAGCCCTCAGAAAGCTAGACGCCGTCCAAAGGCTGGCAGGCGTTTTGCTTGGCAAAACCGGCTTCAATTCGCTATACGGCCATGATCGGCGGCCATTGCGGATGCGGGCGCCGTTTCGGACAATCTGATTCGGTCGGGCTTTTGCGCCGGTTGTGGCGCGGAAGCAAAACTTCTATTGTTTTCTGAGGCTTACTGCTGGCGCTCGACATTGGGTCGAAGCCAGCCTCGCGGGGAGGGGTCGGGCATATGCGGAGCGCGTCGGGTGGCCCCCGCGTCTTGCTGAGACGGCTCCGCGAAACCATGGCGGAGCAGGTCTCCGCCCAGGAGCGCCTCGACAAGATCGTGGTGCTGATCGCCGCCAATATGGTGGCGGAGGTCTGCTCGACCTATGTGCTGCGGGTCGACAACACCCTCGAACTCTATGCCACCGAAGGCCTCAACCGCGACGCCGTCCACCGCACCGTGCTGTCTGCCCATGAGGGCCTGGTCGGCCTGGTGTCGTCGGAAGCGACGCCGCTGAACCTCAACGATGCCCAGAGCCACCCGGCATTCTCGTTCCGCCCGGAAACCGGCGAAGAAATCTACCATTCCTTCCTCGGCGTGCCGATCCTGCGCGCCGGCAACACGCTGGGCGTGCTGGTGGTGCAGAACCGCGCCAAGCGCACCTATGTGGAGGAAGAAGTCGAGGCGCTGCAGACCACCGCCATGGTGCTGGCGGAGATGATCGCCTCCGGCGAGCTTTCGGCGCTGGCGCAGCCCGGCGCCGAGCCCGCCGCGCGGCATTCGCTGCACCAGACCGGCGCGATTCTCTCCGAAGGCATCGCGCTCGGCCATGTGGTCCTGCACGAGCCGCGCGTGGTCATCACCAACTACATCGCTGAAGACCTGCCGAAGGAAGTGAAGCGGCTCGACGTCGCTTTGGCGAAACTGCGCGCCGATCTCGACCGCATGCTGGAGCGCGGCGACGTCGCCGAAGGCGGCGAGCACCGCGACGTGCTGGAAGCGTACCGGATGTTCGCCAACGACCACGGCTGGTCGCACCGCCTGCACGAAGCCGTGGCCACCGGCCTCACCGCCGAGGCCGCGGTCGAGCGCGTGCAGTCCGACACCCGCGCCCGCATGCTGCGCTCTACCGATCCCTATCTGCGTGACCGGCTGCACGACCTCGAGGATCTCGGCCACCGCCTGATGCGGCAATTGGTCGGCAAGGACCACGCGCCGTCGCGCGAGCAGATGCCCGACAACGCCATCCTGATCGCACGCGCGATGGGGCCGGCGGCGCTGCTTGACTACGACCGCAAGAAGCTGCGCGGCCTGGTGCTGGAGGAAGGCACCGCAAATTCCCACGTCTCCATCGTGGCGCGCGCGCTCGGCATTCCCGCGATCGGCGAAGTCGCCAATGCGCCGGGCATTGCGGATCCCGGCGACGCCATCATTGTCGATGGCACCTCGGGCTCGATCTACATCCGGCCATCGCAGGAAATCGAATCCGCTTACGCCGAGCGGGTCAGGTTTCGCGCCCGCCGCCAGGCGCAATATTCCGCTTTGCGCGACAAGCCGTGCATCACCAGGGACGGCCAGCCGGTCGACCTGATGATCAATGCCGGCCTGATTATCGACCTGCCGCATATTGAGGACACAGGCAGCGCCGGCATCGGCCTGTTCCGCACTGAATTGCAGTTCATGGTGGGCGAGAGCCTGCCGCGCTCCAGCGACCAGTTGGCGCTGTACCGCGCGGTGCTGGATGCCGCCGGCCCCAAGCCGGTGACCTTTCGCACGCTGGATATCGGCGGCGACAAAGCGCTGCCCTACATGGAGACCATCAGCGAGGAAAACCCGGCGCTGGGCTGGCGCGCGATCCGCCTCGGCCTCGACCGGCCCGGCCTGCTGCGCGGCCAGGTCCGCGCATTGCTGCGCGCTGGCGGCGGTCGCGCGCTGCGCATCATGTTCCCGATGATCTCGGAAGTCGCCGAATTCGACCAGGCCAAGAGCATCATCGAGCGCGAACTCACTTACTTGCGCCAGCACGGCCACGCGCTGCCGGAACGCATCGATGTCGGCACCATGGTCGAGGTCCCAGCGCTGCTCTACCAGATGGACGAGTTGCTGAAGAAGGTCGACTTCGTCTCGGTCGGCTCCAACGATCTGTTCCAGTTCATGTTCGCCGTCGACCGCGGCAACGCCAAAGTGTCCGACCGCTTCGACACGCTGTCGGCGCCGATCCTGCGCGCCTTGCGCGAGATCGTGCAGAAGGCCAATGCCGCGAAGAAGCATGCCTCGCTGTGCGGCGAAATGGCGTCGACCCCGATCGGCGCGCTGGCGCTGGTGGCCCTGGGCTATCGCTCGCTGTCGCTGTCGGCGACGTCGCACGGCCCGGTGAAGGCGCTGATCCTCGATCTCGACGCGGCCAAGGCCACCGCCATGATGGAGCCGCTGCTCGCCGCCCCCGCCGGCAGCGTCTCGATCCGCGACAAACTGAAGGAATTCGCCGAGGCCGAGGGGCTGTCGTTGTAGCGAGGCTGTTTCGCTGCCCGAAGCGCCGCCTTCTTCCTTCTGCGATTCCCGAGAACCTCTTATGTCCATTCTGCCCGAAGCCAAACTCGACATCCTGCTGGCGCATCACGCCTCGCTGGAATCCCAGTTGCAGAGCCAGATGAGCGGCGAGAACTTCGTCAAGCTGACGCGGGAATTCGCCGAACTCAATCCGCTGATCGAGGCGGTGAAGACCTATCGTGCCGCGACCAAGGAAGTCGCCGAGCTCGACGCCATGATCGCCGATGCCGCCACCGACGCCGAGATGCGCGAGATGGCGGAGGCCGAACGCCCGGCACTGGAAGCGCGCGCGCTGGAGCTGGCGCAGGAGATCCGCGTCGCCTTGCTACCCAAGGACGCCATGGACGAGCGCAACGTGGTGCTGGAAATCCGCGCCGGCACCGGCGGCGACGAAGCCTCATTGTTCGCCGGCGACCTGTTCCGCATGTATGAGCGCTTCGCGGCGCTGCAGGGCTGGAAGGTCGAGGTGGTGTCCGTTTCCGAAGGCACGATGGGCGGCTACAAGGAAATCATTGTCGAGGTGCAGGGTCGCGGCGCGTTTGCGAAACTGAAATTCGAATCCGGCGTGCACCGCGTGCAGCGCGTGCCGGATACCGAAACCCAGGGCCGCATCCATACGTCCGCGGCCACGGTCGCGGTACTGCCGGAGGTCGAGGAGGTCGACGTGGTCATCAAGGACGACGACCTGCGCATCGAGACCATGCGCGCCCAGGGCGCCGGCGGTCAGCACGTCAACAAGACGGAATCGGCGATCCGCATCACCCATATCCCCACCGGACTGCAGGTGATGATGCAGGACAGCCGTTCGCAGCACAAGAATCGCGCCTCGGCGATGAACATTTTGCGCTCGCGCATCTATGACGCCGAGCAGCAGCGCGTCGACTCGATCCGCTCAGCAGAGCGCAAGGAGAAGGTCGGCTCCGGCGATCGCTCCGAGCGCATCCGCACCTATAATTTTCCGCAGGGCCGCGTCACCGACCACCGCATCAATCTCACGCTTTACAAGCTGCCGCAGGTGATCGCCGGCGAAGCGCTCGGCGAACTGGTCGACGCGCTGACTACGGAGCACCAGGCCGCGCAACTGGCGGCACAGGGCAACGCGTGAGCAGGCGAGCGCTTGCTTGCTTCTCCTCCCCCCTTGTGGGGGAGGGTGCCTGAGCGAAGCGAAGGCGGGAGAGGGGGAGCCACGCGATCCACAGCCCCCTCTCCCGTCTCGAACGCGCTTCGCGCCTTCGATCCACCCTCCCCCACAAGGGGGGAGGGGAAAGAAAGAAAGCTCGTGACCGACTCCTTCACCGGCCAGAACGTAGAGACCGCACGCCGCACCCTCGCGGCGCGGCTGCGCACGCATGATGTGGAGTCCGCCGATCTCGATGCGCGGCTGCTGGTCGGCGCCGTGCTCAATCTCGAACTCACCGGGCTGATGATTGCCGCCAAGCGCATCCTCACCGGCGAGGAAGCGATACAACTTGAACATCTCGCCGCCCGCCGCCTCGACGGCGAACCAATCGCGCGCATTCTCGGCGTCAAGGAATTCTGGGGCCTGTCGCTGGCGCTGTCCGCCGATACGCTGGTGCCGCGGCCGGATACCGAAACCATTGTTGAGGCCGCGCTCGAGCGAATCGACAAGGCGAATCGCCGCCACGATGCGCTTCACATTGCCGACCTCGGCACCGGCTCCGGCGCCATCCTGCTGGCGCTGCTGTCGGAGTTGTGGAGCGCATTCGGCATCGGCACCGATATCAACCTCGCGGCGCTGCGGACCGCGCGGCGCAACGCCATCGATCTCGGCTTTGCGGACCGCGCGCGCTTCGTCGCCTGCGACTACGCTTCCGCACTGCAGCCAGGCCTCGACCTGATCGTCTCCAACCCGCCCTATATCCGCTCTGCGGAAATTGCCGGCCTTGCCACCGAGGTGCGCGACCACGACCCGCGGCGCGCGCTCGACGGTGGCGCCGACGGGCTCGATGCCTACCGGATCATCGCACCGCAGGCGGTCGATCTGCTGGCGCCGGGCGGCTGGCTGGTGGTCGAGGTCGGGCACGACCAGAGCGACGAGGTGGCGGCGCTGATGGCCGCCGCCGGGCTGGTGCTGCAGGGCCCGGCCAGGGCCGACTTGTCGGGTATCCGACGGGCGGTTTGCGGGCAAAAGCCCATCGGATAGGCCGGATCGGCCCGAAAAAACCGCTTGGAATATCCCCGGGGAGAGACTACCTTCCGGTCACAACATCGGTTCAGGGTTGGCTCGCCCCGTCGTTTGACGGCTGGAGGCCAGAATTCTCGCAAGAGAGCCCGTCCGGGTGAAAGGTTCCAACAGGCAGGTCCGATCGAGCGCGATGGCTGAGAAGCTGCGCTGCTTGCGACCGCAAAGCGAACGAAAGCCTGATATTGCGCTTCGGAAATCACGCACAGAAGCCCGGCCTTGTTGCGGCGGGTTGAATGATTTGGTCCGACCGGCGAGTTGAGCCGGCGGTTGGGGAACGCGTGTTTGTTGAACGCGAATGACGGCAAAACCGGTGCAGCGACGATCTGCATGGCGACGAGGGCGCTGATGCGACCCGCATCGCGCAAAACCTCTGTGGCATGAACCAATACTTGAACAAATACTTGGCGACGACAACTCTGCGACAATCCTGGATCGGTAATAAAGGCGAGACATGAGAAACGGTCAGAATAATAACAACAAGCGGATGCGGAATAACAACAACCGCAACAGCAACAGCAATAACGGCGGCGGCAACAACAATAACAACAACAACCGTCGCGGCCAGAACCCGATGACCCGGGTGTTCGAATCCAACGGCCCCGATATCAAGATCCGCGGCACCGCCTCCCACGTCGCCGAGAAATACGTGCAGCTGGCGCGCGACGCGCGCTCTTCCGGCGATCCGGTCGCCGCCGAGAACTACTATCAGCATGCCGAACATTACTTCCGCCTGATCGCCGCGGCGCAGGAACAGTTCCGCCAGAACCAGCCGCAGCCGCGCACCGAAAACGAAATGGCGCCCGAGGATGGCGACGATGACGGCGAGACCTTCTCGAAC
>Ga0247742_10002323_pt1 | contig 12511 bp, 9 predicted proteins | sample UWRJL208509C2_FD_180944 | JGI IMG/M metagenome (GOLD analysis project Ga0247742, IMG submission 180944) | Plant litter microbial communities from Arlington Agricultural Research Station in Wisconsin, United States - UWRJ-L208-509C-2 | ecosystem: Environmental > Terrestrial > Plant litter >... | reverse complement strand
CAAACTGGTAAACAGCCAGGCCTGAATTATTCCTGCTAAACAATTTAATGACATTGGTTTCATCATCTGCGGCAAACATATAATCTGCGTCAATTGGTATGGCTGTAGATCCGTCCGCAACACCGGTATGATAAATATCTTTACTTGAAGAGGTAACCAGTGCTGCAGATACAGCAAGGTTTAATGTAATGGATTTGTTTAATCCCTGTGCATCTGTAACTTTCAATGTCAATGTCGTATATCCAACACCTGTAGGTGTAATCCTGAATTTACGTGCTGTATCAGTCCCTGTAATGGTGAAATTTGCTGCAGGTACTACGCTGGTTTTAGAACTTGTCATTGAAAAAGTAAGTGTACTTAAGTTATCATCGGTTACATTGATATCAAGACCGGTAATGATAAATGGATCGGTTGCATTGTTCATTACAGAGCTGATGATACCCGAAGTAGCTGATAAGCTTACCAATTTAGACGCGGTAGTATTAAATACAAGAGTAGGAGCAACGTTAACTCCCGAAGTTACACTTACCGTTTTTACAGCCGAAGTTGTTGAAGTACCACTATTATCTGTAGCTTTTGCAGTTATAGAATAATTTCCTGCTGTAACATTAGTCCATGAATAAGTATACGGTGAAGAAGTAAGTGTCGCCAATATAGTAGTACCGTTCAGGAATTCTACTTTTGTAATCGTTCCATCAGTATCTGCAGCTGTAGCAGAAAGGCTTACTGTTGCAGGTGCAGTACCGGAAATTGTAGGCGTAGCTAATGTAACCGTAGGGGCAATATTTCCTGAGGCGTTTATATTTACGATTGCAGCAGCCGAAGTAGTCACTGTATTACTGTTATCTGTAGCTTTTGCTGTTATTGTATACGAGCCTGCTGCAACATTAGACCACAAATATACATAAGGTGCTGTTGTCAAAGTTGCCAGTATTGTTGTTCCATTATAGAACTCTACTTTAGTAACAGTACCATCACTGTCGGCAGCCGTTGCAGATAAGCTTACTGTAGCCGGTGCATTTCCTGAAACAACAGGAGTAGCCAGAGTTACTGTAGGTGCTGCATTAGCAGTACTTCCGGAAAGTACTATAGAAGTTGTGTTATAACTTGGAGATGATGTAATTGTCCAGGTGCGTGCAACAGTAAAAGTATTAGTCGCAGAATTGAACGTCCCTGCAGTAGCTTTTACAAGTTCGTCACTGCCCGGATCTGGAGCCAGATAAGAAGAAGTTAATAATTTCCCGCCTGAATATTTATCATTAAATGGCAACTGGTATCCGGAGCTGGAGCTTTTATAAGCACTGCCAACATCATTACCAAAGAATATAGCATCAACTGGGACAGTTCCTGCAGCTATAGCCGATGCTGTAACATTAAAGACGGCTACACCATCTGCATTCGAACCTCCATTACCCAAAACGCCATCTGTGTTTTTAGAGCCGAAACTGTCTCCGGCAGTTGTCCCGGTATTCAATTTACGCAATGCAATACCACTATTGCTAAGGGGCAGCATTGATGAACCACCTACATATACTACCTGTCCGGCACTTACACTGCCGCTATTGATCAAAAAGGCATAGGTTACAGAACTGCCCGCTTTCCAGCCATTGGACGTCGCAGTACCATTATCGGTAAATACCACCGTATATGGAGTTGATGCAAAATTAATACTTGTGGTTGCCAGCAATTCAACATATTCCAAAGGGGAATCATTGCCATCAGGATTAGTAAGAATTTCAGAAATAATGAGGCCTTTGGTCTGTGCAAAAGCAGTCGTACTTAATAAGGCCAGGCCTAAAAGAGTAAGTAGGTTTTTTTTCATTTTGTTTGGGTTTAAAATTTTTCAGCCGTGAAAGTAATCCTATCAATATAATCTTAAAGCTATATTCTTATTATGATTGCGTGAGCAGAATGTTAAGTTATAAGTCCGTCTAGCTATCTGGAATGAAATCTTTTCACTTGATAAAAAAAACTAGCATTTACACTTAAAATCATTGAACTATTTACGGATAATAGCCCATTAAAAAGCAATCTTATTTTTGTAGGAATACATACTCCTTAGCAAAGCCATGGAAAAGCCGTACCAAAGCCGTACCAAAGCCGACCTTTCATGTTTTAAAAATTTGTAAGAAAAAGATAAATTTAATACGATTATTTAAAGACAATTTCCATTACCGGAAACATCGCTAATTTTATGCTGGAATTTAGAATATTTAGGGTTCATCAGCGTTTCATCCTCTAAAGTAATTCCTCTCGATGAAGTGACTATCACCGGGCCAACTTTCCCTGAAAATTCTCCAAGAATTCCTTTTCTAATACTTCCCATACTTTAAATTTTAAAAATTAATAAATTCATTCTTACTCTCAGCTGTTGATCAATCGTTTAGCGAAAGTAGAAGGGTTTATTTGAAATCCAATCGAAGTGACACAATTTGACACACATTGACTCAACTTGACACATATTGATTCAATCTGACACAATTTGAAGCCTTTTGAAACACAAAAGGGACTTTTTAAGGGGTTTTGTTCGGGTCTTGTTCGGATCGCGTTCGCAAAAAGGGGGCCTGATCCGAACAAGACCCGAACAAGACCCGAACAAATGTGCATTAAAACGGTACTAAAAGCAACTTATAGGATCCAAAAAGGTAAAATAAATAATCTGATAAGGCAACAAAAAATCCAAATAAGACAATTTGATTTTAAGGTATTAAATCCATTTTTTTTCAGATTTATGAAACGGACTGGATTTTTAAGATAAAAAAAACCGCCTGAAAATTAATTTTCAGGCGGTTTGTAGTATTTGAAAGCTACGAATTATACTACCAGATGTAAGTTCCAACAGCACCTGCATTCAGACTGCTAACAAGTGTTTTTCCTTTTATTTTAATATTAAAATCCTTTCTCTCTTTTGCAGTATTTAATACAATCAGTACTTTTTTACCTTCAGGAGTTTTAAAAGCTACATTCTGCAGGTTTTCAGGCAGGTTGGTTTCAATCCGTACAGATCCCGGGCGTACAAATTTAGACGCATGTGCGATGATGTAATACGCAGGATTCCGGGTCACTTTGGAACCGTCGATAGTTACCGCTCCCATACAGGTGGTACAGCCACCGGGAGTAAAAGGTTTATAGGCAGGATCGGCAGCAAGATTCCACTGCAGTACAATACGGCTCCAGTTTCTGGTAGCGCCAATGACAAGATTCTCGACGTTCCATTTTAGATCTTCAGGGAAATTTCCGGGACCACCGGTCCACTGTTCCGTAAAGTAGATGTTTTTGTTGGGATAGGCATCGTGTACCTTTGAAAGGGCATCTATTTTTCCGCCATACAGGTGGAATGCCGAACCGTCGACATATTTGTTGGCAGCAGCATCTTTAAGAATCTCCAGCGGATAATCCGGCTTATCGCAGTTGTGGTCATAGACTATAATTTTGGTTTTGACAGCTGCAGTTTCAAATGCCGGTCCCAGATGGTTCTTAATGAAAACGGCCTGATCCTTTGCTTCCATATACATACTCGGATTATTTCCGGGATGTAGCGGTTCATTCTGGATCGTGATTGCATCAATAGTAATACCTTCCGATTTCATGCCTTGGATATACTTGATGAAATATTGGGCATAAGCATCGTAGTATTCAGGGAGTAAGCTCCCGCCTTTACTGTTTTTATTGGTTTTCATCCAGACAGGTGCCGACCAGGGAGACCCCAGTAATTTTATTTTGGGATTGATTGCAAGGATTTCTTTTAATATTGGGATCAAATAGGTCTTATCCGGTGCGAGGCTAAATTTTGATAAGGTGGCATCGGTTTGTCCTACAGGGAGATCATCATACGAAAAGACAGTAGGATCCAAGTCGGAAGCCCCTATGCTTACCCTCAAATAGCTGATACCTATGTTGTTTCCATCAGTAGCAAAAAGCTCTGTAAGGAATGATTTTCTTTCGGCTTTACCCATCTTAAAGATCAGCTCTGCGCTTCCTCCGGTCAGGCAGTAGCCAAATCCGTCAATATCCTGATAGGTATGGGCCTCATTAACTTCAATAGATACATTGTTATTGGTAGTGTTTGTAAAAGTAAGCGGGGTTGTTTGCTTTTCAAGCAGTGCTGATTTGTCTCCGTTGGTAAGCCACAATTCGGCTGTCATACCTTCAGGTGATTTTACCCTGGAGGTTTGAGTAATGGTTTTGTTACAGGCCGTGACAGCCAGTGCTGCAACAGCCAGTACAGTAGTTCTGAAAAAATGATTCATCTGTGATATGATTTTGTTGTTGATTGGTCTAGGAAATAAAGAATAAACAGTGCCTAAGCCCAACAAATATACTATTCTGGTGTTTCTTTTGAAATGAATAGGATAGAATCTTATTTTGGTAAAATACTGTAATATGCTTATTTTTAAAGTGTTTTGCTTAAAAATGATGTGTTTTTGTTATAGTGATTGTACAATTCTCAGGTGTCTAAAATTTGGAATTTAACGTACTGGTATTTTACTGCTCTTCTGGTATTTTACATTTCGGGATTGTGTATGTAATATTTTACATTTGAAAATAATCTATAACTATATAAACATGAATAAATCAGTAAAATCAGAGCATTTAGGGCGCAAGATCACCCGCCTCCGTGAGCTTAAGGGAATAGACCAGGAAGTCCTTGCGATTGGACTTGGCGTTAATCAGGATGCCATATCCGAACTTGAGGAAAGTGAAACTATTGATGAGCTAAATCTTAAGAAAATGGCCAAAATCCTTGGGATGAGCAGTGAGGGAATTAAGAAATTCTCGGAAGTAGCTACAATTAATTATTTCAGTAATTTTTATGATACCAGTTCGAGTCAGGGTAATAATTTTGGGAATTATGGGAATACTACTTTTCATCCGTTGGATAAATTAGTTGGAACTTTTGATAAGTTGGTAGCTGCTGCCGAAGAAAACAAACGACTTTACGAGCGTTTGCTGCAATCTGAAAAAGAGAAGAATGCGTATCTGGAAAAATTGGCAGATATTAGGTGATTTGAAACAGTCATCGCTGTACCTTCCGGTAAAGGACTGTTTTTTCCATAATAAGTGACAACTCCATTACTGGAATTTTCAAAAATAGAAGTATAAAAATGTATCGCCTCTTCTGCCTGGCTGTCAAACCAAAAAAAAGGGACGATCTGTTGTTTTGCTTGTATTTCCATAAGTATGTAAATTTTAGTTTGCAGAATGTTAGGTATACAAATATATTTAAATACTTGATTTGTAGAAGGTAAGGGTGTAATAATTTGGAGGAGATATAGTTGGCATGTTCTGCTAATCATTAAAATAAAACAAGGCGCTCTGCAGTTTTAGTGCGGAACGCCTTGAATGATTGAGATTGATGATTTTAATTTTGGTTGATGACAGTTGGTTTGATTACAATGTGATTGATGATTTTAATTATTACAATTGACTATTTTGTAATTGATTTGATTCTGACCGATGATTTGAATACTATTTTTTGCTAATTTGTAAATTGTTATTGATTAATATATACCAGAAGAATGACTTCTGTTTTTGTTACAACAGAAATAGTTTTTTTTAATAAAAAGATGAGAATTGGTCTAATTTGTAAATCTAAAATCATAAATCTTAAATTCACACTCCTAAATCTAAAATCAATTCAACTATCTTTGCCGTCCCGAAAGATCGGGAGAAAAAAAGCCTATATGAAGTTTGATTTATTACAGAAAGACGCTCAGTCCAAAGCCCGTGCGGGAAAAATAACCACTGATCATGGTGTAATCGAAACCCCTATATTCATGCCTGTAGGTACTGTTGCCTCAGTAAAAGGAGTGCATCAGAGGGAACTAAAAGAAGAAATTAATCCTGATATAATACTTGGAAATACCTATCATTTGTATTTACGTCCGCAGACAGAAATTCTTGAAAAGGCCGGCGGGCTTCACAAATTCATGAACTGGGACAGGAATATACTTACTGATTCAGGCGGTTATCAGGTCTATTCTCTTTCTGCCAATCGGAAGATTAAAGAAGAAGGAGTTAAATTCAAATCACATATTGACGGTTCGTATCACTTTTTCACGCCTGAAAACGTAATGGAAATCCAGCGTACCATTGGAGCCGATATTATTATGGCTTTTGATGAGTGTACCCCTTATCCTTGTGATTACCGTTATGCCCAACGCTCGATGCATATGACGCACAGATGGCTGGACCGTTGTGTGAATCATTTGGAAAAACTACCATTCAAATATGGTTACGAGCAGACATTTTTCCCTATAGTGCAGGGAAGTACTTATAAGGATTTAAGGATGCAGTCGGCAGAATATATTGCTAATGCTGGCCAACAGGGTAATGCCATTGGAGGTTTGTCTGTAGGGGAACCGGCAGAAGAGATGTATGCAATGACCGAAATTGTATGTGATATCCTTCCTGAAGACAAGCCGAGATACCTTATGGGTGTGGGTACGCCAATCAATATACTGGAGAATATTGCCCTTGGGGTGGATATGTTTGATTGTGTTATGCCAACAAGAAACGCCCGTAACGGAATGTTGTTTACTGCTCATGGTACCATCAATATAAAGAATAAAAAGTGGGAAGCTGATTTTTCTCCACTTGATGATATGGCAATTACTTTTGTCGATACTGAATATAGCAAAGCGTATCTTCGTCACCTGTTTGCTGCCAACGAATACCTCGGAAAACAGATTGCGACTATTCACAACCTGGGTTTCTATATGTGGTTGGTTCGTGAAGCAAGAAAGCATATCTTAGCAGGAGATTTCCGTCAATGGAAAGAAATGATGGTAAAACAAATGGATAAGAGACTTTAAAATCATGATAAGTATAATAGATAAATATATCCTTAAACGATACCTGGCCACTTTCCTGGTGATGCTGTTGATGTTTATTCCTATTGGTATCGTAATTGACGTATCGGAGAAAGTAAACAAAATGCTTCAGAATAAGGTGCCATTTAAAGAGATTGCAATTTATTACTATGATTTTACGATTTATTTTGCCAACTTATTATTTCCTATTTTCCTATTTTTATCAGTAATCTGGTTTACTTCCAAACTCGCCAACAATACTGAAATTATTGCGATATTAAGTTCAGGAATCTCGTTCACCCGTTTCTTACGACCTTACATAATAGGGGCTACTTTAGTCTCTGTCTTTTCATTGTTGATGGGCTTTTTTGTAGTTCCTAAGGCCAGTGAAGGCTTTAATAGTTTTAGATATAGATATCTTAAAGGCCAGAATGCTAATCAGGTAACGGATAATTCGGATGTATTCCGGCAGATCAAACCCGACCAGTACATTTATGTAAGGAATTTTAATCAGGGATCTAAAACGGCATTCGATTTTTCTCTTGAGAAATTTAATAAAGAACAGCTTGCTTTTAAAATAAATGCAGAGAGGATTAAATGGAACCCAAAAGACAGTTCATTTACAATGTTTAACTATAGGAAAAGAACTATTGGGCCACTGGGTGACAAACTGGAAAGACTTCCCAAAAAGGATACTGTTTTTAGTTTCGATTTGGAGGATTTAACGCCTACAGTTTATGTTGCCGAAACCCTGAGTTTGGGTGAATTGAATAAATTTATTGATAAAGAAAGGAAACAGGGGTCTTCTAATATAAATGTCTATCTGGTAGTATTGTATAAAAAATACAGTATACCTGTTTCTGCTTTTATATTGACAATCATTGCAGTAGCAGTTTCTTCGATGAAAAGAAGAGGCGGGATGGGAATGAATCTTGCAATTGGAATTGGATTGGCATTTACCTATATATTCTTTGATAAGATTTTTGGAGTAATGGCCGAAAAATCAAGTATTCCGCCACTTATTGCTGTTTGGATACCTAATACAGTATTTGGGATTTTAGCGATATATCTATTGAGAAATGCCAAGCGATAAAATAAAGAGCTATCTTAATCTTCATCTGATTGTTTTTATCTGGGGATTTACCGCTGTGCTTGGCGCTTTGATAACGGTACGCGAGGCTTCTTTGGTATGGTACCGGATGCTGCTTGCCGGAATTTTTCTTCTGGGATACCTGCTTGTGGTCAAAAAATCATTCCGCCTGCCGCTGAGGTCGGTCGTTAATCTTGTATTGGTTGGTTTTCTTATTGCCATACACTGGATCTTTTTTTTTAAAGCTATTAACGTCTCTAATGTATCGGTAACATTGGCGATGTTTTCAGTAGGCGCCTTTTTTGCTTCGGTATTGGAGCCACTATTCTATAAGCGTAAAATGTTATGGTATGAGGTATTATTCGGGCTTATAATAATTGTGGGTCTGTTTATGATAATGAAAGTAGAGGTAAAATATCTTCAAGGCGCATTCTATGCTTTGTTTTCGGTTTTTATAGGTGTTTTATTTACGTTGTTCAATGGTAAATTAATACAGAAACACGATAGTGCCGTAATTGCTTTGTATGAATTCTTCTCCGGTTTTTTCCTGGTTTCACTTTATCTTCTGTATGAAGGGAAATTTACGGTACAATTTTTCAATGTTTCCGGTCATGACTGGATGCTGATATTGTTGCTGTCCTCTGTATGCACTGCTTATGCATTTACAGCTGCCGTTGGGGTGATGCGCAGGTTATCTCCGTATACAGTGATGCTGACAACCAATCTTGAGCCGGTTTACGGAATCATTCTGGCTTACCTGATTATTGGTGAAGATGAAAAGATGAGCCTGTCGTTTTATATAGGCTCAGTGATTATTCTTCTCACAGTGATAATGAACGGTATTATCAAAAACTATAAGAAATAATAATTATTGATAGTTACAACAGTGATTAACGTCTATAGTCACGACTATATAACCCTATAGAGGGACAGGAGGGATGTTGCTTCGTTAAAGTTATAACTAAAACAAAAAATTACTTTCGTTCACCATTTTAAATTTTATCTTTGCAGTTCGTATTAAATTAAAAATTGCACAAATCCTATGGAATATTTAGATTTTGAGCTTCCCATTAAAGAACTGGAAGACCAGTTAGACAAGTGTCAGATTATTGGTCAGGAATCAGACGTAGATGTTACAAACACCTGCAAGCAAATCGAAAAAAAATTAGAAGAAACCAAAAAGAAAATATATAAAAACCTGACTGCGTGGCAACGTGTACAGCTTTCCAGGCATCCAAGTCGTCCTTATACAATGGACCATGTAAAAGCACTATGCGGGGATTCCTGGCTGGAGCTTTTTGGGGACAGAAGCTTTAAAGATGACAAGGCCATGATTGGTGGCTTAGGAAAAATAGGCGGTCAATCATTTATGATTGTAGGGCAGCAAAAAGGTTTTAATACCAAAACAAGACAATATCGTAATTTCGGTATGGCTAATCCTGAGGGATATCGTAAAGCATTACGCTTAATGAAAATGGCAGAGAAATTTGGAATACCCGTATTGACATTGATTGATACACCCGGAGCATACCCAGGTCTGGAGGCTGAAGAGCGTGGACAAGGGGAAGCAATTGCCAGGAATATATTTGAAATGATCCGTCTTAAAACTCCAATTGTTACAGTAATTGTAGGAGAAGGAGCATCTGGAGGAGCGCTTGGAATAGGTGTAGGAGATCGGGTACTGATGATGGAAAATACATGGTATTCTGTTATATCCCCAGAATCCTGTTCTTCGATATTATGGAAAAGCTGGGATTATAAAGAACAGGCAGCAGAAGCATTAAAACTGACTTCTTCTGATATGAAAAGACAAAAACTTGTGGACGATGTGATTCCGGAACCACTGGGAGGAGCACATTACGACAGGGAAACAACTTTCAAAACAGTGGAACAATATATTCTTAAGGCTTTTAATGAACTAAAAGACTTATCAACAGAACAGCTGGTTGCCCAAAGAATGGACAAATACAGTAAAATGGGCGAGTTTAAAGAGTAAATTCTTACAATTTAGAATTAAATCCGAAGCCCGTGGTTTCGGATTTTTTTTTGGTTATAAACAAATCTTAGTTAGTTATCAACACGCATTTCTTAAAACTCAATAGCACCTTTTTTTTATTTTTAGCTACATTCGCAATATGGAAAATTTCAAAAACATAAACCCGGTAAAAGTAGATAAGACTACATTGATCAGTCTTGAAAAGGGCAAACTGCCACCGCAGGCACTAGATTTAGAAGAAGCGGTGCTTGGCGCTATGATGATCGATAAAAAGGGTGTAGATGAAGTTATCGATATTTTACAGCCCGATGCATTTTATAAAGAGGCACACAAGCATATTTTTGAGGCTATAGTACAATTATTTACCGATACGCAGCCAATTGATTTACTTACAGTATCCACGCAGCTTAGAAAGAATGCAAAGCTTGATCTTGCAGGTGGAGATTTTTACCTGATACAGCTTACGCAAAAGATCTCTTCTTCTGCTCACATTGAGTTTCACTCCAGGATTATACTTCAGAAATTTATACAGCGAAGTTTGATCAGGATCTCTTCCGAACTTATAGAGGAATCCTATGATGAAACCGCTGATGTTTTTGACCTGCTGGATAAAGCAGAGTCCAGGTTATATGAGGTAACTCAGGGGAATATTAAAAGAAGCTCTGAAACTGCACAAAGTTTAGTAATTCAGGCAAAGAAACGTATTGAAGAGATTGCCGGTAAAGAGGGATTAAGTGGAATTGCTACCGGTTTTGAAAAACTGGACAAACTTACTTCAGGTTGGCAGCCAAGTGATTTAATTATTATAGCGGCCAGGCCGGGTATGGGTAAAACGGCTTTCGTATTATCCATGGCAAGGAATATATCTATTGATTTTGGACACCCGGTTGCTTTGTTCTCGCTGGAGATGTCCTCAGTACAGCTTATTACACGTCTGATATCTTCTGAGACTGGTCTGTCTTCAGAAAAATTGAGAACGGGAAAACTTGAAAAACATGAGTGGGAGCAATTGAGTATTAAGGTTAAAAATCTTGAAAAGGCTCCCCTGTATATAGATGATACGCCTTCTTTGTCTATTTTTGATTTAAGGGCAAAGGCAAGACGTCTGTCTTCGCAACATGGTATAAAATTAATTATCGTTGATTATCTTCAGCTAATGACTGCCGGGGGAAGTAATGGTAAAGGCGGTGGAAATCGTGAGCAGGAAATATCGACGATTTCCCGAAACTTAAAAGCGCTTGCTAAAGAACTTGCCGTTCCGGTTATTGCATTGTCACAGTTATCCCGTGCTGTTGAAACACGTGGTTCGAGTAAAAGACCTTTGCTTTCCGACCTTCGTGAATCTGGTGCGATTGAACAGGATGCGGATATCGTATCCTTTATTTACCGACCTGAATATTATAAAATTGATGAGTGGGATGATGATGAGCATTCGCCTACTGAAGGGCAGGCAGAGTTTATTATAGCCAAACACAGGAATGGTAGTCTTGAAAATATCCGACTTAAATTTATCGGACATCTTGGTAAGTTTGATAATCTTGAGGATTATGGGGGAGGATATGATGATCTTCCTTCTAAAATGAACCACGATGAGAATCCGTTCATTACAAAAAACCTACCATCTGCGAATGAAGCATTCGGAAGTAATCTTAATAATGCAGACGATGATAGTGATGTTCCGTTTTAATATATATAAACTATTGATAAAAAACCTCGACTGGAAACAGTCGAGGTTTTTTATTGTGTGGTAATTACTAATAAAACCGTTTTCTTTTTTTACGGACTTTGGTGTTGATATCTAAAAAAAGATAGACAGCACAAACGCCTATCACTATACTTACTAAAAGATACAATGACATGAATCCAAATATGAGTCCAAGAGGAAAGTCAATCTGGTAGATTTTTGTGGTTAGAATAATAAATATAATACAGATTACTAATCTTACCGCTTTATCGATATTGTGAATGTTGTTTTTCATTAGTTTGACATTTGCTAGTAAGAATTTAGCACAGTAGTCAGATTCTTATTTGATTGTTCTTAATTAAAAAGAGCTACTTATATGATTTGAGTTTAAATATAATAGCTGCAATTATGCAAATGGAGTAATTATATCCCAAATAAAAAAATAAAAGGGATGAATGGGCCTGTAGTTGGGATGAAAAGACCCATACCTGTGACTTTAACAAAGTGACGCAACAAATTTAAAAAAAATAATTCTAAAAAACGTCCAACCTTTTCATAAGTTCTTCAGCATATGATTTGGTGATTGGGATTTTTGAATCTCCAATTGTTACTGTATTGGTTTCGAATTTCGTAAGGAAATCCAAATTAATTATATACGATTTATGGGTTCTGAAAAAATTCTTTTTATTGAGGCGTTCTATAAAGTTGTTCAGTGTAGCCCTTATGATTTCTTCTTTTTTTATGGTGTGTATCTCTAAGTAATTGCCTTCAGATTTTATCCACAAAATATCTGCTATAATCAGTTTTGTATATTTGAATTTGTCTTTTATAAATAATGAATCTTTGATAATCAGGGTATCTTCTGATTGTTGGGGAATGGCTGTTTTTGTTTGTTCTGCCAGTTTATACCATGCGATTTCAATAGCTGT
>Ga0247742_10002322_pt1 | contig 12512 bp, 6 predicted proteins | sample UWRJL208509C2_FD_180944 | JGI IMG/M metagenome (GOLD analysis project Ga0247742, IMG submission 180944) | Plant litter microbial communities from Arlington Agricultural Research Station in Wisconsin, United States - UWRJ-L208-509C-2 | ecosystem: Environmental > Terrestrial > Plant litter >... | reverse complement strand
AGGGCAATTTTGGGCCATTTTCAGGGCCTGTGAGGGCTCCGGGAGCCCGCGCCGCGAGCGGCGCGCACCATATAAGGCAGGTGGCCGAATGCAAAATTTCGTCCACCTGGTCACAGGTCACACCCCTGGCCGAATTGAACGAAATGGTACAGTATATTCCTTTGCAAACCCGTCAGGTACTCCAAGCATCAAAGTACGCAGGGATGTCATCGCTACAAATGGGTCTGCCATCATAGCTGAACAGAGAAATGCACGGAGTCTGGGCTCCCGGTAACAGGAATCATATGCAAAGTGGTCGACCAATTCGCAATAAGGCTCTCCGTCTGATAAATTAATCGAGAGAATGGCAGTGAAAATCGGAGGGATTGCATCTTGCCGTATACACTAACGGCTTGGTATAAATTCCTGGAACCGATCGCATGCATCTTGCGCGAAGTCTGCATGAAACAACAGGTCCATAATGAGCTTGTGATCGTCAACTGTACACTATCAGAGATTCTCAGATAGCGAGGTGACGATGACAGTAACAGTCACCTGACTTATCCCCATTGGATTTTTTTCAAACGATTGTAAGACCTGACACTGAAAGTGTCCAGGCACTTAATATTCATTTTGAGTGACTGGACGCTAACTAACATATCTGTCGCCATCCACATTGGGGGACGGATATCAGATGGAATGCCCTTACTAGTCAGAAAACACCTTATCAAGTTCAAAGTTGTGTAAATACGCAGGCCCGAATGAAACTCACTCCCACAAGCTTCGCATCTTATTCTCGCGTCAGGCACGTTTCAACCTTCAAGGCTGTGCTAGTATCTAAAACACGAAGACTGCGGTGTCAATCACAAATATAAATCTTACGGGAGTTCCGTAGTTCTACCTTGGGTGCGGACAAATCGTGCAAGCGAGAACTAAATTCTCTAGAAAAGAGGATTAAAGTCTTGCCAGACTTCTACCCCCTTTTAAGCGCCCATCAGAGTTACACGAGGCAACGTGTGAATCATTCGACAATGATTAATCATTATGTGAATTACCGTAAAAGGAAGATTTTAGCAGTTCAATCCTGTCGGCCAACGACAGAGTTTATATTTAAGTTAATGAGAAATATAGTTGCTAAGCTGTCCAAACAATGGGCCTTGTGGTCTATTTCTAATGCAGATAATATGGGTAGATCCGCATGATTCTCGCATCCAAGCCTAGGCTATGCGGTCGCAGTGATTGTCAGGAACGCAGGGTATGGAATTCAAGTAAAATTTACTATAACATAAGGGTTTTATGTTTCAGCTTTAACGCTGCTCGGCCTGGAGACCGCATGCCCGGGGCCGCCCATAAAGGAGGTGTTTATACGACAAAGAGTTTACGGATGCGGGGTACGGTTGCCATTTTTTGTTGTTGGAGCATTTGTATCACCAGAGGGCAGCCGACACCGTCGTCACCGTAGTCCGCTAGGTTTTCTCAGCGGATTACAACAAACGAGACCAGATCACCAGATCACATAGATGAACTCCACCGAGTGATCGTGTTTACTCCTGGAGCGAAATAAACAGGTTTGAGCAGCAGCAGTGGCCGGCAAGCGCTCGGGGTACTAATAGTAAAAGAGGCCCAATGCAAGATGTAAATAAAATTCATTTGTGGAGCGTTGTGTGTTTGGTTATCATCACCCCGTTTGTAAAAACCCCAATTAGATTAGTCATTTTAAATTCACCATGAGGGAACTCAGACCAGTCGCACCTCCCCATAGTTACCTCGTGCGGCCTCCTGTCAAGTTTTAGCGTTATTCGCCAACCATACCCACTACAACCCATTTTCTCGGATCCAGTCATCCGGAAGATCTTGTTCGTTTTTGAGCACAGCTTTCCAGGTGCCGAGAACCATCCGCCAATTTTATTATATGCATCATGGATCATGGATCGTGCGGCCACATGCGGTGCGCGATAGTCACGGAACTTTTAGAAGGGCCTTTCCGCTAGAAAGGTCTAGAAATTACTTATCACTCTAGAACATAACTTTCTAGAGCACTCCTCAAGGACCGTGTAGAGTCTTCTGCCTCTGCTATCTCGTGTTCAGCGATCTGTGTTAACTAAAAGAGTTGTGGTATAAATTGGAGATTACTTGTGTATATAAAGTGTCATCTAAGCTTGTCTTCGGTCCCACTTCACAAAGCTTATTGCAGAACTGGGTAAACCCAGTCCGGAGAGGGAAGGAAATTAAGTCTAGGCATTCATACCAGTGCGGGAGATAATTTAATAAAACCTACTTACAGTTCGGTGAAAACGGAAATGCAAATGACCTCTATGTAATTGCTGGTACCAAATCGAGTGTTTCAAGTTGATCGCACGCTATCGATGCACAGTTCAACCCAATTGACTTCTATGACTTGAGAGTTTTGGTATTCAATGGCCTTAGCCTATAAGTAATGGTTGGGATTGGGTACAATTGCACGCCACAGCGCAAATGGGGATAAGATACGCCGCGACTGAACCCTCTGTATCTTTGGAATTATGAACGGCACAAATGCGTATGGTTAGCGAACGTAATTGGAGCATAGGTAACAAGTTGAAATCATGACGTAAGACTACACGAAGCATCTTAGGAACGAGGCAAGAGGCACTGGCGCATTACTACAGACCTGCATGTCGAACAGAAGAAAAATAGTAGCAAGAAAATGTTTACCTATAGTGCAATCAACACTTTGGACTAGCACAATTGAGTCGGCCCAGGGTCACCGAGATCTACGGCCTTGAGCCCTGCAATTCCTGGGCGCGTCTGGCCTGTTCTTCCAATTCCCGAATGCGTCTCGATTGCTCGGCGACTTGCTCTTGCAGTGCACGAGTTACGTCATCCGTCGCAGCTGTCGCCTTCGACTGTTTCTCTGCATCCGCTCGTTTCACCTGCAAAGGGATGGGACTTCAACTGACTCTGTTTAAATCAAAATGGTATAAAGTAAACGCACCTCTTCGTCAAAGTCTTCGCAACGCTTCCTATATTCCTCTTGGATTGCTGCAACGACTTGAGGTTCGACCATGTGAATTGGGATCTTCCAGAATGTACTTGTCTTTTTGTAGAAGCAGTGCGCATTCGGTCGGTCTGGCTCGTATGGCGTCTTCTTGATAGAGAGCTCATTATCTAAGACCCGAGCGATCATGTTCGAGTACCAGTAACACTGATATAGGAATAGGTTGTATAGCGATTCCCTATCATGAACCGTCTCGGCGAGGATGGCGAGGTAAACGAGAGGAAGTGGTCGATGGCTTAAGTCGAGTTCTTCGATTAGGGTGTCGGTGATAAGGAGAGGGTCCCAGAGTCTGACGACGTCGCTAGCGGGCCCCACCTTGCGTAAAAGGGTTGCAGATGAACCTTTGGCTTTGGATAAGGGCGTGGGGGAACGTTCATCGGACCTTTCGTTAGGTGGGGTCCGCGCAACCCAACAGCCCGCGGATATATCATCTCCTGGAGAAGAAGGAGGGGTGCCTTGCTGTTTTTTGGTGAGAACCGGAGTTCCATCGTCCTCCAAGTGGTCGAAGGCCCGTTCGATTCGGAGGTAGACTGTGGACTCTGGATGAAAGGGATGTTTGACTCTCGCACAGAGGTATTCGTGTTGTGAGTTTTTAGATTTTTTGTACCGCTTGATCATCATGACTAGGCAACGCCTGAACTCTTCCCGCCCAATGTGTCGTTCCTTGGCGCTCTCGCACCAGTAGCTGACAGCCTCAGGGGTCTTGGGAGGTAAATCCAGGACGATTGCACGCGGAAGCTCGGGTTTCTGCTCCATCCCAAAGATTCGCAGTACAGGATTAAAGAGCAGGTGAGCAGAGGATTTCAGAAGTGACAACATTTGGTGGTGAAAGATATACGTTTTCCGATAGTTCTTTTAGTCTGAGCAAGTGTCCACAAACGGGGTTTGAACGGTTCAGCGTGTTTACCGCATGGCGTGAAAAGTGAAGATGAAGGTGGTGGAGGTTTGTGTTTGAGGTGGGAGAAATGACCCTATAGAAAGTGCTCATCGTGGTATTAAGGCATCTATGATCTTGTTTGGCGTGCGAGTTGAACTTTGCTTGACAGGCTTTGCATTGTGTGGGAAATACGCCTACCATTTTAAAGCCAAGCCAACCTTTGCGCGTCAATCTACAATCTCCAATTCGACTGGGACTGTCCAAATGTAGAGCACAGGAGATTTAACTGAACGGTGTGGGATGGGGCAATATACAGCTTAAAATACGATCATCACCTTCCTATCCAAGCACTTCTCCATAGTTTCTGAGCACACCGCCCCTAAGCGGACTACTTTTGGATCCCGGACCTGAGGCCTGAACCCCCTCATTTAACAGAAAACCAGATTCACTTGTTCGGGTTTGAATGGACCTACAAACAGGAAAATGAAGTGGGATGTGATGGCGCCTGACGGGGGTGGGACGCCTAAAGACGTGGTTTATCAAATCAGGCAGGCCCACGACTGAAACGGCTCGATTCGCCATCTTGAGTTGCAGTTGTAGTATTAGCATACTGCAGCATTAGCACAGCAGTAGTCTGTATTACCGAAATATAGGCGGGTAGACGGATATATTTTCGGAGCATTGGGCGTTGGCCACGGTAACAGAGCGTTATTTGTAGCTTCAGCACGATAGCCAGGCGTTCCAGCAGAACAAAGGCGATGCACAGCTTCGTCTAGCTTCAGTGGCCGGTGAAGCCAATACGCCTGAAAACAGTCAAACTGGAGAATCGATCGAAGCCGGCATCATAGGGCTTCCAGTCTGCTCGGACCAACATCTTCGTGGGTCTGGCTCCTTGATAGAGTTTGACCGAGCGAGACCAGTTGGGAGTTGAAGTAGGTAAAGAACATTTGGAACTTAAAGTTCACATCCTGCAGCACCTGACCGAGGGAAACAACGATCTCAGGGCAGAAAAAATGCAACCCAATTACATAGAGCCGTCTGCGTCCCCAGGACATATGTTATTGCTATTATTCATAACCAACTCGACGCGTTTAGTGATATTTCAAGTTGCCGTCACTGCAAGAGAAGTTAGCATGTCTGACGCGAGAAGATCCTACGGCCCTACCAACTATTACATTTGAACGCGTACAAAAAAAAGCATCATGACACCACGTTCGTTCTATAGTTTATACATGAAAAGCAGGAATAAATTCTGGTTGACCCTGGTGAGCTCGTGAGGTAAACGGATGGGTACGAAAGGCAGACTTCTTAAATACAAGATACACAACTATGTGAAGATGAACTAATTATAGACGGGTGTCCGGCGAATGGGAAATAAACGTGACGGTAGGAAGTAAAGTAAAAGTTGAGGCGTAAGGAATGTTATGACGTCATGGCGGCGGCACATCGCTTTGGCATCGAAAACATGGAGTTGTCGACGAAACCTCCCACAACTCAATCACTCACTAGCATATCAGTTTACATAATAGGAGTCCCTGGATTTCAAGTTGAGGCCTTGGGACTTACATGTTGTATTAGTCTTTGTTCTGCGATGTTCAGGTCTTGAAGAAAGCAGCTGAAGGTTGGCCCCGCTCATCGCTGCTACTAAACCAGTGGGACCTGGTACAGATCCCGAACGTGGCGCATTTACTTTCCTATTCTACTCCGTCGTCGCTCACGCAACTCCTCGTCGTGTACGTTACACTGCGGGCAAGAATACGTCAGATCATGGATAGGATGAGGAAAATATACAAACCTCACAACGCTATTTATGACCTTATTTTTCGGCATTTAACACGGTCAGAGCAAATAACACTGTCCATCCTCATACCTACTGCATTTTACATAGTTGTTGATCATGGTTTCATATAAAATTACATGGTCTCTATTTAATAATACATGGACTAATGCTATGGTCAGAGTCGGATACACATACCTCAGAACCAAATTCATGGTCATGGTGTCGATCCCCACGGAGTTAAGTCACGTGACAGTCACAATCTACAAAAACCCGCTTAGTCGTGACGCTCGTTTACTTACAGCAACTTTTTATCTACAAAAAAGTAAATAGTAGGCCTCAAAATTGGAAGCTTAATAGTATTAAAAAAAATGTAAAATAAGGTGAATAATAATGTCAAAATTTACCTAGTAATAAATAAATCAAGTGGCCTTGGTAAAAGTAAAGAGTGGATGCGCCGTTGGGCGCTTAATCCTCGCTCCAGATGTTCCGCGATCGGGAGTATTCGAGAGAGGGATTACCTTGGAAAAAATCAGTAAATTCTTGGTAGATATATTGCTATTAGGACCTAATTTTTTAATACTACTGTGAGGAGTGTCGGAGTCCGTATTGAAACCATGTCGGCATCATAGTTGCCGAACCATGACATGCGACTGTGACCATGATTTGGTGATCGTATCGGGACCATGAAATTTTGCCGATAAATAATGTCTATTGGTCAATTACGATATTATCTGCATAATATCCAAGTTTGGTCATCGATACAACGTGTACTTGCCTGCAGTGTTAACTATATCCGCGTTCATATCTGTCGATAATTCATTCCTGCGCTCTCTTCAGGCAGATATCCGATAGACGGAAACTTCCACCGGTGCTCCCTTGGTTAGCATTCAGGAAACATTTTCAATCATTGACGACATAGATTGTATTACACGAAGCGTGCGCTTAGGGAGTGAAGTTGGACTAGTGGTGTCAAGGTTCAGTTCTGAACTTCGGTTCGAACTCGAACCATGAGGAACTGGACCGCGGTCCAGTCCAAAGTTTGGGTTATTAAGCAGAACCGGACCAATGGTCCAGTTCAGAGTTCGGCCAGAGATGAAATTTTCAGAACCGGGGTGAACCCGTTCGAACGGGTTCGAACCGTTGAATAAAGGTAAAGAAAATTACCATTACCGTATGGCCCATTTCTCCCTGAAATACGAATAGGTCACCATTGAGGGCTTGGTGTGAGACAACGGCTTGATGCGGGGACATCGCAGAGTGTTAAATAACCAAGTAAGGCAAAAGGCGCTCGCGACCTTCATTGATGTCACCACTCGGCAGCCACCCTCTCCGTCTGCTTTGAGAAACCGGTGAAGGTCAATCCTCTATGGAGATCGGTAGCTGCACGGCATGTGCTAATACGCTATCATGGCCTACATTTTTTCCATTCATTACTGGCCTTTTTGGTTGTCATCGGCGTCCATGGCGATTTTTAGCTCGTTCGCCACCGATCCATTTCTTCGAGTCCACCTGATATCTCTGCATTTCTGGTAAATTTTCAGGTCGGGTCTGCCGAATTTTGGGTGCAAAAATCGGAGGTTTTCACGCATAAAAAGTCATCAGAGGCTGAGAAAAGTTTGCATCGAATTCTTGAACCCAACTCATCTTACTCAAACAGCGATCTCTCTACTGTGGACTCCGAAGTCAACGAAGCAGCTTGACGACATAGATCTTCGAAGCACTTCGAATCCTCAAGAGTGCGTACTGAAATGGGCATATATTAGCTGTTACTCAAGCAGCAGTGCATCCAGTGGATGCTCTGATCATGTCCATGAATGCTGAGGACAGCACTGACGGGGAGTAGATATGTAGATTTGCATTTTTGAAATATATTTCATTCGGTTCACGGTTCGAACCGCCTTCAGACCGAGACCGGACCATTCAAGAATCGAACCTACCGTTCGGTTCTCCGTTCGAGCAATCTCGCTGAACCGGACCTACAGTCCAGTTCTTGGTTCTCCCTCAAGGTCGAAAAGACCGGACTGAACCGAACCTTGACACCACTAAGTTGGACTTAAAAGTAGATGTAAGTAAATTAAAATCATCATGTACGACTACATGTAGCATCATAGGAACGAGTCAAAGGGGCACTAGGGCGTTATGCATCTCGAAATCGAAAGAAATGGTAGCGAGAAGAATGATGATCTATAGCGCAATCGACAATCTGGGTAGCCACTGATTTCTGATATGTGAATGGAGTGTCAAGATTTAGAATGTGAAGCCCTGGGCGCGCCTCACTTGTGCTTCCAATTCGAGGATGCGTCTTTCTTTTTCGGCGACTTGCTCTTGCCATAGGCGAGTTGTACGGTCCGCTTCAGCCTTTGCCTTCTTCTGCCTCTCTGCCTCCTCTCGATTCACCTGCAAAAGAATGGAACATTAGCTGAGTCTGTTTGAAACAAACTTGAAATAAAACAAACATACCTCATCTTTAAAGATTTCGCATCGCCTCCTGTACTCGTCTTGGATCGCGTCAACAACTCGAGGCTGAACAGAGTGGATCGGGATCTTGCAGAATTTACCAGCGGTTTTTTTACTCGCGCCAGTATCATAGCAATGCTGGTAAGCCCGCTCCGGCTCGTCTGGAGTTTTCTTGATACACCTCTCCTTCGCTATAACTCGAGCGATCATGTTCGAGTACCAGTAACACTGGGTTAGGAATAAGTTGTATAGCGATTCCCTATCATGAACCGTCTCGGCGAGGATGGCAAGGTAAACGAGAGGAAGCGGTCGATGGCTTAAGTTGAGTTCTTCGATTAGGGTGTCGGCGATAGGGGGAGAGTCCAAAAGTCTGACGACGTCGCTAGCGGGTCCCACTTTGCGTAAAAGGGTTGCAGATGAACCTTTGGCTTTGGATAAGGGTGTGGGGGAACGCTCATCGGACCTTTCATTGGCCTGAGCCCACGCAACCCAACAGCCCGCAGTTATATCGTCTCCTGGGGAAGGAGGAGGGGTGCCTTGCTGTTTTTTGGAGAGAACCGGAGTGCCATCTGCATTCAGGTTCTCGAAGCAGCGTTCGATTCGGAGATAGACAATAGAATCTGGATGTTGGGGATGATTGACACTTGCACAGAGGTATTCGTGTTGTGAGTTTGTAGATTTTTTGTACCGCTTGATCATCACAACTAGGCAGCTCCTGAATTCTTCCCTCCCAATGTGTCGTTCCTTGGCGCTCTCGCACCAGCGGCTGACAGCCTCAGGGGTCTGGGGAGGTAAGTCCAGGACGATTTCACGTGGAAGCTCGGGTTTCTGCTCCATGCCAAAGATGCGCAGTACAGGACTGAAGATTAGGCGAGCAGAGGATTTCAGAAATGACAACATCTGGGTGGGCGAAGATATACGATTTCCGACGGTACTTTAGTCTGAGCGATGTCCCTGAACGGGTTTGAATGGTCCAGCGTGTTTACCGCATGGCGTGAAGAGTGATGAAGGTAGAGGTTTGAGTCTGAGGTGATATTAATGACCCCATCGAAAATGTTTATCGTGGTAGGAAGAAATCTAAGATCTTGTTTTGGGAACCAGAAAACTGAATTGCATACTGTCATACTGGTCGTGGGAATATATCTGCAACAATCTTAAGCGCCAACTCTCCCTGGGCGTCAATCTACCTAGTAAATCGTTTGGAACTGTCCAATGTAAAACACAGGGGATTTAACTGAATAAGGTGGGATTCTTAAAATCAGCACAATAATTAAGCTTAAAATATCCTATCCCAGCACTTCTCCAAAGTTTCTAAGCACGTCGCTCTTGATAAATTAATAAGCCCCCAAAGCTTGTAAATACGGCAGGGTTTACCGGGTAAAAATTTCACTTGAGCTTCCTCCAAGGCCACTCAGATATTTAGGACTCATATTTTGGTGCATATTAGCGCGTCCACTAGAAGAACCGCGGGGAATCAATTCGCGTCGTCAAGATCCAGAGACTTGGAGAGAGAAATTTTGTGATAAACCGGGTTGACAGCTCTGAGGTATCTTTCTGGATCTGGTCAGCAATTTGAAGGCAATTATTTCCTATGTACTTCAATTCAAGAGCGGGTTACTAGTATTATTTGTCCTCGATCGCTACATGTGTATTTTCCCGAACCCAAGCTCCCACCTAACGCCTCAATGAACAGAAGTGATACCAGTCACACTGGTCATTTGTCATCGGCTTGGTTATTGAATTTCGGTTCTCTGAATTCCATACAGGGAAATGAAGTGAAATGTAATAGACGCTTGACGGGAACAGAGCGCCTAAAGACATGGTTTATTCAATAGGGCGGAATCTTGGAATACCTCACGGCTTCCGAAACAGTATACCCAGGTTCGCTGGAGCTGTAGAGCCAGGATATCACCAGAAAAAGGTGTGTCCGTATTACTTGAACGTAGCAGGATAGACGGATAATTTCATAGCGTTAGCGTTGACCACCACGGCAACTCTGCATATAATTTACGTTCCCTAGCTACATAATACTTCCCCAGACCCAATGGCGGCCGTCAATGCAAGTTTTGCGTTATGATACAATTGTGGATCATGATTAGAGGGAAAGCTAGTGCAAAGCAGTTAAGTCCTAAGATAAGTAAATGTCTTCCCGAGCCAAGAATTCGCATCATGTGCAGTATCTGGAGCCAGTGCATCAAGTTGAATGAATTACAGAGTAACGAATGTATATTTTTACCTGCATCATGGCTCCATCATGATGAAGTACGCAGCACTGAACCCGGGCTAGTACAGCATCAGAAAAGACCGTTATTCGTAGCTTCAGCCCGGTGGAAAGGCGCTCCAGTAGGATGAAGACGATGTACAGCGTCGCCTAACCGCAGTAGGAGTTGAAGTGAACACGAAGGGGTTAAGCCTGAGAATAGTTAAACAGCTCGAGGATCGATCGAAGCTTGCAACGGAAGTGTCCATTCTGCTTCGACCGTCCTTATCGTGGGTCCGGCTACTCGATCGAGTTTGACTGAGAGAGGCTACCAGGTGGGGTTTGAAAATGCGTAGAGAACATTTGTACTCTGAAAAACCACATTCTGCTATGAAAAAAAAAAGGTGATCTTAGGGTAGGAGAGGCAGCAGAGATTCAACCTAATCACATGGTGTCGTACGCGTTCTTGCGAAAATGTATTAGAGATAAGTTAGCGCGTCCTGGTAGCCAACTCGACGCCTTCGGTTCGTTACAAGAGAATTGGCATGTCTGACGGGAAGACCATGCATTCTCAACGATTCCATTTGAACACGTACGAAAAAGACTTCATGACACAACGTTCGTAAGCCCATTGGAGGTCTGCACCATAAAATTTAAATAATCAGCGTCTGAATACCCGGCGCAGCTAAACGCACCACGACCCACTCGAATTCCACCAATTGGACCCGCTGTACTCCTGTAGAATCTAATAGCAGCACCTTTAACAAGACAAAAATAATAATTTGGGGCCTCTCGTCAAACTCACATCTGGCATCTGAGGCCATTTGATAGCCTCATGGCTTGGCATCAGCTGTTTGCTGAAAAACTCCTAAATTAGAATACGTTTCCGACCCACCTTAGAGCAAGGAATGTGGCTATCAATTATTCAGTTTGAGTGAACTAGTGAACTAGTGGCGCCTTCGATATCGCGCTATGTCTGGATGATGGCTTCATACATACGTCAGATAGTGATTGACAAACTCTACGCTTGTGACATAAGGCACGTACAATTCAGACAGCTAGCGAATGTAAATTCGAGGGATGATCCCCCATAGCGCACACAATCTGTGACGCACCTAGGAGGAACGTGAGCAACAGGATAAATGTAAAAGCAAAATCGAAATATTCACCGATGCCAGAATGAGGTTTGGCCTCATGATCATGATCAGATACGTTGAGCACGCTTTGATCGACAAGATAAAGTTCACTTATAGGCACTAGGGTTACCTTGGGCTTGAACGGCGACTGCCTTCAATGAGTCTTGTACGTATTGCAGTCGTGAAACAAGACCTCTAAGAGTGTAGACTCAATAGGTGGCGTTATCTGTGAACCATACTTGATGGTTAGCGACTGCTCGATATAGTTTGGGGATTGGCAAAAGATAACAAACCCCAATCACGCCTCATTTCCGGAGGGCTTTGGTCCTGCACTCTGACATGTGTTTGATGTCACAACTGAATACGCTTCAATCCCAAATAGACGGACGGTTTGATACTGGAACGGGGTGAGTTCGATAAGTAGGGATTATGCATTCAATGGTTTCTGAATGAGGATACGTCTAAATCTCCTAGGCAGGTCAATCAGAAAGCGATCAGACGGATACCACAGATGTGAATACCCCAGAGATGGGTGAACCCGTGAAAGTGATCACATACCGAACGCATACAAAATGCCTTACGGCGCATCACTCCTGTGCAACTCTAACACAGATCTATCCTCCACTTTCACTCAATCACAACTTCCATCCGCCGGCCCATCCTTCCACCTCTCATCCACCTTCTCAATCCTACAATCAAACTTCTTCTTCCCCAGCTTCTCATTAACCTCATTATGCCTCTCACACAACCACCGACTCAACCCCAGCCTCCCACTTACATCCGGCGGATTCCTCTTCAAATCTTCACCAAAATCGTCGGCACAGGTGGTACATGGGTACAGCACGGGCAGAGAGCGTAGGAGCATGAGCATGTTCGCACGTTGCGTTGGGGTAGGCTTTTCAGGGTAGTACGCCGCGGTGGTGTGAAGGAATGTCCAGGTGGCGCGCCCGAGCTGTTCGGCGTCGGCAGGGCAGTTGGCTGGAGGGCCGTCGATTTTTGATTGGGACGCGGTAGACGCAGTGGTTGCATCTGTAGCAAAAGTGGTA
>Ga0247742_10002321_pt1 | contig 12521 bp, 17 predicted proteins | sample UWRJL208509C2_FD_180944 | JGI IMG/M metagenome (GOLD analysis project Ga0247742, IMG submission 180944) | Plant litter microbial communities from Arlington Agricultural Research Station in Wisconsin, United States - UWRJ-L208-509C-2 | ecosystem: Environmental > Terrestrial > Plant litter >... | reverse complement strand
CCAGATATGAGGTTTTATGCCTGAGATAAGCAAAATAAATAATTCTATACCCGACTTCAAATACTGAGATGTCGCTAATTTATCTGCCTTCGAGGCAAAGGCAAATCCCGGGGAAGTACTAGTTTGACATCTCACCGCAGTGCTGGTTGGATACATTTAATTCATCAATTATGTTTCAATACTTAATGAATACTAAATATTTCTTTTTTTTTCAGAGTATTACCGTGGGTGGTGGTAGGTCCATACTTCAAAGTTCTGAAACTAACTCCAGGAAAGTCCGGGTTTCTCCCACATTCCCTCTTTCATGTTGAGTATAAAACTTAAAAATTTAATACAAGAAAAGACATCTACATGGCCCAGTAGAGCAACACCGTGTCTTGACACGGCCCAACACGTTTCGACATGGCAGCAACACAGTTCGACAAGGCAGCAGCACGGCTCAGCACGGTAGCAGCACGGCTCCTGCACCACCACCACGGTCCGAGTCACCAGGTGCACGGCTGCTCATATCTAGTAGCCTCCCATGCACGGCATCAAAGTAAAATGCACGCCAGCAGCATTTTGCTGCATGGCTGGGTGCATCACGTACACGCCAGCTTCGCGTTCCACACAAGGCAAGTGCGCCAGGCCGAATTGATCACGCACATGGTCTTGGTTGATCCTACCATCAAAATTTCTAATTTCAAACCTTTATCCTCACTCAAGACTGTATATCTACGTATCTAGGATGTTCTTTGTGTGAAATATTTTCTCATAAGTTCTCGTGGAAGTCCTAATTTGTTTTCCCTTCCGATTAGTGGCTTGTCTATCGCCTTTTGCCAGAGATGGGGAAACAGTGAGACTAGGAGACGGAGACGCAGGATAGTAGTAAGGTAAATAGGCAGATCAGGTCGTTAGGTACTATTTTTCCATTATGAGACTGGTGAATCTACAAGCCCCAGAGATTACTTGATCTTTATGAGCGCTTTTAGGGACTGTTAAAGTGGGATACGTTCGAACTCCTATCGCTTCCACCTCAGATCCGATCCAGCTGAAAACCAGGTGTGGTACTTTCATTCTCTAATGAATATATGACTGATACTTATTTTTAAAGTTTCTATGCCTCGCGGTGTCGTTGATCACGCTTCAACAGCACCATCGGTACCAATAACAGGCAAATGGTATCTAAAACAGGTACAAAATGGGACTATTGGCCTAACGGAAACTTCGACAAGGATTTCACTCATATTGAGGCCGCCGAACTTGGAAATCTACAAGTCCACTGGGCCTGTTCTGTGGGAGGTGACCAAAAAGGAAGCGTCGAAGCAGAGACCTGGCAAAAGGGGCGGCGTACATGGCCTCAACGAGCGCTAATTTTCTTACCAGAATACACTTTAAAATTTCACCCATAATCGACGCAGTGAGTGCGGCCACACGACTCGATGTGTCACGGCTTGGTAACTCAATTACACGGCTCGGTGCTAACATGCACGGTTCAGCACGGCGTACTTGTGGTGCACACGGCGACATGCACGGTTGCTCACGGCACGACAGTGCTATGCACGTTGCAGCACGGCTCGTCACGTTGCTGCCACGGTGAAAAACTAGTGCGCACACTAAACAGTGTTGAGGTCTCGTCAGTTGGGCCAATCCTCTACCTACCTGAATCTCCGGGTAGGGCAATAATGTTAATTCCGGTAAAGGTGGACGCCGCACCACATCATCCTCCTCCAAATCTTGCATTGTTCTCACTTTAATCTCAGGCGCGAATGTTACCGTTCAAGGGGCTCGTTCAAGGTGCGTTGAATTGTCTCTGAGAGCTGCCCTTCACGAAGGTTGAATTCTCTTTATCTAGATGGACATCCCCCTCGGCGATGTGGTCCTATGCCAGATCCTTTCGTTGGGGGTACATAGGATTGCGAGATTGTCTCAATACGACTCCAACTCGCTTCTTGAGGTCTGTCAAGACCTGTCGGACCCTCACACCGCCCCTGTATGGATCGAGAGAGCCCTTCGTAGTGCAATATTGATTTTTTATATCAGGGATGTCCTCTGCCAAGGCCAGTAACGAGTATTTATGGCAAATGATTGGAAAGATGGCTTTCCTATCCCCCGTGTCTTGGCCTTGCGGACCCGCATCGTTAACAGAAAACATTCGCTCACCCTCTTCCAGCAACGCTGCAAGGTCTTGTGCGACGGGGTGAAAAGCTGAACCGGCTCTGAGCTGTCTCAGCAAAAGGAGGTCGAGAAGGACAATGAAAACAGCTAATTCGACGCGGATGAAGAGCAGGAATAGTCCTACAGTAGAAAAGTATATTTCCGGTATAATTGTCTCTAAAATACATGTGCGATCCGCTGTGCGGACGGAATTGGTTGGTTGTAAGCTCTGATCTGCTATGCGGACGAAAATAGGGCAAAAAGTGCACCTCTCATCCCTATGCGGACTAAATCGACTAGAAAATTCGCAGACATAAGTGGGAAATTTTGACGATTTTGGATCGGACATTGCTCAGCATAGAGTAGGGTCCCGGCGATATGTGGCTGTGAGTTGTGTGCCTGAAAATTTTATGTTTACATCCTGCGGGAAACCAGTGGCCAGTGGCCAGCCTCTTGTTATCCCGACCCACAGTGAGTTAATGATTCTCTAGGCCTGGGGCGCAGAAGCTGTGCATTCTAAGATATAACTGTGCACGGCACGGCAGTGCCACGGCAAACTCCAGCTACCTCTCCGCCACCGGCTTCACGCTCCCTCGACGAATAATCAATAGTTTGAGGATACCGTTTAAACCCAGAACGAATAGAGACGAGACGAGACCCTTCTGGATATCCATCAAGGAAAGATACTGATATCTTGTTGTAGTCGGAGAGGAAATGAGTAGATGCGTCTCCACATTTCGGGAAGTCCTTCAAAACCAATCCGAAGTCATTAAATGAAATATTTATTCTGGAAAGAATAACATACAGAATCTGGCATAGCTTTGGCAAAGCATGTTGCGAAGAACTGAAAGCGTGACCAACCAAGATTATGAAGCGTATGTTCCCCGAGCCGAAAGTTGAGGATATCGGACAGAAGCTCAGGAGTAGGCGTTGCGTGAAGACAGAGGGATGAAGTTTGCAATAGGGCGAAGGACACCACAACGTCAAAAAGGGCAGTGTCTGTGTTTCAGATTAAACGTATATATGTGGGGAAAAGAGATGTACTCACCAGGATGCTCGGGCTGCTGCACAAAATGTAGAAGTTTGCAAACGACTTCTGCTCTCACTGAGCCAGGATCTACATAAAGCACACCAGAACGAGCGGGGTCACCCAAGAAATCACCGACCGAGGCATGCAAAATTTTGAATTTGGTCTTTCCGAATAGGTCAACCGTGGTAACGAGTGAACCCAGATCACCCAAAAGGAGTGTCGAATCGCCAGGCTCCAATGACAGTACATAGTCCACCACCTCTGTAAATGGGTAATCAATAATACCTACAGCGACGAGGATTCGTGCTGTCAATTGAGGATTCTCAGTGGAATTGATGAGAAATCGGTAGAGAGCATCCAGCTCTGCGAACGGGAGGTCTGATGGAGTGGGACGAATAATCCCTAGGATGATGTCCAGACGCCAGGTCGGTCGATGTCGACGAGAAGAGAAATATTTCACTGCAGTCGATGGATATATGAACTGGCCTGAGGACTTCCTGACAAGTGTGCGTATGTCAGCATCCGACGGCCAGAATGGAGGAAGCGTAGAGCGTAGAGGGTGGGTATCGCGGATCTCCAATATTTTATCGCGAAGGTAGCGTTCTATGTCTTTGTCGGACCGGTACTTGGTATCGAGCGGAACATATGAGACGTCCAACTTTACTGATTCCATAACCAACATAATACCTTGCTCCGGACGACTGGCGACGAGGAAGATCAACGGGAGTGTAAAGCGTTTGGTAACTCGGACCAGGACGTCAACGACCTCGCGGCGTATGCCATCCATGCATTCGTCGAGGCCGTCGATAATAATTAGAAATGGGAATGGCTCCTGTTTGTTGATTCCCGTCTCCAACAAGGATACGAGAGGATAGGCGATCAAAGTCAAGAATTGGGATTCCATCGAGCGTTCAAAGATCAGTGGATCGTTTTCGATCGCGCTTAGCACCAACTCTCGAACGGCTGGAATTCCTATTACCATTTGATACGCGAAAGATGCGAAAAGATGCTCGGTGGTGGCTCGAAGGGGTGAATTACGAGAAAAGAAGAAGCTGGCGAGGAGCAGCTTCCGCTCGTGGCAGAGCTCTGCGATTGTCTGCACGATGGCAGACTTTCCAGCACCAGCGGCGCCCCAGAGCCACAGAATGAAGGAATCTGTATCGATCTTCTTCTCGACCCAGTCGATGATCTTCGCCAGGACGGCCTGTCGTGTGTGTGGATGGCACTTGGGAGTGTCAAACCGTTCGCGTGAGTCGTGGAATGCTCCAGGCGCGGTTTCTTTCTTCAGCTGATCCAAGCCTGCAACGGAGTCCAAAAAGACATGAGAAAGTAGGTACTCACTAAAAGATTCAGCTTTTGCACACACCTGAACGGCCATGATGATGATTTTCAACCGCAGTGATATTGCTCTGGAAGATTTGAGGACTTCGAGCGTTGCGCAGAATGCTCATGTTGGGCATACGATCTTTTACCGTATTGAAGAGGGACGAGGCAAGTGATTCTGGAAGTTGTAGTCGACAGATGGATGTATTGTTGGGGAAGGTGCGAGTACTGGTGAGATGGAACTTCCACCCCAATGTCTGATCACCATGGCAAATAAACGAACACGTAAGCGATCCTCAATATCTCGCTGGCACCTGCCATTATGTGCCATCTTGAGCATACCTTGACATTTGACGCTTATGCTACTTTCTAGTCGCTTCCTATTTTTGCCGGACCGATAACGACAATGATAGCAGCCAACTGGACACACCTCACGAACTTGGATTCAATCTGACTAGGCCACTAACATCTGCCCCCGCACCGCCTACGCCACTGGGTCTTACTTCGATCTTACACTCTGGTACTTGGGACGACTACTATAGAGGACGACTACGAGCAAGTGTAACTGTATCTGTATCCAAACTCAACTTATCAAGTAGTTTGGTTGGTTGAGGCTGAGGAAGCGGCTCGTGGTATTAGGCGAGGACAAGCAAGATTAAGGGGACAATGAGACGACGGCTAAAGTCCCAGTTCGGAGATTGGCTCTGGATCAGCGCCATGCGCTGTCGTCGACTGTATTGACGCGTCTGGGCTGCTGGGATTCCTAGAGGTCATGCTGGCGACACAGATTCGTGAAGCTTGAAGCCGCCGGATCTAGAGGCTAGTCAAACCATGTACCAGTCGTACGCTGGTTCGGAAGCCGGTATGCACGTGTTACTACACTTGTACTCTGTACTCAACTCTCGAAACTACTGGTTGAGCATACAATGTGCCCTGAGTATTCGTTTGCAATTACATTAGAGTCGAAACTTCGTCATACTTGATCATCCGTCTGATTCACCACCGCAACCACCAACAAGAGTGGACCTCTGCCGCAGACTACTGCTCCAGGACATCTCCGCGCTTGCGCCCGTCGATTTCCTCCCTCAGATCTGAGTGCGGTCATGCATTCTTCAACTTTCATTGACCAACATTGGAACAGGACCTGCCCAAGTCACTAGTCACTATTTCTCGCAGAATCCCCAATCTCAACTAACCGTCCCTCTCTGGGCCCTTCATCGGCCCGTCCTTTCTTTCTCTCCACATTCATTCCACTTTCCTCTCCTCTCCCGTTCTTTTTTTTCCTTCTGTCACTTTGCGGCCTCACGTCCTCCTTACTCTCGTCCAATGAAGTCTCTCGTCCGACCTCAGGACTCTGATCGCGACTAAGCATTCTACCCTCGATCCATTCCTCTTTCCCCCTTTATACCCTTGTTCGTCCCCTCCCCCAATTTTGGTCCGTCCTTTTCTTATACAGCCATCCTTTTCTTTGTTCTATCCTTGTCTCTATTCCGTCCTAACTCTTGCCACCACTGCACCCGTGGAATAAAACTCAGCGCCTCAGCTTCAGCTTTCCTCGACCAATATTGCGGACGGTCAGCTGATCTCTTGCTGTCAGAATTTATCAAGCATTGTCGAAAGGATATAGGCGGTCCTGATACTGGACGTCCTCGAGCTCGACATCACTGTTTGAGGCGCATATATTCACACTGTCTCCCTGCCTGCTCTCCGTCTGATTTCTTCCTTCCAAAACACCCTGTCCTCTCGACAGCAACAACACCTATACCCGTTCCTCCATCGCTAAAAAATCCATTGACTCCTAACGAACGTTGTGCAGCGGGAAAGCAAGCGCTTATTTCATTCACTTGATTCCAATTCTCTCGATCCCATTGTAAGCCGGTTCATTGACCCATCGTGCCACTCAGAGTCATAAATCGCTTCGGGATATAATACGGCATGCAAAACCAATTCGTACACGCGCTGAAATTGACCATGGGGTTCTCTAGACTTGGATACCTAAACCCTCCCTCAATCTCCAGTCGAGGCGGTTTGCACCCAGTCGCCTATGGCTTATTAAGCTAGTACGCGATTTCTGTCTGTTCTCAGACTTGAAATGTGAAGGTAGATGGTAGGTTATGGGTACATCAAACCCAACGCTACCGAAGACCGATGCTTGTGTTCCTTCATGTTATACGACCATAATAATCTAGTAGATTATTATGGTAGTATAACAGTGAAGGACGTCGATAACCGTTGTAACATTGGACCCTGGGTGTATCTGAGTCGCATTCCACTCATGTATGTCCAACTTCCAGCTCTCCTTCGTTCGTTCCATCGATTACACTTATGTCCCCCCCGACAGCCCCTGGATCATTTTGCTGGTACATCACAACATACATGGCCCCGCACATATGAGCTGCACGCTCAACCCACTCGCCGTCATCAGTCCTTCTGATTTTCAGGCTACGCAGAAATCGAGTTTCTCGTCATAGTCTATCTTTGCAAGTAGGGTATCTCTGTGTATAGGACCGAGCTGGCTAATATCTGTCTCGTCTACTCTCCGTCCGAATAAATTTCTTGACTTCATATTCCATATTCTATAGGAAATTCTGAGGGTGCATACACGGGATACCCTGCGAGATAACACATTTACGCATTCCTTCCGTTCTTGGGCCTCCATTGAAGGGTGTCTGTCGTCAAACTCGCTCCCCATATAGTATCATCGCCCTGGGACATGTGCTTGTCTCAGTCGTCTAAAACTCTAAATGCGAGTCAGTAGCTTGAATGCAAGTAGGAGAAACCACCATGAACTCACTGTTTATTGAAGCAATGGAAATAGCGCTTGGCCGCTTCCTCGGTGCTTTTAGTCATTTTTCGCAAGGGGATAGTATATATGCTCGTCCCAACCAGCGCTTCGATCAAGCGACGAGCTCTTGCGAATATGTAGCATTTCTGAAAAGAGATGGGAGATAGAATAGTGCAAGACGAAGGTACATGAGTAGTGGGGTGGGCCAAGTCGAGCCCTCTTGCGGGTGTGGGCCTTTTTGCGACTGGATTATCTGGTGGGGAATGGAACGACCGCGGACCATATTTCGTCGCTTAGTGAGCCATGGGTGTGTCTTCAACCTGGGATCGCGAATGAATGCCCTAGATCGACGCCCAGTAATATGATGGATAAGAAAAGAAAGACAACGTCCTGTGAGTGCATTGTGTTGTCGTTTGTCAATAGCATGGTGGAGTGAACGTGATGCATCCTTGAAGATGCGACAGAGAAACTCACAAGACTCAGGCAAGTAACATACGGCGACGAATTCCAGGATCGAATGAGATAGTATGAATGGTGTTGGAATTAAAGGGAGGTCAAAGATGTTGGCATATGCCCTCCAGCAATTCATATCTCTATAGTGCCTCCGAATCCGAAAGGGATAAATTGGCCTCCGAAATGGCCAATCGTGTAGGGACAATATCGCAAAGACATTAAATAAACCTTCTGGATATCCGTCAAGAAAAGATATTGATATCTGGTCGAAGTCGGTAAGAAGACGAGTAGACACGTCTCCACATTGGGGGAAGTCCTTGAAGAGGCAATCCAATGTCAGCGAATCAAAAGCACTTCTGGAAAGAACAACTTGCAGGGTGTTTGATACTATCTGTAAGCTCGGCTGTAAACTCCACAAGGGTTGTCCAACCATGATTGTAGACCATACTTTCATTGAGCCGAAAGCTGAGAAAATCGGACAGGAGCTCGGGGGTAGGCTGTGTAAAATATGGCGGCGTCTGCTATGGCGCGGGTGACACGGGTGTCTATATGTTTAAAATTGAACGCATGATGTCGGGAGACATAAATTTACTCACCACGAAGCTTGGGTTGCTGCAGGAAATATAAGAGTTTTCGAGAGATATCAGCTCGTATCAAGCCAGGATTCATATAAAGTGCGCCTGCTCGAGCAGGGTCACCCAAGAAATCACCGAGCGAGGCATGTAAGATGTTGACTGGGTTCTCCGTCGAGTTGACGATAAATCTGTCAAGAGCATCCAGTTCTGCGAACGGGAGGTCCGATCAACTAGGAGGAATAACTCCTAGGATGACATCCAGCCGCCTGGTCGGTCGATGTCGACTCGATGAGAAATATTTCACTGCAGTCGATATGTATATGAATTGGCCGGAAGATTTGGAGACAAGGGTCTGGATGACATCACCCGACGGCCAGGACGGAGGAAGCGTGGATCGTAGAGGGTGGATATTGCGGATCTCTGATATTTTGTCGCAAAGGTAGCATTCTATGTCATTATCGGACCAGTATTCTGTATCGAGGGGAATACGTGTGAGGTCCGCCTTCACAGAGTCCATGGCCATATCCTGCCCGGAACGACTGGTAACGAGGAAGATCAATGGGAGCTCAAAGCGTTTGGTAACTCGGACCAGGACATCGATGATCTCGCGGCGAGTATCATCCATACATTGGTCTAGGCCGTCGATAATAATGAGAGGTGGGAATGTCTCAAGCTCGTTGGTTCCTGCCTCCAGTAAGGACGAGAGAGGATGGGCGATCAAATCAAGAATTGGGATTCGAGTGATTGCTCGAAGACCAAAGGATCGTCCTCGACAGCGCTCAGTATCAACCCTCGAATGGCTGAAATGGACTGTATCATTCGATAAGCAATCGAGGCAAAAAGCCGCTCAGAGGAGCATCGGAGGGGTGCATTCCGAGAAAGGAAGAAGCTCGCCAGGAGCAGCTTTTGCTCATGGCAGAGCTCTGCGATTGTCTCTGCGATGGCGGACTTTCCAGCACCAGCGGCGCCCCAGAGCCACAAGATGAAGGAATCCGTATTGATCTTCTTCTCGACCCAATCAATAATCTTCTGCAAAATGGCCTCTCGTGTATGAGGATGGCACTTTGGCGGATCACGCCGTTCAAGAGAGTTATGGAACGCGCCGGGCGCAGTTGCTGCCTTCAGTTGTTCCAAGCCTGTGAAAAAACCCACAAATCCATGAGTACGTCGTTACTCACTTCAGGATTCAGCTATTATACACACCTGGACGGCCATGATAATGATTTTCAACTGCAGTGATACTACTCTGGTAGATTTGAGGGTTTTGAGCGTTGCGTAGGATGTTCATATTGGACATATGATGATTTACCGCATTGCGATGGGCGAGGCAAGGGTGTTGGGTTCGTAGTTGATGGATGTGGGGTTAGAAAGGTTTCTGCGTTGGCCCTCATTGAAGTCATTCCGGTGCACCACGTGTTGAGACATAGGTTTTTGCGCGGCATATGACGTCCGCCAAAAATCGTGAGAACCTTCCGCACTCGACAACGGAACTCGGCGCGGTGCCAAACAAGGCCTGTGCTAGCCTGTGCTTCCCATCAAGAGTTTTGCCAAACACTGAGCGACTTTCCCTTTCGCAGTCTCGTTCCTCCACAAGGTGCATGCCTCGATGGTCTATCCAACCTCATACATAGTACCGTCGATATCGCACCTCGGTTCTTGATATGATGAAATGGCTCTCGCAGAATTTCCATTCTGATCTTCTACAATCGCAATTCCTCGCAGTGTTGTAAGTTAAAAATTCCACAATTATGCAGTGCATTCCTTCCAGCGAAGTTTGTCCCTTATATTCTTGGCTTCAGTGCCCATACTTGTGGTCGTTTACTTATCCTGTCGTGTCCAGGCTTTTCGAGTACCCTAATGCTAGTGCATTCCTCCCAGGACTCAGTACGATTAGCTGCACTGCTGTACCCCGAGCTTAGGGTTAAAAGGGAGATTTCTGTTACCGCTGGCCGCCATGGCGGATAATCGAACATGTAAGTAATCTTCGACGCCCACCGCAAACATTGGAGGTTAACGCTACTTCTAGGTTTATCCAATTTGCTCTGGCTCGACAACGACAGTGATACACGATGGCGAATACTACCACGAAGCTCATCAGAATATACTGCGCGCATCTGCCCCCTGTCGCCGCCGGGTCCTTCTTCGGTCTTTGGTTCCGTTCTGGTGCTGGTCAATCACGAGAAAGAGTGTGACCGCTCCTGCCGTCCGAAGCCAACGCATCGACTGCAAGTCTTTCTATCGGTGCTCGAAGTGCCGGGGCCTGGCGCTGAGCTTGAGCTTGAGGCTGGGAAGGAGGAGGTGACGCTTTGCATGAAGAGGATGGATAGGGTCACGGTCAGAAGTGTCACTGTTAGGAGAGCTTTGAAGGTATCACGGCGCCCTATCTTCTCGACGACTTCCGAAGCGATGTAGCCGTGCCCAAGACTAGTGGTAATTCCATTGGCTGCGCTCGTCCTTTCGCGATTGGGAAGGACCTGGTGATCGGACACGAAAGTGTTGACATGGTTATTCCAGACTCGTTGCTCAGCCCTCAAACCGCCGCATCAATTGATTGCCTCTGGATGAACGTGGTCATTGAGGGTTCTGCGTTTGTGTTTTCCTTCGGTGGGGCTCCTTCCTGGTTCATCAAATTGGGCCTCGTTTGACTAACACCGATTGTAATAGATGCTGGACCATCTATACACATGAAGTACAATGGCGTCGAAACTAGCCAAGGGCCTGAAATGGAGCCGTCTCATTTAGCTTCCGTCATTGTTGTTGTGTCTCTCGAGGGCTGCCTTGGCAGACAGCCTGGTTCAACCACTATCATCAGCGACTGATGACGCCTTATTGGCCCCCGAAGCAGACTTCATCGCTTTACGCCATGATTCATCTGGCTCGCATCTCGCTCACGAAAGACCACCACATACCGGTCCAGTTTATTCTCATGTGCTTTATTCCGCCCCCGGCATTCATATTGTACTTCGGCCTGTCGTACGATACCGTTTAGCGGCGACTACCAACCCTACGATGACTAGTCTCCTACTACGATCCCAAACTTTGCTTATAACACCGAATACAACAACGACTCTAAGTTGGCTTCTATTCCTACTTGTTCACGCATAGAGAGAGTAGATGCTCGGCTCTCCCTGATGCTTGTTTGCTCAAATCGTGGCAGTGCAGTTGTTGCCGTGATGGTGAATCTTTCATATGCGACCTGGACTTGACTTGGGCGATGATGGCTGGGGTGAGAATAGGGACAGAGTACAGCTGTGAAGCTACGGGCTTCCAGAGCTGGAGCTCATAATCAACCCATAATGATGACGTCAACGCCCAAAGACCCGTGATATATGGCCGGTAATAGACCGATACAGCGTCTAGTGGATATCTGGTTCTGGCACTGGACAGCGTGCTCAGGACCAGGTGTTAGTATATATGCATACATGGACTATGCAGCTGCCTCCACATTCCCTCTCGAATGCTAGCTTACCAAAAGATCCTTCCGTCTAGCACTGTTTCTGGAAAACCATCGTCAAGAATGATCATCCCAAGTGTGGACTCATCGAGGCAGGATGAAATCACAAACGCTGGTCCACTCTTATAGATGAACTTTGAATGTGGCCTCTAGGTTTATCTAGCCCTGCGCTACAACACTCTTTGGCGTATATTTGAGGATTGCATGCTACCCTGACGGTCCTCTATACATAGAACCCTGAACACAAGATGAGGATGATTAGTCCCTCAATCCTCGTGTTGGGGTATGCTAAGCGTACGACTCGGAGACGGTGAGTCAATAGCTGTTAGACTGTCCCAGGCTGAAAAGGCTGTGTACCGCCTTTCCATCCGTCAGTACCAGTGTTCAAGCTTTCAAGTCCTCTTGTTTTCGACTTATCGGTCGGTCGCTTCAATACTTACGCTACGGAGAGATCGAGTGCGATCATGCGCGTCGTGTTTTATTTCTGCACGAAGAGCCAACGGTGAGTCCCGTTCATTTCTTTGAAATGGGAGCACCATACTCGGACCGAATCTCTCGACTTCAGATATCACCTATTCGACTACTTTGCATGTTTAACTTTCCTCTTATTCCAAAATATCGCATTTGGGCGACACGGAGATCGAGTACACCAATTCGGGTCACAGTCCGGTTACGCGCATACGATCTTGGCTAGGGTGATTCATTCCTTCACTCACCGTCCCTTCACAGGCCTTTGATTGGACTTATCGACTCCACGAGTATATA
>Ga0247742_10002320_pt1 | contig 12521 bp, 16 predicted proteins | sample UWRJL208509C2_FD_180944 | JGI IMG/M metagenome (GOLD analysis project Ga0247742, IMG submission 180944) | Plant litter microbial communities from Arlington Agricultural Research Station in Wisconsin, United States - UWRJ-L208-509C-2 | ecosystem: Environmental > Terrestrial > Plant litter >... | reverse complement strand
ACGAGCACACGGAATTGCCACACGTACGTTGGTAGATCCTGCATTTCGATGCACGAGCTTCTGAGCACTGCTGAGGTCTTTTCGCGCTGAGTACGTTGACACTGATTTGTAGGTCAGTGAGAGGTAAGGAGGGGGTGGTGAGGTGATCGACGCACCGAAACCCGAGAAGATGCGCTAATTATGCCCTTCGGAGGCTCCACGAAGGCTGAAAAGTGCAGAGGAGCAAAAGGGGAGTCCAGCTGGGCCGAGAGCCAGTGCCCCTGCCCAGGTGCCGCGCGAAGGAGGGGAAGAGAAGAAACATCGACTGATATGCATTTGCTGCATCCTTATGGAGGGAAGGGGAGGTAGGTGTATGAAGAAGGTGGCGCGAAGAGCTGATGGTCAATCATGAGAAGGTTGTAACAAGCTTTCATGGACATCCTGCATCCGCGTTAAGGACCCTGATCCTACGTGGACCCCCATGCACTGAATATGAAAACGGCACTCCAGGGCAGCGTTGTATGGTTCTCGCTGGCGTCCTTCCGCACGCTCTCGTCGATAAGTTGGCTCATCAATGGCCAAGCCTTTCCATCTTTTTCAACCTCCCGACTAGGACTGAAAAGGAAGAGAAGGGACGAAGTGGTAGATGAAGACCAATGAATAGTTGATGGATGTCTAGGCTCCGAGGCATTGTGGCCAATACACGTGTACACGTGGCCCAGAAGTGGGTAAACGGTTTCTGCAATCAAAGCAGATTTTCAGATTTTGGTTTGCAAAGAGGTAGAGAATGAACTAACTTCAAACCTTCGGTGGCTTCGGTGGGTGTGGTACAGTTCGTCCCCAGCTTGCAGAGGGAAATGGACGAGACATGAAAGCCAACCACTGAACACGGCCAATGCGCATGTTCTCAATCGAAGAGCGGCATGAAAACATAGTGCGATGAGACGCTGTAATTGTGTCTTATCGCAGGCAACATTGCCTGCCTTCTAGCCATGCCTCCTGATCATAAAGCTTTGAAGGCCTGGGCCTGGATCCTAACACGACGTGGTGAGAAGAGAAGACGCAATGAACTAACGGACCGCCGACCCGCAGTCGTGAGAATATGACTCTGGCCCTACAATCGACTCTGATCACAGACTCACGGTTGCACTCAAACGTTCACTCGAAAGCAGGTCAAAAGACAAACCTGGGAATCGTTTACCGGCCTACAGGATGGGTTCCTTTACATTAACCTTCGGCCTACATTGCGCAGCTTGCAGCTCATAGACCTCTCCGACTTACCTCTTATACGTCGGGCCTGAATTGCCTTCCTGAATTTCGATGATATGGAACAAGTTTCTCAAGAGCGTCAAAATTTGGCATTTCCAAACTTGCTTTTATTATAAAACCTGTACTTTGAGCTGCGGAGTGGTAGTGGCATTCAGATACTCCGAATATTTTTGTGCTTCTATTGAACACTTGCGATTTATACAATAAGTGAGTCCCTACTTTTTGCGTCTAAGTGACAGTCGAGTTCTTAGGACTTAAATTGCATTTGAGACCATTTAGTATTATAGGCTTGTATGGATTCCCCAAAACGATAGTCGACAATGCTCATGTGATCGCAGGCATCTCTACGCTAGAGTTTTTCCTCGATTGTGGTAAGTGCGAATCAGTGGTCTGTTGGATTCACTGATATTTCCACTTTTCCACTAGCCCAGCGCGAGTACGAACTCGAGGAACTAGCCACTGTACCTGCTCCGCCCTCAGGTCGCTCATTGTGGAGCTATATTCTTCAGTGGAAATCGTTGCTGAGCACTTTGGCAGGTAAGGCAATGCATTCTCACACCCAGGTTTTGCTCAGCTTCAGACCATACACAGTAGTGAATCTCCGTGCCGAACTGGTTGAGATATACTACGAAATATTGGAAAGAGATGTTTGAAATCCATTTCCGCAGACAACATGAAGGAACGGGGTCGAAATCAAAATTCACCCCGAGGAATCAGTTGGCTAATTTCAAAAAATCGCACACCTTGGTCGATTTGCGCGAGAAATTACTGAATCTCGTCAAACATCTGAATTTTCCTTCTACTAGACTTCATATTATCGATCGATTACCCCAGTGATTACATACGGTCCCTCACATATTTAACTCATTTTTTTGCGCCAACGCCACCACTCCCTCGACAGCTTTGTATATTTTCGGTCAGAAACAATTTCTTCTCCATCCTTCACTTTCAACTGTGGTGCTCCCACGGCGAGTCTCGCCACCACTTTTAGATTCACCCAGTCATCTGTCCTAAAGCTCAGTCCAGCGGGGATGCGAATCGCGATATTTAGAAGGTTTGCCGGGTGTATGTACATTTTGTTGCGAAGTCCATTCCAAATCCATTCGGTCGGGCTTGTGTTAAACTGAGTATTTTCACAACAATCGAAAATCATCCGATTTAAGTAGTTTTGGGAGACCTCTTCCACATCTGAGTGTTAGTCTTGTCCCAGAATGGATGGGCTGTATTGGAGGTATGATAGTCGTTTCGTGATGAAGGATACTACTGTGGGTGAGAAGGCTTTAAGTATATTGTATTGGTCATAATTTCCGATACAGGGTCCGAGGCGGAATCTGGCGACTACAGCATTCCTTGTCAGCACACCGCCATGATCTTGCCTCCCGAACTGCTGGATAAGATCGTAGAATCTCTCCCAACATCTAAACTGGGGACGGAGACCCTTCTATCCCTCTCATTAACCTCCCCTGTCTTCGTTCACCCATGTCGCGCACGTGTATTCCGTTCTTTGGAGATTAATATCCCACCTGATCCTCCCGAGAGGCCCACAAGGATACAACGTCTAGTAGACCTGTTGGAACTCTTTGGCGCTAATGAACAACTTCCTACCTACTTCCGCCACGTCACTTATATGTTCAGATGGGAGGATCTGCAGTTCCACCAACCACTATACATTGGCGCGTCAGCTATACTCGAAAGGCTACCACATATCGAGTCATTCCAATGCATATGGATAAAACCCGACCTAGATCCTCAACCTCTATCTTGGACATCCATTCCGACACCACTTATATCTACATTCACAAGAATCCTCCAGAGTCCACTCCTCTACCGACTTCGATTTGACTCTCTGGCTGACATTCCAATGTCTATTCTTCTCATGTCCGAGAATCTACACACTCTAGAAATCCCGCACTCTACCTTCATCTTCGATTGCACTTTTACCAGCGACAATAGATTGCATCACCTCAAGAGATTGGGTTTACTCTGTGAATTCTCCGCTGCATTGACCTTGGCCAAATATGCTCCAAAACTGGACATGATCCGGTGGTTGGGTACGAACGTCTTTCAACTAATCCGACTCAGATTCATACAATCTGACTTTCAATCTACAGGCGCGAATACCAATTTCAGTGGTTTAGCGGAAATATTGTCACTGTGTCCTGTAACGAGTCTCGATGTCCGACAGGACAGACGGTCCGATAAGGAGGTCCAAGCTGTCAAAATTCTTAGGTCTTTTCTCGCCGAGATGGAGAAATTGACGTTAAAGCCGTTCGAATGTAAACATTCAAACGTCATTAGAAGAATAAAGATAAGAATCCTCCTCGACTCTCCAACCATAGTTCACCTACGACAACAGTTCAGAGATCTGGATGAACTTCTATCTCAACCCACTTTTGAAGGTCTAGAATCCATTGGGATTCACTTCGTTTTCTCGCAATGGCATAAAGCAATCACTTACAAAGACCATTTGGAACGGGCAGTGATTGCGTGTTGTCCACGAATTTCACGTGTAGCGAGAGTAGCCCTGAAGGTTGCGGTTTCATAGGAAGAACTCGGTAAAGTGAATACGAACTCCTTGTGAATTTATTAAAAGCTGAAGCTTGCGCAGGCTGAAGTGGACACGAGCGCATTGACTCGCAATCTTGTAGGCACGCGCTACCGCATTGTTGGAGGAGGAATGTTGAGAATATGTATTTTGTTATGGTCACGAGACTTGGCCCCTAATTAGCGCCGTCCAACCTTTCCTTTTCTCCTCTTTCATAACGTCCACTCTTAACCTCAAAAAACTTACCCAATGGATTCTGAAAATACAAAAAACATCGCTGAAAGTAAAACTTCCCTCGTCTGTACGTCTTTCAGGTTGTAATCAATGCTGGCTCTTTTAATTGGCAGAAGTTTCAGGCAAAGATCCTGAGGCAGACATGAACGTCGACCCCCGCTCTGAGGACTAGCAATTCCGTCAACCCTCGGTAATGGAAATCAGTCCGAATGTATTTTTTGAAGTTGCAGAGGCGGCGGAAAAATCTCTTATGTTTGGAGCCGTGAATCTCTTTGTTCCCCGTATGCACTAGTGCGCTCGTTTGATCTTAAGTACCTTGTGTTGATCACTAACAAGTACACAACATAGCGATCTTTCAGTGTCCCATCTATTTGAAACATTTAATCATGCCTATAAGCATGGATACACAAACTTTGTGACGAAGCTGCTTTGGCAGGGCTATCACGACCAAGGCTCAGCGCCTCGGAGACACTGAAGGATCCTGGTCTCCTTTTACGTTGGGTGAATCGAGCGACGGCTGGTTTTTACAGCCGTTCCCGATAATAATGACAATGAAGCTATTTTTACCTGGCGAGGTCATGGCAGCTCTTTCGTGGGTTTCCTTTCTGGGAACGTACGGCAATTACACCTTGATAGCGATTTTCTGCTCAATTCCTGCTTCGTCTGTTTCATAAATTAGCCCATTAGGCTCTTCTTTATCATAAATTTGTATTACCGAATTTACAGAACGTTCTCGGTTGATCCAGCCAATAGAGAGCAGAAACAAATCATGGGACGGGCCGGTTGGCCGCTTTTGAAACGGCTTCCCGAAAAGGAAACGGTGGGGCAACGGCGGACACACTGGACGCAGAAACGGCTTTCTGCTAGTAGGAAATATGTTGGAAATAGAAAAGAAAACATTAACTTCATGCCGGCCGAAAAGTATGAGATAATAGACCATTAAAAGCCGCAAATTGCTTGAGAATTTTCTCGGTGTGAATAGCAGCAGACACAATAGAACTTTGGCGGGTCATGCAAGCAAAGCTTTCGCAATTATGAAAAGTCATTACTATATGGAGTACCGTCGGTACTCCATTTAGCAATCTCGGTACTCCATCAAGTAATGAATTTCTCGAGTTCAGAAAGTTGGACTTGCTTGAGGCTCCCAAGTCCTATTGTGTCTGCTGCTGTTCACACCGAGAAAAATCTCAAGGAAATTGCGGCTTTTAAAGGTCTATTATCTCATACTTTACGACCGGCATGAAGTTAACATTTTCTTTTCTATTTCAAACATATTTTCTACTAACAGAAAGCCGTTTCTGCGTCCAGTGACATGACGTTGCGAAAAATGAAGGAGCAAATGTCATTATTATCGGGAACGGCTGTAAATCGAACTGGCATTTTTGCTCTGCTCTTAGCTAGTCTACAGGGGTCGTTGGGAAACGTTGGCAGATTATATTCACCAGGAGTTTTCCAAGACGGTACAGTCAGGTCATGATCGCTGCCAGAGAGGTACCAGGTGGTACTCGTCATACTGCTCCTCGGTATTGCAGGATCTCAGGATGACTTCCGTGGCACCAGCTGTTGACAATAATATTGACAGCGATGAATGTCCTTCGCGCGTCAACGGTGATTGTGTCTGCTGGAAAGCAACCAATAGATGGCGTATTACATTGAAATCGGGGGTGCGGGACCAACGAGCGTGCAAGAAGTCGGGGGACTTCGTGGAAAACGAGCGCCGGTACAAACGATGTAGCTACGATTATATACGGCATCTACATCTAAATAGCACATGTACACGAAACGTCGGGTACCCTCCATCAGAGATACGTGCAGGCGCCAAGCTCGCTATCAATAAATTCCAACATCTTACGCTCAGCGTGAAAGCTAATGAAATCCCCAACTTCAACAAAATAACGCTCTGAGGAGTACAGGCCGGCTGCAGATTGACTGGGGAACGATGAGATCGAATTTTTTATAAGCGTATATGGAAATGTTATCACTGGCACTGGCACGTGACTAGGTGCGTTATGTCCTGCTTTTTTTTTGGAATCTTTGGATTAACGTGCTACAAGTAGACTAAGTACTAAGACGCACGGGTATCTAAGGGATACTGGGCTGCTACGTGCATAATATATGGTAATAGTATGTGAGGATCTGCGATAACTGTATAGGACAGGGTAGTAGGTGGGGGTATTGTATAGCTGTAATGTTTGAAGCCTCCGATTCGTGACAGACCTGAGTTTCGATCCCAATCCATCAGTGCAATTTTACCGCCATGGATTTTTCGAATTGGCAAGACGGCAGAATGGATGTCTCCAAGTCCTCCCTCTGTAAGTCTTGGGAACATACTTAGCTTATGATCAATTTAGGCTGGCTTAACTGATTCGGATGGTGATTTGTTAGTTAATGACCCAGATGAGATATAACAGTCATATCATCCGATGGCTTTGTCTTCAAGATCTTCAGGAAATACTCAGATGCTGGCACTGCCGGCTTTCCATCTTTTGATGCTGATGTGGTTGATCAGCAGCCGGTCTCACTCCAAGAGTCGTCTCAAGTTCTGGAACTCTTATTCCAGTTTATACATCCTCGTTCTGGGGAACAGCGCTTTCGTCAACCAATGATCACCAATGTTGATACAAAATTATTTTCCAAGTCGCGGAGTCAGCGGAAAAATATGTCGTTTTCGGAGCAATGAACCTTTTTGTTACTCGCATGCATTAGTGCGTATCCTATCTCCTGGTCAGTGGAATAGCGAGCTCGCAGCATCTCATCCACTTGAGACTCTGAACCACGCATTTAAGCATGGATACCCGGAGCTCTGCGACAAAGCCGCACTGGACGCAATCACGCGACCCAGGTCTGAATCTCTAGAAGCCCTCGTCGATCCTGAGCTGCGCTCGCGCTGGGTGAGTATTCAGACAACCGTCGAAACATGTTATAGTTTCTTACATATTGTGTCAGCTTCTTTATAGATTCCACTGGGAAACCCTGCCAGAATATATTCACCAAGAGTTCCACGTAACGATGTTTGCAGGATACAGTCAATGCCAGAGAGCTATCAGATGGTACACCATCTACATAACGGAGATGATCAAGGACATCAGCAAAGCCGCCGTTCTGCCACCGTTCCTGGCCAATGTTAGCTGCCCCTGGAATAGCCAGGCCAATAGCTGTTGTGGAAAAATCAGCGGGATATGGCAAACCACAGTTTCAGAAAAGGCCTTGGCAATTCCGAAATTTAGTCAGATGTCAATTTAGGAATAGCATTACTCATGGCGCTTGCGATACCTCAACGCATTCCTCAAGGAATTTGGATTTGCAGAGTACATACACGAGGGCTTACTCTATAGTTTCTTTAAGACGATTTACCTTGTACCAAATGCTGGTAAAACGGCAATTACATGTCACGTGACTTGCGACAAATAAGCGCCCATACTAGATAATCGATAATCATTGGTCGACCTTGTTCTTGTACTTCATAAGACCTCAACTGGCCCATTGTATCGCACGCATGGACTCTACGCCTGTGTCAGGGAGTATCACTGGCCGGACTTCTTCTCTGTGTGAGTATTACAGGCCTTCCTTTATCGGGTACACTTGAGTGGCTTTGCTTTAGTTAGTGACCCAGATGCAGACCTGAGCCTAGTCTCATCTGATGGCGTCATTTTCAAAATTTATCGGAAGCATTTGGATTCTCACACGGCCGGATTTCCGTCGTCCGAGTCTATCGTGGTCGATCAGCAGCCCATTACTCTGCAAGAACCGTCAGATATTCTTGAACTCCTCTTTCAGTTCGTTCATCCTCGCACCGAAATGCAGCAATTCCGTCAGCCAGTGATCACAGAAATTGAACCGACAAAGTTTTTTGCAGTTGCAGAGGCTGCGGAGAAGTATATTGTGTTTGGGGTGATGAATCTGTGTTTTACTCGCATCCACTAGTACGTACCATTATTCATACACTCACATTGTCGCTAAATCTTGGCCATCAACTAGCGAGCTTGCAATGTCTCATCCGTTGGAGACTTTGAACCACGCATACAAGCACGGTTATTCAGATCTCTGTAATAGAGCGGCGCTCATAGCACTTTCGCGTCCTCGAGATGAAACATTGGAGGCCCTCGCGGATCCTAGCCTACGCTTGCGCTGGGTAAGTTCTACAACACCCATTATTACTTCCAGCCAATTTAATTGGAAACCTTTTCAGCTCCTGTATAGATGCCACTGGGAAAGGCTAGCAGATTATATTCACCAGCAAATTCACCAGTTATCGCTTTTGGGCTACGACAGGTGCCAAAGAAGCTACCGATGGTATACCACCTACACAACCGAGATTATCAAAGATCTGAAAAAAGTTGCTGAGCTGCCGCCAGTACCGACCAATGTCTCCTGTCCATGGGGTGGAGGGCCTTGCGCCTGCGGGAAAGTTTTTAATGAGTGGCAGCCTACACTTACGATGAAGGCGGCGGAAATTCCCAAGTTCAGCGAGATGATCATTTGAAAAAGAAGGCTAACGATCCTCGATCGTGAAGGAAATCCAGGTGACAGCGGATGATATAAGTGATTACGGAGCACCCATTGAGTTCACTATCTCAGCATTTATTACCATTTAGGTCCCATTCGTGTAACTTTGATTGTATGGTCTGTCAGGAAATCTCGTTGATATAATCACCAAATTTGTACTTTTACAAAGTAACTTGGCTATATTGTAGGATATATTTGAAAGGTTTTCGGGCTATCAGGTGGAAATCAGAGGTTTGAGGAGCTAAACTTAGGGATTTTTTTCGCTTCCTCGAGCATCTTTGTACATGTACCCCAACTTGGTATCTCCCGGCAGGCGCAGAAGGTTCCACGCGTAATCGGGCAAGAGATTCCACCCCGCGCCATGGGAAACTCGATCGCATTCCTTGGATCTTGAGTTACTTCACGTAGATAGAGAGCGTTGCTGATTGCAAATCTTGGACAGTTATTGAAGTTGTAATCCTGATATAAGCTGTTTCCTGTGCTGGCCAACTGGCGCCAGTAATCTTGATATATCAGCTGATTATTTATCATGCCTATGAGTTGTCAAATGAACAGAGATTAGCTTTGAAACGCACCCATTTACCAACCGCCCCGGGGTGAGAGAGACCAGTGACGATGTCGCTCACAGACAAGCCAACAGTTTCAGGGGCCGTCTCGTCTGCAAGGTCTGGGTATTCGTGCTTTATGCAGTAGTTGAGAACTTTAATAGGCTGTGATTTTATGCGTCTTCTGTAGATATTCAGCATTCAGCGTCGGTAAAACGTCAGGCTGGAGAGACTCACTGCATGCCGAGGATTGTGGCGTTCATGGCGCTGAAGACCGTATACTTCTCCGCTGCCTCAGCCACTTCAAAAAAAATTTCATCTGGTAGCTGCCCCAAGTCGGGCTGGCGATAACGATTAGTTTCAGTGGGGGGGTGGACGAATTGAAACAAGATCTCCAGGATATGAGCAGATTCTTCCAACGAAATAGGCCCATTTTCGATGATGATTAAATTTGGAGCAGAAAGAAAGCCGCTAGCCGAATGGAGATGTGTTTTGTATATTTTGAAAAGGATGTTGTCTGAAGATTTGAATGTCAAGTCAGCTGCTTGATCGCGGACTTACCTCAATATGTGTCATTAAGATGGCGAATCCAATGAAAATCTGGTGCACTCACATTTATTTGATATAGTTGGAGTATCCCTTCCGTCTGAATAGGCCCCACTCATGTTGACTTCAGGCTGAGCTCGAGGATTTGTCGAAAGGAGAGTCGAAGAGATTATTGTGGCTCCCAATGCCAACCTTCAATCCGGCAATTTGGCTGAGATATTTTCCTCCTGTAATTAGATTGTGGCTATAACTGTTCAAAAATGTGCTCGAGACGGAAAGGCGCGTAAGTGACAAGACGCGTTCGAGAAAGTTAGGGGCGAGTGTCGTCTGAATCATTGATGAGGTGTGGGAATCCAACACGTGACGTTTACAGCCCAATACGCCACGGATGTGTTTTATTTCCCATTGGCATGCACCCTCGTAACCCATATTGCACTCCGCCAGATTTTACCTTCCTTGCGAATGGATTTCCTGCGCTTAGACCCTAGTGCGCTGCTATATTCTATTCCAATTCACACCAGAATTCACGATGCAGCTAACATAGTATTCTATCCTCGCCCGCGGCCGGGACCACGACAAACCCCCAGCAGAAAGCAACAATAGACTTCAAAGATGCAGAGGCACTACGGTGGGACCCCTCTTATTCAATACCTGGCATCTTTGTTGATCATCCTTGCCTTTCGTTCATAGGACAGAAGACTCACTGAGGCGATCATGCTTTGTGATTTTGGAGTGATCATGACCATTCCATCAGATCGACTTTGTCCTCCGGTTTGTGCCAGCACCCATCAAGTGTGTGTTATTCTTCTTACAATTCACTTGTCTCAGGTTCCAAACCGTTTGAACTACGTGCTCTGGATGCAAGATATGGTCAGTGCTTCTAAACAATCGCCGAATACCCCTGCAAAAAAGATACATGGGATCGACATGTATGGCTCGTATCCTTTTCCTAATACGATTGAGCTTACTACATCCTTTCCAGAGGCACAGGAGCGACAGCTATATACCCATTTCTTGCTACTAAGCTCGACGAACACTACCAGATGATTGGTACTGGTATGTAGTTCTTTCTATCTTGTCAGCGATGTTCCAAATGCGATCCCTCATTTACCTGATTCTAGAGGTTGACCACGTTTCATACCTCCACGCACTCGAAAACGTCGAAAAAAATGACTTTCAAGCCAGAATAAAGATCCTGAAAGCATCATCTGATGGATCAATACTCTTCCCATTAGAGGATGTTTCTGCAACTTCGGCGTAAGTGCTATTCCCGGGACACGAATTTCAACTCTCAATTTTATCTCACAGATTTGACTTTACGATCTGCAACCCGCCATTCTACTCGAGTGCGCTGGAGATCGAGGAACTCGCGAAGGGAAAGGAGAGCTTGCCCAGTGCTGTAAGTCGTCCTCAAGTATCGTTTCTTACCATTAACCGACTTTTTTTTTTTTTTACCAAGGTATGCACGGGTAGTGAAGTCGAGATGATATATCCCAACGGAGGCGAAGCTGGCTTTGTGGGGCGGATGGTCGAAGAAAGTATCACGTTCCAGGGTAGATGCAGGTGAGTTTCGGTATCTCCTCGTGTGCTCTACGCGTCGATTCTCACCCTCGGATCTTTTTCTTCGACCTCTAGATGGTACACCTCTATGTTGGGAAAAATGTCGTCCGTCGCCCAAGTCATCGACCTCCTACGAAAGCACTCCGTAAGTCGACAGCTCATGCCATGTTTATCCACATATTTCATACCTACCAACGTCTAGCCATATATCCCTTTCCTCCCTGACCTTTGTTCTGTGTCTCTCTCGACTAGGCTTAAGCTGACCTCCTTTGCTATTTGATAGATAAACAATTACGTGATCACCGAATTTGTTCAAGGTCAGACTCGACGCTGGGCCGTAGGATGGAGTTTTCTGGATGGAAGATTGCCTGATGTCAGTTTCCCATTGCTTCTCTGCCCAAACTGTCTCCAGATAACTAACTCTTCCATTCTGAAAAATGTAGTCAATCGCCCGGTTATCTGTACATTCATCCCATTCACTGGCGTCTTACATGCCAGCCCGAAACACATTTCATCAATCTCTGCCATTGACGGACGTAAACCCGGAAGTGGTGGTTCCTCTCCTAAAGGAGGTTCTTCATCAGTTGGAAGGTGTACGACTATCTGAGATAATCACCGATCCCAAGGAATCGATCATTCGTTTTTCAGTGGAAGCAGATAACAACACATGGTCAAGAGGAGCGAGGAGGAAAAGGAAGAGGTTGGACGCAACATCAAGCGAGCCAGAGCCCCCTGTACGGGACAACCAAGGACCGGCCAGTCTCGGCCCTGCTCTGGCATGTACAGTGTCGATCATCCTTTGCCCCACTGTGCCAGAGGTCCACCTAGCCAAGCACCCTGCACCAGCACTCGGAGTACTCGATGAACCCGAGGTCAATCTTCACGCGGGCTTCGGCTTCGGTATGAAGGCGACCGCGGGGCTGGGCGATCAGAATGGCACGAATCGTTATACCCTCGAAATTCAGTGGGTTTATGGCAAGGACCGAGCTATATTCGAGAGCTTTGCAAGTCATGTTGGACGGAAGTTTGGCTCGCTTATGAAGGGAACACCTTAATGGCCATTACCACCAGCATTTCTTAAGCGACAAGAGTCGCCATCATCTTAGTTTCCGATGTATTTTACAGGGGGTCGAAGCGTTACCTGGAAATAGACCTTATCTCAAGTGTTGTTCGATGGCGAAACGAGGCCTGGACATGATTTTGCGTCATACGTTGATTTTGACTCTCAACTATCGGTGCCCAGTAATTCCATACCGACCACGCGGGTCCTCGAGTAACTATCCCCCGTTCTCTTTGGTGCCAAGTAATTTCTATTAATGAAGTTTTTCTCACAGTGA
>Ga0247742_10002319_pt1 | contig 12530 bp, 10 predicted proteins | sample UWRJL208509C2_FD_180944 | JGI IMG/M metagenome (GOLD analysis project Ga0247742, IMG submission 180944) | Plant litter microbial communities from Arlington Agricultural Research Station in Wisconsin, United States - UWRJ-L208-509C-2 | ecosystem: Environmental > Terrestrial > Plant litter >... | reverse complement strand
GGGTTGGATCCGATCGCATAGAGTTCGCGGCCGAGGGAGGTATAGCGAAGCACATAGCCTGCGACCAACAATGTGGCGACGGCAATCAGGATGATGGCAGGAACACCAAGAATATTGGCGCTCGTCATGTCTAGCCACGATTGTGGGACCTGGTCAGCACTTACCTGCGTTCCACCGGCCCAGATACTGTTGATGCCACGAAACACGGACATCGTACCAAGGGTCACGACGATGGCCGGCACCCTGCCGTAGGTGATAATCAATCCGTTCACGGTCCCCGCAACCAGACCGATGCCGCAGGCAAGCAGCACGCCTCCGATCACGCCTATATCGGGGTGCGCGTGCAAAGTGGATGCCGCACCGTAGGCAGCAAGACCAATGATGGCCGCGACCGAAAGATCGATACTGCGGGTGATCAGCACGAGCATTTGAGCGACCGCGACGATCATGAGAAGACCGGCGTCCATCGCCAATGCCGAGAGATTCGAGCCGCTGAGCATACGGATATTCAGGACTGAGATAGGGATGATCACCGCAAGCATCGCCGCGACAAGGCCAAACTCGCGGCGTGCGAATGTGCGCGTCAGGAAACTTTGTCGTGGCGCGAGTTCGACATGCTCGACGCCGGACTGGATGGGCTTTGCGAACACCTCGCCGTCGATCTTCTCAACAATAGATGCAGTTGCAGCGCCGATGACCTTTTCCTGAGTCGCCTCCTCGCGCTCGAAGCGGCCAGAGATATGCCCTTCGCGAAGCACGATCATCCTGTCGGACATTCCAAGCAACTCGGGCAATTCCGACGAGATCAGGATGATCGCCATGCCCTGGGTTGCGAGATCCGCCATCATCGCATGCACGTCTGCCTTGGCTTGAACGTCGATGCCCTGGGTCGGCTCATCGAGGATGAGAATACGGGGCTTGGTCGCCAGCCATTTCGATAGAACGACCTTCTGCTGATTGCCACCCGACAGGGAACTCACCGGCTGCCCGTAGGAGCTAAACCGCAGCCGCAGGCGATCGAGGAACGGCTTTGCCAGCTGCAGTTCTTTCGAACGGGACATCATCCCGCCGCTGGTGGCCTCGTCGAGCACAGTCAGCGAAACGTTGTTGAGGATGGAAAAGTCCATGACCAGGCTCTGGCCGATACGGTCTTCCGAGACGTAGGCGATGCCCTGCCCCATTGCCGCACTCGCCGAACCAAAACCGACGACCTCTCCATCAATCGAAATTGTCCCCGATGTCGGTTGGTCAATTCCGAACAAGACCCGAGCGATCTCCGTGCGACCGCTCCCGACTAGTCCGCCAAAACCAAGGATTTCGCCGGCCCGCAGCTGAAACGAGATATCTTCGAACGTGCCCTCACGCGTCAGATCCTTGACCTCAAGAACGACTTTCCCTGGTGCGGCGGAGTGACGAGGATAGAGGCCATCGAGCGAACGCCCGACCATCATCGTGATCGCCCGCTCACGGGAGAGGTCGACAGTCAGTTCGGTCCCGACAAGACGGCCGTCGCGTAAGACTGCGATCCGGTCGGCAACACGGTAGATCTCGTCCATCCGGTGCCCGACAAACATCATCGCTACGCCGCGTTTTCTAAGCGCGTCGACGACAGTAAAGAGGCGCTCCACTTCACGCTGCGACAAGGCAGCTGTTGGCTCGTCCATGATCAGCACGCGGGCATCGAGCGATAGCGCACGAGCGACCTCAACGAGTTGCTGTTCAGAGGTTCGAAGCTTTCCGAGCGGCTGTGAGACGTCGACATCAAGTCCGACGGTCTTCAGCAGCTCGCTGGCGCGGGCCTCCATACTTCCGTAATCGAGCTTCCACTTCGCACCAGTCTGTCCAATGAACAGGTTCTCGGCGATGCTGAGGTCGGGAAACAGACCGGGATGCTGGTGCATGACCGCGACGCCGGAATGCTGGGCTTCGAGCGGCGACGAGAAACGCTTCTGCTCGCCACCAATCAGCACCGCACCTTTATCCGGACGATGGACGCCCGCAAGCAACTTGACGCAGGTACTCTTGCCGGCCCCGTTTTCTCCGAGAAGCGCCAGAACCTCGCCGGCCCGCAATTCGATGGAAACGTCGGAGACGGCGACGGTACCGCCGAAGATCTTGGTCACTCCGGCGAGCGACGCAACAACATTCACGTCGGCGATCCGCAAGTCCTTGGTTGATACCGGGATTGCCTCAAGCATGATCAACACTATCGGTAGCGACAGCAATCGCGGCCAATCGGCAGGCTAAAATAGTCATTGGGGTCCTCACCAGGCGTCTTTCGAGCCGCCAACTCCCATTGGCGTATTTATTAAAGCAGTTTACTATAATCGATATTGCAGTTCGTCAAGAGCGGTCGTAAAGGTATTTTCGACAAATCAGGCCGGCGCCTACACCGTCGCGCGTCAAAGGCAAAAATAGGGAGCAGTCGGCGATGGCGGGAAGAGGCAGCAATTCAATGCAATTGCGCTACTACAACGAACGCGTGGTGCTCGACGCCGTTCGCCGTTCGGGCGAAGCCTCCAAGGCTGAGATTGCAAGGTTCGCTCACCTGACCCCTCCTGCCGTCGCAACGATCGTCGATGCACTTGCAGAAGGCGGATACCTTGTCGAAAATGGCAAACGGTTCGGCGGCAAGGGCCAGCCGTCTGCGATGTACAGACTGGCCGAGGACGGTGCCTTTTCGATTGGCCTTCACATTGGGCGCCGAGCAATGGACGCGATCTTAACGGACTTCGCAGGCGGAACGGTCGCCTTCGAGACGCATGAGTATGACCATCCCGATCCGGTCAGTGTTCGGCAACTCGGCGACGCTGCGATCGGTCGCTTCCGACAGGAGCTCGGGAAGGAGCGTCAAAAGCGGCTCGTGGGCATCGGCATCTCGGCCCCGTATTTCATCGGCGGCTGGGACGAAGAACTAGGGTTCCCGTCAGACGTCCAGATGGAATGGCGTACGTTCGATTTGAAGGCGCATTTTGCCGAAAGCCAGGATCTCCCTGTGATGATCGAAAACGACGCATCGGCGGCTGCCGTCGCCGAGCTCGTCTACGGTCTGGGCAAGGAGCACACCGATTTCCTGCACATTTCAATTAGCACCTTCGTTGGCGGTGGCCTCGTTCTCGACGGCACCCTACAAACCGGTCCAAACGGCAACACGGCCGCCTTCGGCCCCTTCCCTGTTACCCATTCCACATTGAACTCAGTGCCGAAACCACCTGGGAGGTTTGAGGTCCTGCTTCATCGCGCGTCGATCTATACGCTCGTTCATCACCTGCGCACAAATGGCTTTCCCATCACGAGAGTTCGAGACCTCGATCCGATGCCGGACGCGGCCGCAAAACTCGTTTCGGAATGGCAGGATGACTGTGCCGACGCGCTGGCCCAAGCGATCATCGGCAGTATCGCCGTCGTTGACTTGGAAGCGGTGGTGATTGATGGGCTGCTGCCGCCGCCTCTCCTTCTAGACACAGTAGAGCGCATTCGTCGCTGCTTTGCCGAAATGCTACCGCCGGGCTTGATCCCGCCGATTATATTGAGGGGAAAACTTGGCTCGCGAGGATCCGCATTGGGGGCCAGCTTAATGCCTATATACTCAATGTTTGGTCCCGATACCGGGGTCTTGATGAAGAAGGGCCTCGACAAGAAACCGCTTATGATTGGCTCGGAATACAATCGCCGCGGATAATGAAACGTCGGCAGGAGCCAGGGGGAACGGCGCCCAACGCAGCAACAGGTGGCTGCGTACAGGAAACGGTTCAATTGCACCTGTCGCACAGTCTAAGAAGCGAAGAATCACCGGGACGGCCGCTATCCCATCCTTAGAGAAAAGAAAGCCGCGAGCCGGGTTGCCAGCTACCTTAAGTCCGCAGCCGGGACACCTCCCTTAGGACTGGATCGCAGCGATCCAGTCCTAAGGGAACCGCGGGATGCCGCCGTGCTCGCCGGTGCTGGATCATATTTCCAGCTCGAATGGAAGGTCGACCCTCGCGATCACTGGCACAATGGCGATTGGATTTTGCTGCCTTACGTTCATCCAATCAACGATCCCGCGCGCAAGCGCTTTCTGAAAGACATCAAGAGGGCCGTTGAGATCCGCGGCAATGATGATGCCAAGTTGTCGAAAGCCCTGCTTGATCACCTGAGTTCATCGAGAAGTCCAAAAAGCTTGTCGAGATTTATGACTTGCATTTCGGCCGCAGTCACAACGCGCTTTCCATGTCACTATATTCTGGACCACTGGCACATCCCGGCTCTCCTTCCCGCTCTACCGGGCAAAATATGTCCGTCTGGTGGTCTTCGATCGAAGAACCCAGCCTCCGACGTCTTTCTTCGAGGAGCTATGGGCATGGGTGGTTAGGCACTGGCGATGCAGCACTAAAACACCCAAGCTGGCGGGAGCCCTGGCATTGCTTCTTTAAAGCTTTCGAAGATGAGATCGCAATCATGACGCTGCCACATCACGGATCGGCTCAAAACTTTCATCCCGACATCTTAAAATTTCCGAATTTGCGAACCGCGCTCGCCACAACTGTGGAACGGCGCAATCGCGTCGCCCGGATGCGTGAAACCCTGGGAACTGTTGAGGCGAGAGGCGTTGATACCCGCGTGATCGATGACATGCGCCTAAACAGTTTCACTGTTCAGACAGAGCGCATCACGAGATGACGAACCCCTCCCCTCCCTTCGCCGGATATGCCTTGCGCCTAGCGGCGTCTGCACCATAAATAATTATTTTGTCAGCGCTTGGTTAGAGCCTAGCGAATAGGCCCATTTACTTTTTGTTAACTTCTACGGAAGCGCTTGGGTGTATTGGCGTTTCGACACATCGCCTCACCCGATTAGGCCGGATGGGCATTGGAGCAAGGCTTTGGCAGATATCTTCGATAACGCGGTCACGTCCATTACCCTCGGCGTTGAGGATTTTCAGAATGGCTCTGACGCCCGCATGTTAAGTGCCGCGCGCAACTACTATGCGGGTTTATTGCTGCTTGGCAAAGAATGCCTTATCCGGGCCGCACCAGATGCAGAGCCGATGGGGGTCATAGGCGCGAAGTTCGAACCGGTTCCTGATGGCGAAGGCGGCGTAGCACATGAGGTGGTGGGTTACGCCACGATTGATCTTGAACAGCTAAAAGGGCGTTTCAAGAAGTTCGGCCTCTCCTGGCCTCAGGCTGACGTTAAGAAGCTGCAGCGATTTCGTAACAACATCGAGCACTTCCACCTGTCGAACCAGTAGGACAGCTCAAGGAAGCCATCGCATCCTCCTTCCCGATGATCATCGATTTTTTCGAGACACTCGGTGACGATCCGCAGGACCAGCTTGCCGACGTCTGGGACACGATCCTTGAAGAGACGGCGGCGTTCAACAAGGTTCAGGAGGCGTGTGTGTCGAGCCTTATGAAGGTCAATTGGCCAGGTGCGGTCTCTCATCTGGATAAGCTGTCCTGTCGGGAATGTGCGTCTTCGTTAATTGGGCAGCTTGACCGGGACAACACAGACTCAGCTCTCACAACGGGCAAATGTTTCCAATGCGGCGAGGAGTATTATCACGAGCAAATCGTGGAGATGGTGGTGGGGGCGACTTACGATTTCGACACATATCTTGCGGCAAAGAACGGGGAAAGCTCTCCTGTCGCGACCTGCCCAAACTGCGGCGTCGATACCTACGTCGAAGACGGCGAGGTCCAAATCTGCTTTTCCTGTAGCGAAACCTTCGGTGGTCAATGCGATCGGTGTGGGGAAAGCATTAGCATCCATGATTATAACCCCGATAACCCCGCTTTCTGCAGCTACTGTGCGCACGTGTGGGAAAAAGTGATTCAAGAATAGACGCCTGTAGCTCCCAACAAATTCGTTCGTCACGTGCAGCTTAATCGACGTTAAGAAGCCTTGGGGTCGGGCCGTGCCCTAAACAAACATTGTGGAAGTCGGATCCATTACTTGCGAAGAAAACGCTTATTTTATCTGCAGCGGCTACGGCGAAACTCCTGATTCGACTTCGGCGACACACTCTGAATGACGCAAATCAACCTGTGGCTCGGAAGGCGCAGGGATGGCAAATTTTCTAACAACTTCGTCCATCTGAAATCTCAGTTCGCAGATTCACTGTATCAGAGATTTGCTCGTTGCACCGGAAGCCGATTAATCATTTAGCTATCGATCAATTCATGAGGGGGTCGGGATGCCGCAGGAAACCCTTCACCTCGGCTACGTTTGGACATCACGAAGCCGAGTTGGGCGCGCCTAACCCGACCGTCTCGAGCTTCATCGCGGGGGCCGCGCTCAGAGAAGTCTTCGTGAACCATCAAATGCAGGATGGGTAAGCTGATGCATAGCTGTACGCGCGTACTGATGAACGACATGCGCCGGGTCGAATGTCGAAGCTGCACCTGGTATAGAGGTAGGCTTATGCCGGGGGGGTCGTATGCCAAAACAGGTATTTGCAAAGCTGATTGGAGGCTTTGATCGCCTCGCCGCCGCTGGCTTTAAAACAGCCCCGGAATGGGAGGCGGTTCACGAGATCTGCCAGAACCACGAGGGTCAGCCCATCTTCGATTGGGGTCATGCTCTTTGCCACAGAGTTGAAGGTGACGACTGGAATGCCAGCTACTGGTATCGCCGAGCCGGCAAGGCCGTCGGTGCCGGCACAATGGCCGACGAATGGGCGGCGATGCGCAACGCGATTTCTGGAAAGGTTTAATATTCGCTTTGCCACACGGACGATCTCCGCCGCGGTCTATTGCAAACCTGCTATCGAACTACTCTCCCCTGCCAGTGATCCGATAGGCCTGTCCTTCTAACGCGTTCACCTCAGCCGTTTCAGCTTGCGGAACAGAGTCACACCAAACCCGGAATAGACCGAGCCCCGCCATCAAACGAGATCGCCGCCTCAACCTTTATGACGGCATTACGAAGACTTCGACATCATCGCCTCGGGGAATAAAGCGCAGGTTAGGCGCGCCTAACTTCATCCAATCCGTTAGCCTTCACAAGCGCCATGATCATGGGCCCTAACGAGAAGTCGCCATGCTCAGCACGACGTGTAAGATCTCTTAGATAGCCGCCGGCAGAGTTAATAAAATTGGCTCGCTCCAGAATGCAAGCGACGGTCGCCGCTGCATTTTCTGGTCCCATTATATCAGACGCCTCCTGATAGGCCGTCGGACTAACACCCAGCATTGATCGAACAACCACCGCTGCAGCCATCATGTCACGCCAACTTTGGACTGCGCCACCCGGACCGTAGTCGGCGATTTGGGGGCAAGCCTTTAGGACGAGAGACAGCGGAAACGCTTTCATCCCCCCACCCAGAGACCCTCTAATTTCTCTCGGTTTCGCCCCTAGCTCTTTTCTGGAGCTTGGTTCAAGTTCTTTTAAGGATTCGGGTTTTGAATTCTGTATGTGGCGCTCATCATGAGCATCATTGCTGCTTATATTTTCTGTATTTTCCTGCATTTCCAAACGGTTGACAATCCCCGCCTGCAAAAGCTGCATTTCGTCCAAAACCGAGAGGACGTCGCTTGCTGTTGGCGTGCGTGGTAGCCGGCTTAGCAGTTCGACGTATATAGCCTCGACGGAAGCCCAGTCACCTTCCGCGCCTTCTTCTATTGCAGCCGTGATGAGTTTACGCACGTCTCGACGGCAGATTGTTAGTGTTTCTTTCGCCTTCCTAAAAGCCGATCGATCGGCCGCAACTTGTTGGGCCATGAGCGCGAGCTCCTCAGCGCGCAGAAGAAGCGGGGAAAGATCAAAGCCGTATGCATTCTCAATTTGCCCTTCACTGTCCTTGCGGGCGTATCTCTTCCCATTGGCGCTGTCCCGACGAACAATGAGACCCGCGTCAACCAAGACGGCTAGATGGCGCCGAAGGGTGGCGCCTGCGATACCGTGAGCGCGAATGGACAACTGAACGTTCGAGGGGAACACCACCAGAGCCATATCCTGCCGAAGCTCGTTATCAGGATGAAACGTTAGTAGCGCGTCTAAAACCGCCATGCTTCGGTCTTGAAGTCCGAGCAATTCTCTCGCTTCAGCAACATCTCTAAACACTTTCCACTTGCTAACAGTTTTGCCAGGTCGAATTTTTGCAGTCGCGACCTGTCGTTTGACGAGCGCGAGCGTCATCGCACGCCGCCCAAAGGGCGTCGTTACACTTCCCGTATGCATTGTCTTTCACCTTTCGAAAGGCAAAAGAAAACTGCTCACCAAAACGGTGCCAAAGACTCTTGACGAAGATTCCGGGAAATGCGATTCTCTGACTTGCTTAGAGAACAGATAAGGGCTTCCGCGGCGGCGACGTTGTGGGGGCTCTTTTCTTTTGCGGTTCAGTCTCCGTTGTTATTGGTCAATCGATTATTTCGCTGAGCGATGTTCGCGATACAACTGCTCGAGGGTCTCAAGAACGCGCGCGGCAAATTCCGGCGCCTCTTTCCTATCAATCGCGATCTCCAACTTCCCCTCGGTGTTCAGCACTTTCGCGAGGCGTTTCCCATCATCGTCTGCCCATACGTCAACTTGTGACGACACAGACTTAGGCTTCAGGTGATTGACGACCGCTTTGAAACGCGCTTCTGAGGAGAGGGCATTTGCTTCAGGCGAAGCGAGGAAGTCGTTGGCTTGCGGCAACGCATGATCTTTCGCAAGTAGATCGGCTAATTCCACCCAGCTACGACGGCCAACACCTGGGGCAGGGCCAATAACGCTGATTAGATCGCGCGGAATACGGACCACGACCGAAAGCATGTAGGATAGGTCACTTTTGTAGACCGACAAAGCGGCCATAATCACATCTCTGGAAAAGCGCTTCTGCAGGTTATCGGCAAAAAGAGCTTTCTCGATATAGGTGAGGTCCTGGCGCTCGTTGTTTTCCTGCCCCTGCGCGACGACAAGTTGCTCGTCCGAAAGTTGACGGACGATCGCCTTGACTGGGAGTCCTAGTTCTTGGGCAGCGCGAAGTCGGCGGTGACCAAATGCCACCTGATACCGAGCTGAATCTGAAGGGTGGGGCCGAACAAGAATCGGCACTTGCTGACCCTGTTCTCGGATTGAAACGACCAGCCCGTCAATGTCACCGAGAAGGCGGTCTTGCACGAAGGATGGGTCGACCTCAGCAGGATCAAGGTCGATTACAACTTGCCCCTCAGCAAGTTGGCGTTCGATCTCGTCGGCGCGCGCCTGACGAGCCTTCTCCTGACGGATTGTTGTACCCACCTGCTTTACAAGTTTGTGGTCCGCAGCTGACTCGTCCGAGTGCGTGGTAGTTGACAGGAGAGGGCGGCCAGACGTCTTAGCTGGCCTCGTGGCATCGGCTTGCACCAAGTTAAGAAGATTTTTGCGACTCATGCGGCTCTACCCCAAGATTTTTTGATGAGTGCCTCGATCTCGTCGTTGACATTGTTCATCGCCTCGAGAGCACGATCATAAGTACTGCGCGTGAACTGTCCTCTCTCCACCTCATAAAGCGTTTGATTGGTGAGCCCAGCGTCAGAGACTGCGGTGGTTTTCAACATTGGAAAATTCAAAACATGCGATCCAAAGATTGATCGTAAGTATCCAACCATCTGGTTTTGCGGTCCATCGGCTGGTTCGAACCGCGTGATCAGATACCGCATCCAGGAAAAATCGACACTGGCGCCGGCAGACTCAACTTCTTTGAGAAGGTCCGCGACCATAGCCAAAAATTGGTTCATCGACATCACGTCGAGCATCTGGGGATGCACTGTCACAACAACCGAGGTGGCTGCGGTCAAGGCGGACAGGGTCAAATAACCAAGTTGCGGTGGGCAGTCGATCACCACGACATCGTAATTGCTCTCGACCTCGTCGATGACCTCGCGAACGCGATCAAAAAACATCACGTCGCCAGGCTGACGTTTCATCAGGGCTCGCGGTGTGTCATGCTCGAATTCCATGAGTTCTAAATTGCCAGGTATAAGATGAAGGTCTGGAATATAGGTCGAGCGAATTATCTCGGCGATTGGCCGCCGCTCTTCATCATACCGGATCGCACCGTACATCGTTTCGTTTTCGCCGACATCGAGCTCGGGCTGGTTACCGAAGAGCGCGGAAAGGCTTGCTTGCGGATCGAGGTCAAGAGCTAGGACGCGGTAGCCCCTTAGCGCAAGGTACTGTGCTAGGTGCGCGGCCGTAGTTGTCTTGCCGGATCCCCCTTTGAAATTCATCACCGAGACCACCTGCAGCGCCTCGCCGTCACGCCGATGGGGGAGGTAGCGCCTGTCTGCTCGACCGACGCGATCCAGGTGTCTGCGAATTTTGTCGATATCTTCGACGGAATAAGACCGGCGTCCGCCCGACGTAGTACTCACTTCCAAGCCATCTATGTCGTTGGCAATTTGACGGAGGTATACTTCCTTGACGCCCACCAGCTTGGCAGCTTCTGAGGGCTGGAAATGTCGAATCCCTTTCTGCGCCACAGGCGGAAAGGTGCTTAGATGATGGGCTTGAAGCTGAGTCGCTAAAGCTGCTGAGTGGCGCTCGATAAGCTGTATCGAGGTCTCCTCTGCAACTGGATTATTTACAGCCTTTTGTTTCATTATCGAGCCCGAATTTCATAACAGCGCTTTGCGACGCCGAAAACCGATTTGCACCGCTGTTTAGATAAGCCCCGATTCTGGAGCCCAAGCAAGCTCTTTATAGTAAACAAACCCTTAACGAGACGTAGGGTACGAAGAAGCTGAATGATTTTCCCCAACGAATCCAAACGGAAATTATTCCGCGAGATCGGTTCGAAAACAGCGGATCGACCACGGAATTCCTGACGAAAAATTAGTGCACCACGTCATTGGGTCCCAAAAAACCCAACAAGAGAAGAAAATCCCGCGACTCGGTGTCGCCAATATCGGGGGTCGATATCCTCACCAGAAGCATTGCTCATGTTTGCAGGCGCCCGCGACTAGTGCAGAAAGAAGTCGAGAAAAAATAGAATGAGGTCGCAATGACGCTACTGTTTTGTAACATTTCTTGGATGAAGTTTTATGCTGGTCGCGACCAAAAAGATCCGCCACTTGGCGGTGGCGGGTTTCCTCGGCGAGAGGGCTACTGCGGCGAAGAACTAAATTTCGTTGGCTGCGACGATGGCTATGTCTACGGCCATTTTGAAACGATAAAGAAGAACAAGGACCGCCAAGTCAATATTCAGCGTCTTGGGGCGAGCCGCGAGGCGGAATTTGTAGATGGGGTCGACGTTGTTTGGACCGCCCCTGTGGAGGGCTATGATCCGCGTTGCGTGGTGGGGATGGTACGAAAACGCCCGCGTATATCGTCGCAGACAGCCCTACAATGGGGTTTATCCTTCCGAGCAACACGAAACGGATGAGCTCATCAGTTTCATGGTAAGAGCCCGGATCGAGGATGCTCACCTTATTCCTGTCCCAGATCGCGGTGACGACCTGATGCTTCAGCGTGGCCCAGGATGGAGCGGTCAGGCAAGTTGGTGGTATGCAGAGGAGACGGACGACAAAGAAGCCCGCCGTTTTGTGCGCGGTATAAGACATATTATTCAAGGGCGCGACGTCATCGAGACCACGCAGCCGAAAAATCCCCGAAGAGCGGGTAGGGCAGGGCAGGCAGCTGAAAAGCAGTACAGAAAATATCTGAGCGAGCACGAGATCGTTGTAAGTCCTCGTCACAGTCAACTACAGAAGAGGTTCCAATCTTTTTTGAGGTCGAACATCCCTGACGTTAAATTTCCGGCGTCGGTTTATGACGATCTACGCTATACGGACGGCGCCACCGAAATCATGGCGGAAATCAAACCTACTGACCAAAAGACACTACGCTTCGCCATTCGAACCGCAATCGGACAGCTACTTGATTATTGGCAACATCAACGGTGGGTAGGCCCGCAGATCATCGTTGTGGAAACGGAAGTGTCTCGTGTGGACGACAAAGCTCTTGCTTTCAGCAACGGATTTGGATTGGCTTGGCCGTCTGGGGAAGACGAATTCGTTATTGAATGGCCTAGCTAGTGTCCGTCCACAAACGGTAAGGTTTTGAAATCATTAGACGAATAGCGATATTTCCGTGGCCAAAGCCCTGCGGTTTCAGGTATACTTTAGATCAAGCCATTGATTCTAATGACAAACCTTCAACCGCCGGAGCCGACAATGCGCCAAGAACGCACCGTCCAATCCAATATATTCGATGTTTTCGCCGAACACGAGATCGGCCGCGAGCTGAAAGCCATGTCGCAATGGCTGGATGAGCACCGTGATCTACTCGGGCTGGTAGCGCAGGACTTGCGCCGTCACGGCGTCAAGGAAACCGGCCGCGAGGGCCTGCCGGCGGAGGCAGTGCTGCGTTGCGCCTTGCTCAAACAACACCGTCAATTGAGTTATGAGGAGCTGGCCTTTCATCTGGAAGATTCCGCCTCTTTCCGTGCTTTTGCCCGGCTGCCATGGGGATGCAGTCCGAAGAAGTCGGTCTTGCACAAGACGATCAGCGCAATCCGGGCCGAAACTTTTGAAGCGATCAATCGCGTGCTGTTGACGAGCGCCCGGCAGGACAAGGTGGAA
>Ga0247742_10002318_pt1 | contig 12533 bp, 20 predicted proteins | sample UWRJL208509C2_FD_180944 | JGI IMG/M metagenome (GOLD analysis project Ga0247742, IMG submission 180944) | Plant litter microbial communities from Arlington Agricultural Research Station in Wisconsin, United States - UWRJ-L208-509C-2 | ecosystem: Environmental > Terrestrial > Plant litter >... | reverse complement strand
TGTACACACGGGCGTCGGTGATAACCGCCCGGTTTTCGTTTGAGGCGTAGCCGTCTTCGCCACGCTCGAAGAAGGCGCCGAGACGGTCCCACATCTGGTCGGTCCAGTAGCTCTTGTTCTGGTGGCGGCGGTACTCGGTGCCCCAGTTCTGGAGGATCTGCCGCGAGGTCAAAGGCTCGTCCATGGTGAATCCCAGGGACTCCATGAGCCCACGGAACGCCGGGTCGTTGCAGTTGAGCAGAGCGAGCGACTTCTGCGGGCGCTTTTTCCAGTCGTCCGACTCCAGCAGTTCGATAGCCGCCCCGAAGGCCTGACTAACTTCCTCGTAGAGCGGACCGGCAAACGAGAAACGCACAAAGCCATGGTGCTCGATAAGCTCCTTGGCCAGTGTGTCCTTGCCTGCACGGGGGAGGGAGTGAAGGCCCAAGAGGCAGCCCTTTCCCTCGAAGCGGTGGATAACCATGTTGCTTCCTCAGCGTGAGCGGCGTACGGGGCGAGCCCGCCCGGCTGCCGCAGGTTTGGTTGCTGCCTTGGCGGTGGCCTCGGCTTCTCGTTTCGCCTTGGCGGCGATGGTGCGTGCGTCGTTCGGGTTCTCGCCCATGCGATAGTCGTACAACGGGCACTTCGTCGAGGTGCAGCGTGCCACCTCGTAGATCATGCCGCCCATGCAGGTGATGCACATTGCGCGGATGGCGGTCTTGCGGTTGCAGACGCGGGCGGTCACGTCCTCTACCACCTTCTGGTAATCAGTCCGTGATGACGCAGCGCGGGCCGACCGCTCAGCGCTGTCCATACTTCCATCATCTGGCGCGGCGGCCTCCTCCTCGGCAACCGGTTCGATGATCTTTACCGGCTCCGCCTCAACAGGCTTCGGGGCGGGCCGTACTCGTCTAACTACTGATGGTGGCATCAGGCTTCTCCTTTCTCAGTTTGCCGATCCAGGCTGGCTTTTCTGCGCTGCGCCAGAGGACCGCGTTTACTCCGTCTTTGATGTAGACGGCTTTCACTTCCCAGAGCTGGTTGTGCTCGGTGACCTGGATGTACGCCGGGTCAAACGGGGCGAGGCCCCTGGGCAGGTTCTTGCCAACAAACTCCTCGAACGCCGGGGAGAAGTTGATGTAGCAGTAGCCGGTGTCAGTACAGCGCGTGACGACTAGCAAGCATCGTGACAGCGCGGTCGCCTTCGTTGTCGACCCATTCGTCCCTCCGGTTTTTGGCGCTCGACCGGCGCTCAAACCGAACTTTTTGCGCTCGCTCTTGATCACGTTGTCTCATCCTTAGCAGTTTGAAGAAAGCATCGCCGACCACGGTGAGCAAGTCGGTGACAGCCATACGGGCGGCCTCGAAAGCCCCTGTCTGGCACTCGTAGTAACCGAAGTTGTAGTCCTCCACCCGCATGTGCTGCTCGCCGTAGTTCGCGGGGTCGTACATGTTCTGCTCCAGGCTGGCGGTCACCATCATGATCTTGGTGGTGGGGCCTTCCTGGCCGACCGTAGCTACCTCTGCGAAGCAGGTGTAGGTGAGCTGGTGCTCGTCCTCCCCGGTTTGTTCCCACTCGCGGGTGACCTGGAGGAACGCCCCGTCGTAGAAGTCTGGGATCACTCCCAGTTCGTTGAGCTGCTTACTCACGAGGTTACGGACCATCGCAGCCAGGGCCACCTCGCTGTAGAAGACGAACCCTTTCTGGTCCTCGGTGCGGTACCCCAGGACGTATGGTTTGTTCTGGGTCTCGTCCTGCGCGGGGAAGAGCATCAGCGCCTCCACCCTGGTCGACTCCCGGCTGATGATCCCCCAGTTCACGGTGGTCAGCTCCCCGCGCAGCCTGCCGGTGCACGGGCGGTTCCAGTTGCTCGGGGTGCGGGCCGCACCGTGGTAGTTAGGGCGGTCGCGGTGGAACCATAGCAGCGCGGCGTTGATAGCCTCGTCGCGGGTGTTGTAGCGGAACTCGGAAGGGCTCACCGCGTCACGCATAGCTGGCTCGCCCGTGCCAACAGTCTCGCGGATACGCGACCTGTTGCTTTGCATGGTCTCCAGGATGCGGCGAGTCAAATTACCCTCCTCCACCATTGCAGGGTCCGGGTTGATCGCGATGTTGATCACCTGACCGGTGGTGTACTGCTCGTGGTACTGGCTGCGCGTGATGGTCTCGCCCAGGTGATCGGAGTACACCGTCTCTGCTGGCTTGTCGGACTCCGCCCGGCGCGCTTGCCGCAAGTTGATTCGCTTCATGCTCGTGCTCCTGCCATGCCCCAGCCGACCAGCTCACCTACAGCCCATGCGCGGCGGCGGTTCTGGTCTTGCAGCATGTCGAGTTCGTGGGCCACGTTTCTTTGTGGGTTGTCTATCTTAAACCCGACCATGACTTCGCCGCCTGCTCCACTAACCAGGAAGATTGCTATGCGGCTGCTCTGGCGGCCCCAGAACGTCACCTCGGTGAGTACGTGATGGTCAACGCGCCCTGCCAGTTGCTCGAAGAAACGGTCCAGGTCTACGGGGCGACCGATGTAGTCGTCGGCGCGGCGTGACCCCAGGACATCTTCGCGAAAGCCCTCCCGCTGTAGTGCCTGGGCGCTGTGCGCCCGGTACTGGCTGAGCAGCAGCGCCGCCCGGTCGCGTAGCGGTGCCCGGTACAGCGCCCTTGCGACTACGCCCTCCCCTGGTTCCGGGGTGGAGAGCATAACAACGTCAGGTGGTAGGGTGCGGTCCTCCCGCAGACGTACGCCCATTATCGAGGTGTAGTCGCTCCCTATAGCCATGTCTGCGGCTAGGCTTAGATCCCTGATCGTGTCGAGCATGCTGGGCGCCCGCAGGTTGTCAATCATCTGATTGATCATATCCTGGCTGAGTGCGCCGTTCCTGGCCTGGATTGGTGAGTTGATCGACGGGGCTCTCCTGCTGATCGCGGCGCCCATCCCGCCGAACGCCTCACGCAGGGCCTCCGCCGCGTTACTTACGTTGCGGATAGCTGGGTCGTTAACAAAGCCGCCCGAGTAGAACTGACGCCCCATGATCGCGTCGCGGAGGGTGCGCTGCCCTGGCCTCTGTGCGCCCACGGTCACCGAGATGTGGGGCATATCTTCGGTAGGTACCTCGGCGTCTGTCTCTTCCCAGACCAGACCGCCCGCGTCTGCTTCGACAGGCTTCTCCAGGCCTTCCTCCGGCTCACGGCTTTTGCGTAGGTTGATCCGCTTCATGGCTATCGCTCGATAGTGATCAGGAGGCGCCCGTCGTTCGCCTTGATGTAGGTGTCCTTCGGCCAGCCGCCGAACAGTACGGAGATCACGATGTCCTCCGGTGTCTTGTAGCCTGGGGGGACCAGCTCAAACTCGATGGTATCGCCTCGCCAGTCGTGGTTCGGCAGCCACCCGGCGCTGCGCGGGGAGGTGTACCCGGAGACGATGGAGAAGCGCGGCAGGCCGGTCAGCTCGATGAGGGTGTCGTACACCTCGCCCACCCGCACGAAAGCATCCCAGACCGCAGGGTTGGAGATCGGCGGAAGGTTCTTCACCCCATCGGCCACGAACTCTTCGTCGTACAGCCAGTCGGTGAGCATCGTGTACTTGGAGACGCGGATATGATGCAGCTGCCGCCGCCCGCCGCCGTGGTACGTGGGGAAGCCTTTGCCCTCCCAGGCGTGGTCCATGCCGTCCTGGTCCAGGCGCTTGAGGGCGTTGGCTCGGGTGGTGGCGCTGGGGTACTTGCGGTAGTCGGGCTTCGCGCCCTTCTTGCCCTGGTAGCGGTTCTCGTACCAAGCCATGCGCGGGGTGCCGTTGGCGACCTCCTCAGCGCTGACCGCAACGCAGATATACGGCGACTCGCTGTAGGTGATCAGGCGGCTCAGGGGCAGGTCTTGCAGGTGCCGCAGCGCAAACTCTATCGGCGAGCAGGTCTCATTGACTTGGCCAGACAGGTTCTGCACCCAGGCATGCGGGCAGATGTCCGCTGCCGCCCCGAGGTTCCACATGTGGTGGGAGGGCTTGCGCGGATCTTGGTAGGTGACGATCTCTTTGGACAGATCAAGGCTGATGAACCCATAGGAGATCGAGATCGGCCCTACCAGCGCCAGGATCGGCTCCAGGGCGTGCTCGCACAATGCCCTGCCGTTGGCCAGTCGCTCGTCGTGGCCAGCAACCTTGTTGAAGACGTTGGCGAAGCCGGTACTGTAGACCGTATCGCTGCCCATGAAGTCCGAGAGCAGGAAGTGCGGGCTAAGGCGTACGAGGGTGGGGTTCAAGAGTCCCATAGGTCAGCTCACTGTCTGGTCTTGGTGGGTGCCGGGAACTGCAACACGTTGGCTGGCAGGTCGACCGGCTCGAACGGGGTGTCGTCGAACTTGATGGTGTTGGCGTACTTGATCAGTTCGAGGGTGACCAGCTTGAGCATCCCAGGGTTGCTGTAGATGTGATGGGTGCCGTACTTGGCAGAGCCCTGCTCGTCGTAGAACGTGCGGCGGCAGGCTTCCACGAAAAGCTCAGTCCAGGTCCGCTCTTCAAAGTTGAACGGGTCTTCATTGGTGTGCAGGTCTGCGGAGTGGCCGATGATGGCTACGGTGATGTCCACAGATCCGCCCATGGCGTACTCCGTAGCGAAGCGCAGCAGCTCGCCCGAGCCAACGTCTACGCAATCCTTGAACGCTTCCTGCACCTGCTGGTACAGCTCTTCTTGAGGGGTCATGTTTGCTCCAGGTGTTGCGTCAGTTGGCTGGTCGGGTTCTGCGCACGCGCTGTGATGCAGGAGCGGCAGCAGGTTGCGTGCGGGTGCGGCGGAGCACCGTTGGTTCTGGTGTCTTGGGTGCCGGGATAGGCGAGCGGCTGAGGCCCAGCTGGTAGACACGCTCCAGGGCCTCCGCGACGGCTTGCGGGAGGTACTTACCGCCCGCTCCCCATTCGTTGATCGCTTCGCGAGCGATGGCAAGGAACTCCGGGATCTCTTCCTCGGCTCGCTCGATGCGGTTGTGCGGACCTTCTCGAATATCCCTGGCCATGTCAGTCACCAAAGTCCTTGAGCACATCGTGGGCCACCCAGAGCGCCAGCTCTTCGGTGGGGATTGGCATGCCTGCGGTCTTCACCTCGATACGGCGCTTCATGTCCTCGTACTCGACACGCGCCCAGGTGATGTACTGCTTAGCGATACTGGCCAGCTCGCCCATGCCCTGTAGCTGGGTCAGCTCCGCTGCCGGGATCTCGCGGCAGAACTCGCGGTACAGCCCACGGATCTCGCCCAGGTTTACGTTGCGCTTGCGAGGGTAGGTGTCGACCGCCCAGGCCCAGAACGGGTGTGGACGACCGCGAGTAAGCAGCAGGAGCAAGGTTGCTGCCAGAGCGCCTGCGTCAAAGTCGTCGCCCTTCCCTTCCAGGTACGAGGGCCGGATGCCGAGGATGCCGCAGGTCCACCCGAGGATGGCTGTGTGGAAGTTGTCCCACTCGCTCTTGAGGTGCTTGGCGATAGTGTTGCGGGCGGCCAGGAGCGGTTCCAGGGCTTCCAGCTCCAGGCTATCTGCCGTCATCTCCAGGGCTACCGAGATCTCCTGGTACGCCTTGGCGAGGCACTCAATACCGCCGTTCAGGCGCGGGCTGAGGTATTCCAGGGACATCTCCGCCCCGTTGGTTACCCCGATCTCGTACAGGTGCCAGTCGCGGTCTTCGCCCTCGACGCCTGCGGTATCCACGTTGAGCAGTACCGATGGGAAATACGAGCGGTCAAGGCGGCCCAGGATGGATAGGACGAATGAGCGGTCTATGTTGGACATGGTGGTTCCTCGTTGTTGATGTCCCGATCTTATCAACTACAACTGCCGGGTGGGCCTACACTGGGGTTTGTATGGTTTGCGGTCGGCCAACAGGCGGTCGGCTCTGTGCCACCCCACCCCGAGGGCCTTGGCTGCTCGTTGCATGCCGCAGCCATGCAGCTCTATGTAGAGCTGTAGCGCAAGGCGCATATCCTCGTCCGAGCAACGGGCGTAACAGCCGCGACCTTTCCTGAGTTCCGGGGTGAGCGGGTTGTTCTCGATATAACGGCCCCAGTAGATGAGTACGTTGGGCTCGCTGACGCGCAGGCGCAGGCAGGTGGCTCGAAGTGTCACACCCTCCAGGATGCCTTGCACGACCTCCTCAACAACCGGCGCCCATAGCGCCATGGCGCGTTTGTACTGCTCTTGCTGGTTGAAGGGTCGGTACCCTACTTCGTGCGCAGCCACCCTTACGGGCTTCCAGTCTATGCCCACTTCGCGGCGAATATCCGTGAGCTTCATTCCGGCGTCAAGCAACTTTTTGATGACTGGCTTGAATTTATTGGCCAACGCTCTGGCGTCCTCTGTAAGGACGTATAGACCGTTTTCCTTGGCTACCTTACGGGGTCTTCGCGGTGGCGGCTTGCGCGTCTCCCTGGCGTCCTGGCGGATTCTGGGAGGCTGGTATGGGTTGGATTCGATCTCCTGGACCTGACCGCCCTTGGCCAGGAACTTGGCGATCTCCTCCTCCAGGTTCAGTGATTGATTGGCGGTCATGTCCAGCTCCGTGCATCAGTGGTCCTTGGGGTTGACGATGGTAACGTCGCCCTGGGTTCGTGCAATCAATTGCACGGGGTTGCGGAGGATCTGCTCCTGGGCCTCCTCCCGCGATGCCGACATCATGGTGTCGATGATCAGCTTGCGGCGGGAGATGGCCGTGGCCTTCGAGGCGCTGCGCACCAGGACGGCGTTGGCCTTGCCGTTGACCGTGATGTAGGCCACGTACTCATCGCCCGAGTCCAGGATCTCCCCGGCCACCCAGAGCCCCAGCTTGCCTACCTTCTTGCGTTGCTTGCGCTTCGCCCAGGCGTCTTTTACCAGGGCTGCGAGGAGAGAGAGCTTGTTCATGGGTCACCCGTAGATGTCGATGCCGTAGCGTGGGTTTTGCTCGGTGTCCTGGGCAAAGATGCGCTCGCCACGAATCACGCGTGCGTCCAGGATCACGCCGAAGGGCACCGCGCTCAGGGTGCGGTCGTCGACCACTACCGCCCGGCGCACGACGGTGCGGCCTGGGGAGGACTTCACGAAAGTCACCGTCTCGTCCGCGTGGTGCGCTTTGGCGTATTCGCGGAAAAGTTGCTCGGCGGTCTGGTAGCTGTACCGAGCTACACCGAAGCCCTGGTTACGCTCCTGGATGACCAGCCATTGCGGGTTGGTCAGATCCATGAACGTGACTCCCCACTCGCCCAAGCCGTCCCTCACCGCTACGGCCAAAAGCTGGTGTTGGTGGTCCGCGTGCGTTACGAAAACATTGAACTGGATCGGCGTTTCTTGCTTGATCGTGATGCCTGCGTGGGTATTGTTGGCCAAGTCGAAGGCCAAGTAGTAATCGGTGGCCAAGCCGATTACCTCACCCAGCGTGGCGACTACTGCTGCTGGCTTATTCATACCTTCACCTTCAACAGGGTCACGAGGCCTTTGCGCACCGCGATGCCCAGGATGTCGGCCTGCGGCACGGTGGTCGGGGTGCCCTGGCGCTGCTTCCAGTCGGTGCAGACGTAGCGGGAGCCGGTGCACATGGCCATGAAGCCGCGCACGACTTCGTTGCCGTTGGCGTCCTGGCACGCGATCACGCCGATGGTGTCGTTCTTAGAGCAGATCTCGCGCTCGGCGAAGAAGTCAGGGTTGTCCTCGCGGAGTTGACGTGCAGCCTCGGACCAATGGTTGAAGCCATACGGCAGGGCAATCGGGAGGAAGCGAACGTCGCCCTCCTGGTACGCAAGCACGTCGGTGGTGTTATGGAATGTAGGCATTGGTGGTACTCCTGGTTGTTGATGGTTGCAGTCTACCCGAGGTCGGGTTAATCGTCCGGCGCCACTGGCGGCCTGTTGCGTTTCACGACCAAGCGGCGCTGCGGCTTGGGCGGAGGTGGTGCTTTCTTCTTGCCGGTAAGCGAGTATTTGCCGTCCTTGCTCTTCTTGCCCTTGCGTGGCACTTCGTACTCCACCCCGAACCGGTCTACCGCCATGGTGGGCAGGTCGTCCGCGATGTCGCCGTCCGGGTTATAGGTTGGCTCGGGTGCGCCCTCTAACAGGCGCCGGGTGGCGGGCAACACGGTGTCGCCCCACTCCGGCACTTCTGGCACGGATGGCGCCATGGGTGTGCTGCACACGGCCTCTAGCAGGCTCCGCAGGGACTGGCTAGGGGTGCTGCGGGCCACCGGGGCCGGGTCGTCCATCTCTACCAGCGCACGCATGTCTGCGGCAACCTGATCAGCGCTGCGGGCGGGGCGTCCAGGGTGCGGACGGCCACGCCTACCGCTGCGAGGAGACCCCGCTACAATCCTGGCGTCTACTCCGCCAATTTCCCGCAACAGACGAGCATCCTGCATGCCGTAGATGTCGCGGGCGCGGCGCGGGGTCAGGCCTAGATCCTTCAACGTGTCTATGGCGAACCGCACCCGAGCGTCCCGGTACTCCGGCTTGAAGACTTCCTCGGCGGTGTATATGCCTGGGCTCTCCTCGACGCTGACTTCCACGAAGCCGTTGGGGTTCTCCAACTCGCCGTCGAGCAGGTCCATAGCCAGCTTATAGCGGTAGAGGCGGTACTCTTGGTCGCGGGTCATATTACGCTCCGAGGCCTGCGGCGATGTCCAGGTTCTTGCTGACCATAGGGCTCTCTTCCAGGGTGGCCTCGTAGGGCTCCCATCCGCCCGCCGTCCAGGACCAGACCTTGCCGGTGCGGCGGCACACGCGGTCGGAGGTGCGGCTGCTGGTGTCAGCGCCTTCGTTGCGCAGTCTGCGCAGGTAGATGAATTGGTCGTCTTTGTACACGACCATGCGGTAGTTGTCGCCCCACCCGTTCTTCTCGCGCAGACGTACCGAGTCGAACTCCTGCAACTCGTCGCAGAGGTCGGTGTGTGACTTGATCACGGTGGAGGCCATGAGCTGCGCGTGAGCCTTGGCAGGGTTCCGCCAAACCTGCTTATGGTTGCGGACCGGCGAGCCTACGTAGGACGAGTCCGCGTAGACCTCCAGGTAGACGGCAAGGGTGGGTTGGTAGATGAAGTCCCCGACCTCAATGAAGCCGGAACGGATCTGGGTAAAGCCTGCTGGAACTGGCATGGCGAGGTACTCCTGTCTGCGGTTAGGCAGGAGTATATCGAGAAGGGAAGAAGATTTGTACGACACTGACCTCGGTGCAATTGATTGCATCACACCGAGAAGTGGGAGAGACCTATGAGGATCGAGAGGGAGGCCAGGGGTAGGGTCCGGTGGCCCGCCGCGAGGGCATTAGTGCTTATGGCTAAGATCTGCCACATCGCAAACAAGTACCCCAACTTCGTCAGGGCAAACAGGGTGTCCATGATCATCGCGCACCTTCCACTTCATCAGGTAGTCCACCAACTCCCCTACGACTTGGCCGAAGTGGGTACCCTTGCGGGCGAAGCAGACTTGGTAATACTGACCGTCGGTGAGCGTGACCTGGAGCACCCGCTGCTGCTTGGTGAAGCCAGCGCGAGTGCCTTTGCAGGTCTTGATCCGGTTGTACAGCGCCGGGCGCAGCCTCCTTATCTCCTGGAGGACTTGCTTGGCATGTTCGCCGTCGGAGTAGGTGGTCATTCTGGCAGAGCCCAAGGTTCGAGAACAGTCTTTTTGGAGAGATACAGCGGGTGCCGGGGCGATCCGTCTGCATTGGTACCCAGGCAGTAGACGACAGGGTTGTCCACCTGGAGGAGTTCGAGCACTCGCGCAACGCGGTCGGGTTTGGCGTTTCCTCCCCAAGCGACGACAACGACTGAGGCTCTACGGGCGGCCTCATGTATCCAACGGTCGTTCTCCACGCCTACAGGATCTTCGGCCAGCCAAAGCTCGTGCGGGAAGGCTGTGCGGTACGCGTACAGGTTTACGATATGCAGCTCCCGGTACCCGAAGCGGCGGCTAAAGTCGACCACCCGGTTCAAGGTTGGGTCTGGCTTGATGGCGTCGGCGGTGGACGGGTTGAGCATCACCCAAAGGATGGTGCCCTTCTTACGCCCGGCGCTTACCAGCCTGACTAGGTTGTCTCGCCCCAGTATCCAGCGGTACAGGCCGCACTCGCTTATGACTGCTGACATGGCCTTGTCCTCTTGATGCGCTTGATGGTTGGCTTGGGGAAGCACTCGTCGCAGGTCATATAACCCTTGGGCGGTTCAGCGAGGAAGACCCACTTGCCCCGCTTGCCGTGCTTGTGGCCGCAGAGCGTGAGACCGGTCATGCAGTCCATCATGTGTCTGGTGTAGCCACGCGCTACGCGTACGGTGCAATACCGCTGGTCGTAGTTGCTTTTGATCCGGTACACCCACCCTGCGTTGTCCATTACACCGTCCCCTTGCCCTTGCATACATCGCACTCGGTCCAGTTGTCCGGGTGAGCCGACGCGCCAGCCAGCCAGCTACCGCCGCTGCCCTTGCACTCGGTGCAAGGTGCCTTTGGCCGGGTCGCCAGGGCCGCGTGGGTCGCTTCCTGGGTGTCGAACGCCTGCTGGGCGATCTGCTGGCCACTCTCGTGCAGCTTGACGATCAGGGGCGGCAGCTCGCGGGACTTGTCGAAGTCCGCGAAGCGTGGGTCACACGCAGCCAGGACCACCTCACCTTTCTCCAGGAGCGTGGTGCCCTCGGCGGAGATCGGCGCAGTTACCGGGTAGTACAGGCGGTCGCCCTCCTTCTCCGGCAGCACCGCCCGTGCGAGGTTGCGGGCCACGGCGCAGGCACGAACGAGGTCCGCAGAGATCGGCTGACCCAGGGACACCTTGGCGAGTTCCTGGAGCCACCATTGGTCCATGGCGAACGGCTCGCCGTTGCGATCACGCGGAGCCGGGCGGTCCAGGTGGTGCGTGTACTCGGCTTCGCCACGGAACATAGCGATCAGCTTCTTGGCCGTCTTGAGTCCCGCTTCGTCGTAGGACAGCAGGTTGTCCTCGCTCTCGGCAGCTTCCCAGACTTCGGAATGGTACTGGCAGAGCAGACCCTCGAACTCCAGGCTGTCGCGCAAGATTGGCTCCATCGCCATGATGGTCCCCGGCAGCGGGCTGTCGAACGCCTTGGCGAGTGCTTCTGCGTCCTCCGGCGAGATGCTCGCCAAAGACAGGTCCGTGAAGGGGTTGCTTGCCATGTGCAGGCCCTTCATCACGATGTCACGCAGCTCGGCAGCCTTCTCAGGCGTAGGGGCATTGACGTGGATCATCGCGTGCCAGAAGTGGTCGCTGCCACCGCCATGGTTGGCGTGCATGTGCATGGTGATGTCGGCCTGGGCGGCGTCTTCCAGATCCTTGCCGGGGTACACCTCGCCCGCAACCATACCCTTGATGCCCAGGGAGTGGATGTGCAGATCCTGGATAGGCTCGCAGGCTGCGCTCTCTGCTGGGCGCACGAAAGTCATCTTCTCGATGAAGTCGCCCAGGCCTTTGCTCCAGACCTTACCGTTGGCGCCGAAGTACACAACCTGGGTCTGGAACTCCAGGTAGTCGCTGAACTGGTTGGTCAGCTTGTCGATGGTGTACTCGTTGCCTTTATGGTGGCGCCAGACATCGCCCGATGCTGGCAGGCGGTCCATGTTCAGGCATTGGCCGTACTCGATGTACAGACGGCGCAGCAGCCAGTAGTTGTCGTTGCGGGCCATCTCCAGGCCTGCCTCGTCATAGGCCACCCAGGTTTCGTCCTCGCGCAGGATCTTTAGGTCCGGTCGCGGCGCCGGGATCACGCCGAGGGAGAAGCCTTGCTCCTCCATGTACGCGCAGTTCAGGTTTTCGGGGTTGATCATGGTTTGCACTCTTCTACAACTTCGTTGAGATGCTTTTGGCTGAGCGAACGGTGACCACCGTACTGCTCAACCGCCTCGATAGCCGTCTCCACGCAGATCGCGTGATCGTGGTTCGCGGCCATCATTGTTTGGTAGACCTGCTTGTACATGGTCGGTTCGCCCAAAGGGCAGGCCGCCCGGCGAACGGTCAGCAGGTACAGACCTGGGAGGATGTTCACCCAGCGCCCGTCGCCGTCGGTGATCACGCCCGTGTTGCGGGAGCGGGCCAGCCGCCACCATTTCCAGATATACCAAGTCATCTTGGTCTCCTTATGCGAGTGCTGCGGTGAAGTGGTAGGTGTACCGGGGCAGTGCTTCACGCTCCGGGTTATCGTCCACGAAGGTCAAGGTCTTGTAGACCGTGGTGGTCAGCGGCTCGCGGTCTCCCGCAAACGCCAAGTCGTGATGTGATACCAGGATCATCAGGTGGGCGCTAGGTACACCGAGGTCTGGCTCGAAGTTTCCAGGCATCGGCGTGATGGGGCAGTAGGTCAGGCGGATGGCACCCACTTTCTGCAACCCGTGGCGCTGGGCGAAGTCCTTGGCGAAGAGGCAGAGCAAATCTTCATCCGTGCTGGTGAAGCGAATGCTGTTGACCAGCTCGCCCAGGCTCACGTCTATGCCTGCGGGTACCTTCAATTGCATGATTCTAACTCCTTGAGGAACTTGAGTTTCTTGGTAGGCGCGAGGTCGACGAAGCAAGGCAGCTCCACCCAGGCCTGCGCCGGTTTGTTGAGGAAGTGTT
>Ga0247742_10002317_pt1 | contig 12533 bp, 14 predicted proteins | sample UWRJL208509C2_FD_180944 | JGI IMG/M metagenome (GOLD analysis project Ga0247742, IMG submission 180944) | Plant litter microbial communities from Arlington Agricultural Research Station in Wisconsin, United States - UWRJ-L208-509C-2 | ecosystem: Environmental > Terrestrial > Plant litter >... | reverse complement strand
ACTTTACTATAGTAGTCGAGTACTTGTACTTTACTTTGTAGTTAGGACGTGGGTGTGTTCCTACGGGCCGGTCGTTCCTATAGAGGGACCTCCCCGGTAATCAATCCTTCCTTCCTTCCTTCCTTCCAAAGTGGATATCGTACCGTGAGAGTCCAACGACTTTCAGAGATGAGTGGGTTCGAGGGTTTTTCAGTGTGTTCGCACACTTCACGTCCTGCAGACACGTCGCCTCGCCACCTTAGATAGTCTCGTTCCGCGTCCTGCGTGCCCTCCATCATCCGTCGTCTACTTTAAGACATGCTAATATTAAAAACCTCACTCCTTTATCATTCTGGATTCCTAAACGACCCTGATGAGACAAGGAAAATGAAGTCCCTGCAGTGCACACTTCTAACCCTGCGAGAACTCCAGGTGTGCTCTCGAAAACAACCTACCTGTCAACGCCCACACCAGCACCCAAGGAATCTCGCAGCTGGAATGGTACGACATGTCTCCGGCGCCTCGCGTCCCGCTTACCACTCAAAAGCTCCACCAAAACGGCTTTTTGAAGCAACCAAAAACTCCGTTGTATAAACCCTATGCTTTGAATAACAGAGGCCAAGTACGAAGGCATGCCTTCGCATTCTCTGGTTACAAAACACTGGCGCCTATGGAGCCACTTCAAAATGAAGAATGGAATGCCCTTGCACGAGCAAACGTTCTTTTGAAGGATGGGCAGTCGCTGAGAGACTTTCAGATTGAGAAGCATAAATCGGAAGAAAGATCTCTGCATAATGTCACCAACGGGCTCTGGGAAGTCTCTTCTCTGGCTCCTACCACTGCTGGCGCAGAAGAGAGGAAGTTCGCTTGTAATTGTCCCATACACAAGTCTGGAGTTCCAGGCTGACAAACGGTGCGAGTTATCTCTTTCAATTTGAACAGCTTTGACTCATGCTTTAATTGTTATTAGACATGCCTCTATGGGCATTAAGTGCACCTTTCTCCTCTCAGGAAGCTACGACACAGCCGTTCTTGAGAATATCGCTCAAGGTGGAGGGATACATGCCGTCTATCTTTGCGTTGAAACTCTTGAAACTCCTGCGATCGCCCAAGTTCTGTATTCCGATTTCTTTCGTGCGCAGCTCTCAGGGACATACATTGATGAAGCACACAGTTTGCACGAGAGCTTGTCACGGCGCCCGGAATACTCGCATATCTATGTCCTTCACAGGGTGATTGGGATGGATGCCCCACTGGTTGCAATATCTGCCACACTTCCGGGGCCTTATCGCAACTCACTGGTTCATTATGCTGGCCTACGTTCCGACTACCACCTCATTAACCTCGGCAACTTTCGACCGGAATTATCAACAATCATAAAGCATATGTAACGTCCTGTGAATTCATTTCTCAATATCGCTTTTGTAATACCATTCAATGCAACTGCTGAAAATCTTCAACAAACTATTATTTACTCTGATGACTTCCCCAGGTATGATTTTGAGTTTCCCTTTGCTCACATATACTATGGGTTCCCTGAACATCAGTCGGACCCCTCAATCGGCCAGTCACATATTTTGGCTGGGAAGCGTGACGGCGTTACTCGCGAGCTGGAGAAATGGAGCGCTCTGATTGGCTCAAACACGTTTTGTCCGATTGAGGGGTCCGACTGATGTTCAGGGAACCCATAGTACTCATTGTCTGGGCAGACGTAGCTTGTTGATTCGATCATTACCCACCCACCCACACCTGTGTCCTAGTATACTTTCTAGGTATCTAGCCCTACCTGTTTGTGCAATGGGATTTTTTGGAGACTCAGCCAGCAGTTGAGCCGTTGAGTTTTCCCTTTGCTATCACCACCACTGTGATTTCGTGCTCAGTTGTTATTAGATATGAAAAATTTGTTAGATGCCGAGTTTCCGAGTTTCCCGAAATAGGAAAAACCATCAAAACCTTGACACCAAATGGACATCACTGTGGGAAGCAATTGCAGTGATTGACGCTGTATCTATTGACATTAGATTGGACTGTGAATGTTACGGCTAGGTCTGGTGTAATCTACACACTGAAAGTTAGTAGTAAAAGTGGGTCCAAAAGTGCCGGATAATTGACTGTTAAAGATACAACGCTGGGCTACTGTAATGTATGCATCGCAAATTACTGTACTCTATACAGCATGACCTATTGGGATACTATACATGTGATTCAGCTGCTTGCTTTTCGGTGCATTGGGGTGCAACGAATCCACGAATTTCTGATGCCAAATAACCATTATATTCACAATGTACTCAAATACATGGTATTCTAAGGAAACCTCCTAGTGCCAGCTCTTAACCTCCAAGTCCAACCAACCCATCTCCGAAAGGGTACGTAAGCATCAGCCAGTAGAAGACACCTTCGAGCTGTCATTTCATGTATCGGGTCAAGTTGTCCACTGTGGTGGAGTCGGTGGACTTTGTGATCAGTGCGCGAGACGTCTAATTGCGAGGTACGCACTAATTCTCCGTCCTCTGCAATCCATCTCCTGCGCAAACCGCAAGTGTTCATCCATTGTTCTTCTGGTAGTGCGGATAGGCGCATGGGAGGTTGGTATGACTTGGAATAGGCCCCGTTATAGTTGTTGATTGTGATATGGTGGGGGGTAGCCAAACTTGCCACGTCGCTGAGCTTGGTTTCCGATTTGGTAGCGGTGTGATAGTGATATTTGCGAATTCGGTTGGCATATGTAGTTGGCGTTTGTGTGTCGTCGTCGTTATTGACCTTGATCGCACTCGCGTTGAGCATGGACTTCTAGCTGAGCTTCGAATCGAGGAGAAAGGGCGGCAACGCCTGCTCGACTCGATCCCCAGCACCCTCCCTATCTTCGGTCCAATTCTCGTCTAGATCCTCCAACCCACCCATATCACCCGTGGATGGGTGTGTTCAACGTCGCACCTGGTTTGAGGAACATCGTTCATAGACAGGTTACGAGTCCGAATGTAATGAGGATTCGTCCTTATAAGCCGGCTGTCCTGCCATTGGATGTGACAGTCTAAGTAGCCGGCAACGGCCGAACACGTGTGATGATATTGCGTCTATTTAGTCATTTCCGCATTAGGATAGGCGCGCAGCGCCGGACCACGAGGAGCCAGCCATAGGCTGGCGACGAGTGGGGAAGGCGGTTGAGAATGTCACTAGTTGTTTTGAACAAATTACTGGACTCGTTCCTGCCATGCATTGCAATGGCCCACATTTTCAAGTGATGTGACTGTCGCCCTGGTCCAACGCCATGTAATGGCATGGGTGTGTGCGGCCACGGAGGACTGCCAGTGTCTCCCACTCCCAGGTGGGTATCATCAATTACGACGACCTCTCTGAGGTAGCTGTCGCTGTTGACCTCCCGTACTTTGCTGTAGCTGACTATTTATTGATGGGCGTGTCTCCCGCAGAGTAACCATAGCACTCACATTGTGCTGACAACAGGAGCCCGATTCCCTACCCATATCATTCGAATCATACTAATTGGTGTAGGCCGTAGGAAAGTTGGTGACGTGGCAGGCAGTGAGGGTCTGCAGGTGGTTGCTCCTCAGGGTGATGTACAGCAGGTGGGTGTAGAGAGACTAGCCTGGAAGCGCTAGGCCAAGCTGTAAGCAAGAGGTCAAGGAGGACACAGTGGGTGGTACCCAGTTGAGTGAACTTAGCTCGCATATGATCGCAGCAGGGAATCGGGATTTCACACGCGCAGTAGTCATGTGACCACGTGCGCGTCGCGAGACGTACATCAGAGTCGAACAGTTTCTATAAGTCACTGTCAGTGACCTCGTTCCGTCTTGTGGGCATGTGTTCAATACAATATATATAGTTCTCTTATAAATTAAGGAAACTGTGATGAACGCGCTTGCGATGGTTCATTCTATGTACTTAGAACATAAGTAGCTGATTTTAAAAAAAAACAGACTTCCACAAGAGCATGCCCTGACGATGGAGGGCAGTCTGGACGCACAAAAAGATGGAGAATGAAATGAATTCATGGTATGGGAGCAGTGAAAAGGCAGTGATAGCGAAGACATAGTAGGACATTAATGCATGAACCTTCGAGGATACAAAATGATTAAAATGTTCGACATACAGCTTAAATATCTGTGTTTAAATCGGTTGGAGGCCGTACGGCGTTGCCAGCTGTCATCCATCCAGCAAATTCTTCCGTGCGACGAAAACAGTAACTTTTGATGTTTGTACACGGCTCATATGTGCCGTGCGATGGAAACAGTTAGCTTTGATGTTTGGGGCTCGGCTCTTTGAGCCGAATGCAAATACAGCGACGCGCTGCACAGCAATTTAAGCCGCCGAAATCGGCAAATCACTGTATTGACAGCTTATTTGGCTGTAAGTTCTTCCCACAGTGACATGATGTAGGCGCTCGCCAAGCAATATTATGTAATTGAGCGTCTCTTCTGCGACCCGTGTCAATATGGTCACGTGAGGCTACCGCACTTCTCCGAGGCCAACTCGCTCCAATGGCAACTCGGGAGTTGAACGTTGAACAGTAACTCCACAAGCTCTATTCGATCAAGTTGCCAACTCGCACGAGTTCAACTCACATCGACGACAACACTACCTTGGCCCATATAGGACATTGCTGAATCTGCCGCAACATGTATCTTTTGTTTGCGGAGACAGAAGTGAACACTGTGCCTAATTTACTCGACATCCTTCTAAAGTGCGTATACAGAAAACTCCTCATAGATGATTCTTTAATGTCTTGGTGCAGATATCCATGTGATCGACAATCTGGGAGAATTATCGATCCACCACATGTCCAGATATCTCGAGACTAGTAAGCAGTGAAAGTTTATTTTATGATAAGCAACGATCCGACATTCTCGTTGAAGCAACGCGAATACTGTTGTGAAGTAAATTTCGACGTCAGCAACCACATTCGTGATAACTAAATCCGCGATATAGCTCGTACCCACTACCCAACTCGCCACCTCGGGAAATTTGCCCACCTCCAGTCAGCATTACACCTCATAGTGTGTCTGAATTGTCGAAACCGTAAGTAGAAAATTCAGTTCATGGTTATCGGAGCGATTAATACTGCACCAATTCTAGAGGCTGCAATCTATATGCACTACTGATTGGAATCGACTCCTACAAAACCAAGCCACTAAGAGGCTCCATAAACGACGCAATAGCCGTGAAAGAGTACTTGATGAGGGATTTGGGCGTATCAGACAAGCAAATTCAGATGCTTCTCAACGAGCAAGCATCACGCTCTGGGATCCTTCAAGCATTTACTGATCTTCGGATGGATGCTCGCATCAAGAAGGGAGATCCCATTTTAATCTTCTACGCCGGCCATGGAACTGAAATAGATTCTCCACAAGGATGGGAAGCGGGGCACACGAAGATTCAGGCCATCATCCCGCACGATTTCTCAGAGGACGCCCCGGTGGTGCATTGCATCCCCGACCGCACTCTCGGAACCTTGATAGACATACTTGCAAAGGAAAAGGGCGATAATATTGTATGCCATTCGAATCATTGCTTGAACCTCGAACTGAATGTGCTTCTAGACCGTTGTTTTTGATAGTTGCCATTCTGGCTCTGGCACGCGAGACGACGATGGTGGAGTTCGTTCTATGAAGATCGTAGACGTTCTACCAGCGAACATCGACTCTGAGATCATTGGCAGTGGGGATCCTACCCTTTTGCTTTCCAGGGAAGGGAATGCCGCTGCGGACTTTGAGCACAAAGGGTTACGGTCGCATATGCTGATTGCGGCCTGCAGTCACTTTGAAAGTGCCAAAGAATGTTATATCGATCTCGACAAAATTACTCGGGGGCAGTTCACTGTCGCATTACTGGCCTTATTTCGTCGTGAGGGGGTGGATAAGCTCACATACAACGACATATGCAGTCGGTTGGATCCCATGACAGGGTAAGCACCTTGAAATGATCAGCTTTAGTTTTACCCACTGGCAAGTCTAGGCAAAACCCACAGTTAGAGGGAAACAATCGTCACCGCTTGCTTTTCAATTTACAAGGTCCTGCGTCTGGTATTCCTCATTACGACCTGGGTATCCAAGATGGGAAATTCACCTTGGACATTGGAATGATTCATGGGCTTTCTAAAGGAGCACAATTCAAGTTCTATCGCGATCATGCATCTTTTCTTTCTGGGTCACAGCTAGGGGTTCTCGAGATTGCAGAGGATAGCGACATCAAGGTGGATTCAACAATACTTTCCCCACTGCCTCGATCAGTCGACCTTGCCGTTAGCAAAGGGATCGCGGTGCAGACACGAGCCGGGGAACAAGTTGACCTCTATATCCACGTCAGGTTCGAGCTGGATGAGTTGCCAATATTCAACGCCCTCGTTAAACAGATGAAGGCGACAGAGCTCAGCCCCGAACCCAGCCCCAGTCGATACAGGATCGTTCACACCGATGTCAAAGGAGAGGCGCACCTTGCGTTCGAGGTCAAAGACAACGTGGTAGTTGCTGAGATAGTTGACGTCCGTGCTAGAGCTCATGGACTCATTCGCATCCCATATCCTATTGAAGCGAAGGTGAATCGCATTCACAGCTTTCTCGACCATGCCGCACATTTCTATCGCCACCTCTCATCAGAGCCAAAGAATACCTACATTCCGAGCAAGATCACATTTGAATTCATGGAATTGGTCCAGACGGACGACTTCGACGACGACGGCTACCCTCTCATGGGAGCGACCGGGCCAAATATTATAAAAAACGACATCATCAACATCGTGGCCGATAGGAACAAGAGATATGGGATGCGAGTGACGAACAACACGCCATGGGACCTTTACCCGTATGGGTTTCTTTTCAGCAACAGTACTCTAAAGATTAGTAAGAGCCATTATACCATGAACTTGTACCCTCTGACGGGTTTCAGGTCCATATTATATGTCTCCCTACGGTGGGAAGTACTATGTCGATCCACCTCTCACTAGTGGGAATACTCTGACCATAGGGTATGGAGCATCAGGCGGAGTACCATATTCTTTCACTCTTGGAGACGCCCAGGACATCGACGTTGAATTCTTCAAATTTTTTTTCTTGACTCAACCCACCGATATGTCCAGCATCAAGCAGGATTCACCTTTTGGTCGGGGTATGGGGCCAAAGTCGACAAGGGTTCAAAATATTTACGGTGTGAAGGTTATTCCTGTGGTCGAGCGACGATTTTGATGATACCGGTGAGTTGATTGTGGTGAATCGAGACAGGCGTCCATGCACAAAAAATGACCCAGCGACATTATAAATAATTTTACAGGACTCCTTATTCTGTCCAAACAGCGTTCCACAAGCGAGAAAATGTATTGGCAAAAATCCTGAGCTATGGTGATCTCTGATTTATCTGAGATATTGTGTGATAAGCGTGCACCTTAATACTAGGAGTACATTTCCTACGAGGAGTGTCTGATTGGGGCTTGTCGACCTTCCAATTATGCCACTACATTTAGGTAGGGAGTTTGGCGATACAGCTTTTCAACTTTTTGGCGGAAGACTTCAGTCAGATCCTGGTCAAGGTGCACTAATAGCTTCCAATCCCAACATCCTTATCTCTGGGCAATTTTTCGATTTTTATTACTCAAAATATGTGTATTTGAGACCAGATGAGTGCCGTGACTATCATGTGTTTATATTCATGTTATACTCGAGAAGCTCCCACGATGTATCTCAAAACTCTCTCTCTCTTCTTCTTTCTGCCCCTTTTCGATTAAATCTTTGAGTTAATGTAAAATCTGAGCTCATATACACTTGTATCCAGCCAAGGCTCCTACGAGGATGCTGCAGACTAGCTTGCAAGTGATCAGCTTGGGAAGTAGCGCCACCTGAGAACACGGAAAGGCTCCCAAGATAACTCTTCCACTTGTTATCAAAAACGATCGGGGCGGAGACATATTTTTCGATATTGAGTTGTTCCAGATGGACTTCGAGGTGCGGCATGAACGAAGGCACCGCTTCTTCTTCACGTGTCCGCTGCTGAATGTGCGATATGCCTCCTTGCCCCGTGTACCACGCAGGATCACGTCGAATGATAGCACATTGATAGCAGCGCCGGGAGTTGGGTCATTCATACTAACGCATCGCGACCTGTCCAACCTTGTGTATACTTATCCTTATTATAAAGAGGCCTAAAGCCAATTTCAATGATTGAAGGCTTCTAGGAGCACTCTGCCATGAACCATTCATATTTTCTGCTATGAGCCTAGGTTGTTCTGGTCAATATCTACATGGAGCAGTTTATAAACCTCCTTTTACTTTTTTAGGTTGCAGTGCTGATTTCATTTTGTCTTATCTGGAAGACAAAAAGTCATCTGTGAATTAATTCGAAAGGGGATTGGTCTACCCCTGACTCTGCATCTAACGCGTTGAAGGCACCAGACTGCGCGTATCGGCGGTGAGCTATTGTACCTACGATAGTCCCGGAATCGATCTTCAGGTGGCCTCATAAAAATGCAAGTGGGGAAGCGCCTTGATTTGTCATACTCTACACTTCAAGTATTCAGTGACACGGTCTAGACTCACATTGATTAGAAGTTGGCACTGAACACGAAGCCAGAGCAGTTAATAAATTATGAAACTTCATTGAAATGTTGACGTTGAGCACCCTAGACTTTGTCTAGTGCATATGGCCGAGAAATTGAGTGCTCTCCACCATCATAATGGCTACGATAAAAATGTATCGTCCGTGGCTGCGATTATCCGCCAAACTCACGTGTTATAGGTGCATTTGTATACGATTTTCATCATTTGGCGGCGTCCGCCTTCTGTCTGCTCACTCGCGGTTCAGTACTTGTATCTCATACTGCTGTTTGGCTCACTGCAGCCGCCATATTTATATTTGGAAGATCCATCGGAGTCTGGCTCTACCCGAGCGCCGCCCTCACAAAGAAATAACAACCCCTTGTCGGCAGCCATGGAAGATTCGAGTGCGATTAGCATGTCTACGGATTCCTGGAACGACGAGGACCACCGGCCTGGTGTAACGCTCAAGTTTGTTGTCGTGGGAGGCGGCATCTCGGGTACGTATGGAAATTGTATCGCAAACCCGATCAAAGGCGCTTATCTCGCGAAGGGCTTGCAACTGCCTATACACTCCGAAAAGCTGGGCATGATGTCGTGCTATTGGAGAAGGGCGACGGGAAGACAAAGGTGAGTCTGCTTTATCCTTGTTCGTATCGACGAATGCTCAGGCAAGCCTGTAGAATCCGTGTGGTATCCGGTGAGGCACCTATAATTGTCTCATCCATGCCGTCCGCTGACCCGAAGTATTTGTAGATCGCCGCCCAATATGACAAGGTTATTGAACCGCTGGGGGCTTGATTCGAAACTGGATCGAAAATCAGGGCCTTGTCGACGGTATGCAAGCCTACACGTCATATGAGATTTGGGCAATGAAGTAACTCAAACTCAATCAAGAATCGACATGTTTTCTGGCCAGTCCGGTGATCATCTCGGGACCCTCGCCATACTTGATCATTTCTTGGTGGATCTTCTGGCGAACATTGTGTTCATACAGGTAATGTTCGAGCTTCAGAACCTTGTTACAGATACTTATCATAAATGGATTCTAGCACGGTGACTTACGATCCTTGTTACACGATCAAGCGAAGGAAGAAGGCGTTCTGTTTCGCTTTAATTCAAGAGTTGTGGACCTCAGTCTGGAAACGGGCTCTGTGACACTGGACACAGGCGAAAAGCTTGAATGCGACGTCGTTATCGGCGCAGATGGCTATGACAGCATGCTACGTAAGCATGTCGTCGGGAGGGACGATCTCAACGAAGACAAATATCTTGTATTGGGCTTTGTTGCTTCGGTGGAAGATATGATGAAAGACGACGAACTGAGATCCTTGGTCGCGGATCCTTCAGTGGTGTGTTATCGTCAATCGAACACGTTTGCTGATGGAGTTTAACAATTTCAAAGTGGTCCTTCTGGGCGGGGGATGGGTACGTTTTCCACTCAAACGTTGTCGTGAGTTGGTTCCTTTTTTCATACCTTTGAGATGTTCAGTTTCATAGAATGGAGACACCGAATACACTGTGACGTTTGTGCACAATTATTATGGGGAAGTACAAGAAGAAGATAAACACTGGAGGCCTGTCGTGGATTTGGGCCAATATGGAATCGACCTCAATAGGTTAGAGCCAAGGTGTGTACATTTTTCGACAGTCTTATCGCTGGTTAGATGGTCTCTAATACAAATGCGCCATTTATAGAGTAAGGAAGTTAATCAGCTTGGGAAAGAATGTGTCAGGCAGGGTCATGGAATCTTATCCATGTCTCGAAAGTCTGGTCAGCCAGAGCTCCAAGCTTGTCCTAGTTGGCGAAGCAGGTCATCCAATACTAGTGAGTACGTGTCTTGAGCAGCCGCATACTCGAACCTGAAAAATTTCTGCGAGAAAGCCGGGAGGCCACCACTCAACAGCTATCAGTTTAGAGGATGCCGAAGCTCTTGGGCGCCTATTTTCAAGGATTCAAGATAGGAAGCAGGTCTCCCAGTTATTAACTGCGTATGATGAAATACAGCACCCCAGAACTGCTGCTGTTCAGAACTATGTATACGAGCATCAAGCGAGCCTGAAGGTGCCACCTGGACCGGCTCAGGAGGCCAGAGATGCTATGTTCCAGGCGACTCTTATCCACAAGGAGGGTGATCATATGGACGAGTCACTGTTCAGGCAGATATGGGGTCAGGAGCTCGACATCTTTGCATACGATGTGACAGAGCAGGTCGACGATTGGTGGAATCAGTTCGGGTCTTTGATTGTGAAAAGACCGCACAGGAAGTCGATTCTTTCTGACATGAAGATATCGGTGGAGAAAGATAGCGCCATGAGATGATGAGGCCTTGCAGTGAAACATTGGAACTAGGTGTTGTGCTTATTGTATGTATTGTATGACATTATTTATCGGCAAAAATTCATGGTCACGATGCGATCACCAAATCATGGTCACAGTTGCATGTCATGGTTCGGCAACTATGATGCCGACATGGTTTCAATGCGGACTCCGACACTCCTCACAGTAGTATTAAAAAAATTAGTTTCTAATAGCAATATATCTACCAAGTATTTTACTGATTTTTTCAAGGTGATCGCTCTCTCGAATTCTTCCGATCGCGGAACATCCGGAACGAGGATTAAGCGCCCAACGGCGCCTTCCACTCTTTACTTTTACCAAGGCCACTAGATTTAGACATTATTTTTCACTTTATTTTACAGTTTTTTTTCATATTATAAAGCTTCCAATTTTGAGGCCTACTATTTACTTCTTTGTAGATAAAAATTTGCTGTAAGTAAACGAGCGTCGCGACTAGGCGGGTTTTCGTAGATTGCGAGTGTCACGTGACTTAACTCCGTGGGGATAGCCGCCATCAATGCATGGTCACAGTCATGATAAGCACCGTCATGACCGTGCGCCGGGACCATGACCATGAATTTGGTTTTCTGAGGTATGTATATCCGACTCCGCCCATAGCATTATTAAATAGAAACCATGTAATTTTTTATGAAACTACGACCAACAACTATGTAAAATGTGGTAGGTATAATGATGGACCATGTTATTTGCTGTGACTGTGTTAAATGCCGAAAAATAAGGTCATAGTATTTTATATAACAGATTTAAACGGCGAGTTTCATTCATGAATTTCGTGTTGCTCTTGCATAGATGATCTTATCTTATCTAAACCAACGTGACTCCTCGCGTGACTGATTGATCAAGCAGTCACGTAGCCCAACGCGATCTTGCCGAAAGCAGGTTGTTCGACCATTCATCCACCACTGCTTGAACCAGATCCACCATGGTGCGTTCCTCGTCATGTTTTCATATTTCAATTAATGTTCTGTGCATAGAGTGATAACGCAGGTCTGTAAAATTTAGATCTCCTGGTCCGCCTCCTTTGTGCATTGCATCATCCAATGCTCATGAAGTCGAGGGTTTTGGACCTGGGGTTGCATTTATCAAAGATCTTTGGCTCACATATATAACAGAATACAAAGAAGCATTTTCCCTGTTTGATAAACGGGGCACAGGGGCCGTACCGCGCGAGACACTGGGCGATCTTTTACGCGCCTTGGGACAGAACCCCACTCAGGCAGAGGTAGCAGACATTGTGGCTAATGCACCTAGAGATGGTACGCGTCTTCTATGCTCTATGTTGATCAACTCTGATGTTGATCTTCGTGTTTGTGCTGATTGGGTTCCATCTTGCGTCGAATGCTACCTTTCACATTTGACAGTGGACTACAAGACGTTCCTGACGATTTTGAACAGACCAGATGGTTTCAAGCCTGCTGGTACACCTGGTATGTTCTCACTGCCTTTTTGGTCTCTTCGAAATAATGTGCTCAACATGGATCTCTCCATCTACCTTCTTCCTGCGCGTACTTCTCTACCCAACTCCCACAATCGAACACAACAGAGGAGTTCATTCGCGGTTTCCAAGTCTTCGACAAGGAAGGCAATGGCTTCATCGGCGCAGGAGAGCTGCGTTACGTCCTCACTCAGCTCGGTGAGAAGATGTCGGACGAGGA
>Ga0247742_10002316_pt1 | contig 12533 bp, 14 predicted proteins | sample UWRJL208509C2_FD_180944 | JGI IMG/M metagenome (GOLD analysis project Ga0247742, IMG submission 180944) | Plant litter microbial communities from Arlington Agricultural Research Station in Wisconsin, United States - UWRJ-L208-509C-2 | ecosystem: Environmental > Terrestrial > Plant litter >... | reverse complement strand
GCCAGCAAGGACGAGATCGATCGCAATGACCTGCAGCAGCGTTGTGAACCCAGCGGCCGTAAAGATTTCCATCATAGGCAAAACTCCAGTTTTTGATGAGACGGAGACGGCACGCGTCTACTCAGAATTGAACGGATCGTATTTCAGGGCGAACACGGCCGCGGAACCGGCTACGACCAGCAGCACGCGCACGATGTGGTGGAGGACGACAAACGGTACCTCGATGCCGAGCGAGAGAGCGCTCCTCCTCCGCAGAAGATCATGGCTCCGAGGAGCCGGGCGAGCGGCATATGCAAATGCCACATCGCCCAGCCCACCAAGGCTACCGATAGAGAGTGTCAGCAGGAACCTTACGATCACGTTCGCACGAATCATTTCGCCAAGTAGCTCGCGCGGACTTCGGTATGTGTCACCACGGGAGGATTGGCCAAGAACAGCCCGACTAGTCGGCGCCATTCCTGGAAGTCCGCGGATCCACGGAAGTCAACGAGATGATTTTCCACGGTCTCCCACTCGACGAGCAGTCGGTAGATGGCCCGATCCTCGATCACCCGGTGAAGGGCGATACCATGGCAACCCTTGGCGCGCAGAAAGAGCGGAGCTGCCTGGGCCACCCCGTTTTCGAAGTTCACTTCTTCGCCGGCCTTTACGGTGATCTCGGCAACTTCATGAATCATAGCCTTACTCCAGCTTCTGCACATGCTCGGCGTCGATGGTGCGCTCCTCGCCAGTCGCGATCATGGTGCGGGTCGCATCGACGGAAGCGTACGTCCAGAATATGCGCATTGGCTTGTCGGTTGGGTTGATGAACCGGTGCGGGATATCGGCGGGGATCCAGGTCGTATCATTGGTGTCGAGGCTATGCTGGACGCCGTCGATCTCGGCGATCGCCTGCCCTTCGATCACCATCACGCTTTCTTCGCAGTTGTGCTTGTGAAGGCCGATTGCAGCGCCGGGATCGATCGCAGTGATACCGTTGATCATGCTCGTCGATCCGCACTTGCGAGTGACCAGCGGCGTGGTGCGCGCACCGCCACCGCGGTCGTTGGTCTTAAGTTCCTGAGGACGAAGGATTGCTGCAGAGGTCATGGTCGTTTCCTTGTCGTATGAATCAGTTACTTGGCCGGGCCGACCCAGACGGTCTTGATGTTTACGAATTCACGAATGCCGTAAACGCCCAGTTCGCGCCCGTAGCCGGAGCGCTTGATCCCGCCGAACGGATAGCGAGGGTCTGAAGCAACCATGCCATTGATGAAGACGGCGCCCGCGTCGATATCGCGTGCGAGCTTGCGGGCACGTTCCACGTTCGTGGACCACAGCGCGGAGCCGAGACCGAATTCGGTCTGGTTGGCTAAACGGACGGCCTCGTCCGCATCCTTCACGCGGATGATCGCGGCAACAGGTCCGAACGTCTCCTCGCAGAACGCCACCATATCCGGCTTCACATGGTCGAGGACTGTCGGCGGATAGTAAAAGCCTTCGCGGTCCATCGGCGTGCCGCCAGCCTTGAGAACCGCTCCCGAAGCCAGCGTCCGTTCGACTTGGCCATGGAGACCCGCCATTAGGTTCTCGCGCGCCATTGGGCCGATGTTGGTGTCACGCTCCATCGGATCCCCAATCTTCAGCTTCGCTACCCCCTCAAGGAAGAGCTCGACGAACCGGTCGGCAATGCTTTCCTCGACGATGAAGCGCTTTGCGTTTACGCAGGACTGGCCTACGTTGATGTAACGGGCCTTTACCGCAACCTTTGCGGCTTCTTCGAGATCGGCGTCAGCCAGCACAATGAACGGATCCGAGCCGCCGAGCTCGAGAACCTGCTTCTTGAGCGCCTTGCCCGCCTGGGCGGCTACGATCGCGCCGACCTCGGTGGAACCTGTCAGCGTCACGGCGGCGATGCGATCGTCGGCGATGATGCCGGCAACCTTGGAAGCATCAACGAGAAGGGTGGCGAACAGGCCGTCCGGGCAGCCAGCCTCCTTCATAATGTCTTCGATCGCGAGCGCGCATTCTGGAACATTGTTCGCGTGCTTCAGGATGGCGCCGTTTCCTGCCGCAAGGGCGGGCGCCGCAAAGCGGAAGAACTGCCAGAAGGGATAGTTCCACGGCATGATTGCAAGCACGACACCGAGCGGATCGAATTCGACGACGCTCTCGGTCGCGTTCGAGGCAAGGATCTCGTCCGCCAGATAGGTCGCCGCATGCTCTGCGTAAAAGTCGCAGTTGTAAGCGCACTTTTCGATCTCACCTTCCGACTCGACGATCGGCTTGCCCATTTCACGGGTGATCATCTCCGCGTACTTCGACTTGCCGGCGCGTAGCGCCTTTGCCATGTTCTTTAAGAGCCCGACACGTTCCTCAACCGGAACCTTGCGCCAGGCCTTCTGCGCCCTCGCGGCCGCCGTCAGCACCTTGTCGACGAAGGCGTCGTCGTGCAGTTCGTAGCGGGCAAGCTCCTTGCCGTTCGCCGGATTGACTGAGACAATCATCATCTTCTCCATTGCTTCTCTCATTGGTTCACGCGCTCTCTGGAACGGGATTTCCAGCCGTCCAGGAACGTCGTGCTTTCGGCAGTCGTGATTGAGGGCACGTATTCGAAACCGATCGCGCCAGCGAAATCCTGCTCCGCCAGCGCGTCCAGCACGCGGGCGAAGTCTATGTCTCCCGTCCCTGGCTCGTGGCGGCCGGGGCAGTCCGCGATATGGACGTGGCCGGTCCGCCCGGGGTTGGCGCGAAGCCAATCTGCAGCGTCCGTGCCACTCGAGGTCGCATGGTAGGTATCGACCAAGATTGCGACGTTGCCCGGACCGAAGAAGTCCTGAATGCGGGAAGCCTCGGCGAGCGTGGATATCGCATAGCCCGGAACGGCCGCATGGCTGATGGCCTCGATCAGAACCTTGACGCCTGTGTTCGATGTGCGTTCAACCGCGTACTGGACGTTCTCGGTGTATACGCCGAACCAACGTGAAGTGTCGGCGACGTCAGGTACGCCGGCCATCGGATGTACGAAAGACGCTCCGACGGTCAGGGCGTATTCGAGCGATCTATCAAACGCCGGGCGGAAGTCCGGTTCGCGTCCGACAAGGGCGCCGAGGCCCTTCTCGCCCTTCGACGAGTCTCCCGCAGCTCCGGCAAGCTGAGCGAAGGCAAGGCCGTGGTCATCGACGAGTTTCCGCATCTCTTTTGCCGCGATGGCGAAGGGCTGGGGATGCTCGATGGCTGTGAAGCCCGCTTTTGCGGCCGCCGCTACGCGCTCGGCAAGCGGAAGTTCCGTGAAGAGGTAGCCGATATGAGCGGAGAACCTGTTGGTCGCCGTCATGCCGCAGCTCCGATCGGAGTCGTAGCGCCCTTCGGGAACGCCAGACCGATACGTGCGCCTTCCTTGGTGAGGTCCTCGATAACGTTCGACGTAACTGGAATGCCGTCTTTCCGACGTTGAGCCTCGCGCCGGGCTTCAGGTTCGCCAGGCAGCATGATCTCGTCCACATTGGCAGCTTTGGGCAGCTTCTTGATGCGTTCGTAGAATTCATCCATGCGTGCATCGAAGTTCTCGAGCGACATGAACAGGTCGGGCTTGATGGCGAAGAACAGGTGGCCGACGTTCTGCGGTTCGCTATGGTCGAAGTACAGACTCTTGACATCGCCCCCGAAATTGGCGCCCGTGAGAACCCCGGACATCAAGTCCATGAGCGTCGCGAGGACCGACCCCTTTACGCCGCCGAACGGCAGGCAGACGCCCTCGAACGCTTTCGCGGCGTCCGTCGTGGGATTGCCATCGACGTCTAGCGCCAGTCCCTCGGCAATGGATTCGCCCTTCATCTCGGCAAGTCTGATCTTCCCTCTGGCAATGACGGTCATCGCCATGTCCATTACATAAGGGGCATATCTTCCCCCAGGGATGCCTGCGGCGATGGGGCTCGCACCCAGGAAGGTTGATCGGCCACCCCACATCGCGATTGCGGGAGACGAATTGGTGAAGACCATCGAGATGTAGCCGGCCTCAATCGCCTGAAGCGCGTAAAGTGCGCCCATCCCGAAGTGCGTGCTGCGATGGACGCCGACCAGACCGATACCGTTCTTGGATGCAAGCGCCACGGCCTCTTCGGTGGCGCGATGCGAGGGAATGAATCCCATGCCGTTGTCCCCGTCGATTAGTGAGACTGCCCCCGCGACGTTCTTGACGGTTACGTTCGGTCGCGGATTTACCAGCCCGCGCCTGAGGCGCTCCATGTACATCGGAATGCGGGACACGCCGTGTGAATCAATCCCGCGCAGGTTGGCCTTGACTAGGTCGCGGCCGATCACCGTAGCATCGGACGTAGTCATGCCAACCGTTTCGAAGACCTTGGCAGCGAACCACTCAAGTTCATCGGCGCCGAAATACCGAGTATCTGACATTTGAATTCTCCAACTGTGTCTGAGCGATTAAAAGATGGTTATCGCACCGACGGCGAGGGCCGCGATGAGCATTAGCAACGTGAGCACGCCAGCCCACTTCAAAGAAAAGCGCTGATGTTCACCGAAGTCGACCTCCGCCAAACCCACGAGTACATACGTGGCGGCTACAAGCGGGCTCAGTTGGTGAAGGGGCTGGCCGATGAGCGACGCTCGGGCGATGACCTCAGGCGCTATGCCATAGGCTTTGCCGGCCTCAGCGAGGACTGGAACGACGCCAAATAGAACGCGTCGTTTGAAAGAAAGAATGTAAACGGCCCACTGATGAGAGCAGTAATGAGCGGCAGAAGGTTTCCATGGCTCTCGGGTATAAGCCAGACGATGCTATGCGCCAGCGCGTCTGCCATCCCCGTGCCCTTGAGAACTCCTGTGAACACCCCTGCCGCAAAAATCACGGAAACGACGGCCAGAACACTGGATGAATGGGCCGCCAAGCGGTCTCTCTGGTCGGAAAGTCGCGGAAAGTTGACCGTAACCGCGATTGAGTAGGCGATCATAAATAGCACGGCGAGCGGTGCGAAGTCGAGAACAAGCGATACCAGTAGAAGAAGGGTCAGGCCGATATTGAACCACTGACGCCACTTTGGAATGTCCATGTGCTCGCGGGGAGGATGGGGCTGAGTTGGATCAATCAGGCTTCGTTCGGATACGGCAGGGCCTGTATAGACGAAATCCAGTTTGCCGAGGCGTCTCCGCTCCTTCATTCCGAGATACCAAGCGATTGCGAAAGAACCCAGTGTAGCCAGAGCAACCGACGGGAGTAGCGGCAGAAAGACCTGGCTCGGGTCCAAGTGCAGAGACGCCATCACCCTGGCCGTCGGACCGCCCCACGGAGCGATGTTCATTATGCTGTTCGGGAGCATTGTTACGGCAGGCAGGATCAGCGGGTTGATTCCGAGCTTGCGGTGAAGAGGCAGCATGGCCGTGATGCATAGGAGGTAGGTCGTAGATCCGTCGCCATCCAGCGATATAATAGCGGAAAGAAGTGCAGAACCCACGATGACTTTGAGCGGGTCTCCTTGGCACACACGCAGGATCGCACGAACTATCGGATCGAACAAGCCGACATCGATCATAAGACCGAAGTAGAGAATTGCGAAAAGCAGCAGAACCCCTGTTGGTGCAATCGATCGGATACCATCGATCATCATTGCAGGGAGCTCTGGTGCGAAACCTGCTATCGCCGCGAATGCAGTGGGGACCACGATCAAGGCTATTAGCGCGGATAGCGATCTGGTCATGATCGACGTCATAAATACGGCGATCATTCCATAAGCCAGAAGAGTCATCATTTGTGGAAACTCCCCAAGACCAAAACGATTTTGGCGCGATCGCACCCGCCATCCGGACTGCTACATTCGTTCGCGGACTCCATTTTCCCCTCCCACGGAACTTAAAATTTAGTCTTGGACCGACAAAGACCACTACGCGACATTGTCGTATCGCAGTAGTTATGACAATAATCGGCAGATTACAAGACCTGTGGCAACTGTCTATGTTTGTGATATGACGATGCAGGCTGCCTCAGGGACGACGATGACGAACGAGCTTCATAGGGCCTTGGCCTCACGAATAATGCGCCATGCCCGAACGAGCGGACTGCGGCCGGGCCACCATTTTACAGAGGCCTCTCTGCAAGAGCTTCTTGGAATCTCGCGGGGTCCAATCCGAGAGGCGCTCGCCCGGTTGCGTGAAGATGGCGTCGTTGAGCAGGTTCCGAACAAGGGTTTTTTTCTTGTTTCGACTGGGCCGAACGCGAGCACAGAGCCCCTTGAGAGCGGAGCGCACAGCGATGAAGATGCGCTCTATCTGGCTATAGCGGACAGTAGGCTGGTCGGAGCGATCTCTGAGACGGTGTCCGAACCCGAACTCATGCGCCGGTTCAATGTTTCTCGGCCAAAACTTCAGCGCATCCTGAATAGAATTGCGGCTGAGGGCTGGATCGAACGGCGCGAGGGACGCGGTTGGTCTTTCGCGCAAATGATTGATTCTGTTGAGGCCTATCGCGAAAGTTATGAACTTCGGCAGATCATAGAGCCAGCGGGCATCTTGGGAGATGGGTTTAGGCCTGACGGCGCCGTCCTTGCCCGTCTGAAGCAGCAGCAGGTTATGATAAGGGACGCCGGCTGGCAGCGCCTAAGCCAGATCGAGCTCTTTGAGGTGAACAGCCAGTTCCACGAGCAGCTCGCGTCGATGTCAAACAATCGCTTTCTTGTCGCAACCGTCCAGCGGCAGAACCAGCTGAGAAGGCTTGTAGAATATCGGCAGACATTGAATCGAGACCAAGTTCGTGGCCAGAACGACGAGCACCTCGATATACTGGACGCCTTGGAGAAAGGCAATCGCAACGAGGCAGCGCAACTTCTGGCTCAACACCTTGGTAGCGCTAAAAAGCGAAAGGCCCGGACGGCAATCTTCAGTCCAACCCCTATGGAGAACCCGGACGCCACGAGAACTCCGAAACTTTAATTTTCAAAGGTTATGCCAAGTCTAGGATTGTCCGTTAAGATGACTAAATACATTTTCCGATGGCCATAGCGATTGTCCCTTGTTTGCTGCGCGATAAGATTAGATACTTCTAAATAACTGTCGTTTCGAGGCCTTCGATAATGCGATCTATCTCGGCCGCGCTTCTGCGACGTTGCTCGCCATGGACCGAACGAGCCAAGGGTAAATCGCGATCCAGGAGCGCTTGAACAAGAGCCGCATGCGCTTCGGTCGACTTTATCGGGGTTGGGCGCATCATCCGAGTGAGCGTACGGATGCGCCACATTTGTTCCAGGAATTGATTTGCACATTTCGCCAGTACGTCGTTTCCGCTCAAAGAAAGAAGCGCCTCATGAAATTCCGCGTCTGCTTCGGACCAAAGTTTTAGATTGTCTTCGTTGTTCGCCTTCCGCATTTTAGCAACGGCGTTCGAGAGTGGCGCCAATTCTTCAACCGAGCGGCGCTCGTAGATGCAGTTAATTGCCATGAGCTCAAGGCCGGCTAAAGTTTCTTGCACGTCACGTAGTTCTTTTCTTGAGATCAACGGCACGCGAAATCCTTGGCGAGGCAAAACTTCGAGTAGCTTTTCCTCGGACAAACGCTGTAGCGCAACTCGGATCGGTGTACGGCTCATTCCGAGACGCTTTTCAACATCCCCAATCGAAATCGAAACGCCAGGCCGATAGCTTCCAGCGAGAATATCTCGCTTCAGCGAAGTGTAGGCAATCTCGTAATTTGTATAATTCTCGGACGCCATCGTAAGCCTGGTGGTGCACTTATACGATGGGGTATACCCCAGCTCCTTTATGTTTGTCCATTGCCAAAGTCAGCTGAATGTCCGCGCCGTGAACACGGCCAGGCGCTCATCTTCTATCGTGGCGGACCGAACCGCATCGAACCAGGGACTCAGATTGACTTGCCCAAATCAAATATGATACTTGACCGTATACCGTAACGTATGCTGTCTTGAGGAGATCGAGTTTAACGGCTGCGCCGAAAGTTTCAAACGAGCAAGTACCTCAACATTCCATCGTTAGGACAAGGAAAACAAAATGATTAAGGCCTCGCGGATAGCACTTATTCACGCGACTCCTGTGGCAATGGACCCGATCCGGCAGGCCTTCCAGTCGCTGTGGCCTGAAGTCGAAACTATCAATATTCTTGAAGACAGTCTCACTCCGGATCGGGCCAAGGCGTCGATAGTTTCTGATCAGCTGATGGACAGGATAGCGAAGTTGACCCTGTATGCTGTCTCTACAGGCGCCGATGCCGTTCTTTTCACCTGCTCCGCATTTGGCCCCGCAATCGAAAAAGCTCGGGAAGCCGTCGACCTGCCCATTCTCAAGCCTAACGAGGCAATGTTTGAAGCGGCAATCGCCCATGGCGGGAAGACCGCAATGCTTTACAGTTTCGAGCCTGCGAAAGACAGCATGGAGGAAGAGTTTCGCGAAGAAGCCACGCGGCTGGGATCAAACGCTGAGATAACCAGCATTTTTGTTCCTGGAGCGATCGAAGCTGTACGCGCCGGGGATGTGATTACTCACAATCGACTTATCGCCGAGGCTGCGGCGTCACTGTCTGGTTATGAAGCTGTCACGCTCGCACAATTCTCTATGGCGCGAGCTCTCAAGGAAACCCAGGCCGCGACCCCGATCGCCGTATTGAGCAGTCCTGAACAGGCCGTAATGAAGCTGAAACGCTTGCTGAGCGAACGGCACAAGTGAGCAGTTCGGTGCGAAGCTGGTCGGCATCCCGGCGGACGCGCTGGCGATAAAAGAAGGAGGATAAAATGTTCTTAGGTGTTATTGCCGACGATTTTACTGGCGCCAGCGATATTGCGAATACCATCGCGAAGGGTGTTGCGCCCCATGGAGGTCTTAAAACCGCTCAATTTCTCGGCATTCCTGATGTCAATGCTCCCAAGGAAATCGAGGCGGGCGTCGTTTCACTCAAGAGTCGGACGATCCCGGTTGCCGATGCTGTCGATCAATCTTTGAAGGCCTTGGAATGGCTACTGGCTCAAGGGTGCGAGCAGATCGTCTTCAAATATTGCTCGACCTTCGATTCGACCAAGGTGGGCAACATCGGGCCCGTCGGTGAAGCCCTTGCGAGCGCACTCGGTGTGAAGGGCGTCGTCGCATGCCCCGCGTTTCCCGCCGCCGGCCGCACGGTTTATATGGGACACCTGTTCGTTGACGACAGGTTGCTGAATGAATCTGGCCTCCAAAATCATCCACTGACCCCCATGACCGATCCCAATATCCGGCGCTGGCTCGGCTATCAAACCAAGGCTTCAGTTGGGCTTGTTTCGCACAAGGTGGTTCGGGAAGGGGCGGAGGCGATCGCCGCCGCTCTTGACTCCGTGGATGACGTCCTTGTTATCGTTGACGCGACTTCGGACGAGGAGCTTTGCACGATCGGGCGTGCTGTTTCCGGTCATAAGCTTGTCACGGGGGGGTCTGGCATCGCGATCGCGCTGGGCGAGAACTTTATTCGTAGCGGCCGGGCGGCGGGCATGCGTGGGCAGACGATCGGCGTAGATGGTCCGGAGGCCATCTTGGCGGGAAGTTGTTCGGGTGCAACCCGGGGTCAGATCGATCTTCATAAAGCGTCGCATCCGACCCTTGCCATAGACGTCGATAAGGTAATGACCGGAAAAATTACACCTGACGAGGTAGTGGCATTTCTGACGTCGCACCACGGAAGCGCACCCCTCGCCTATTCGTCTGGCACGCCCGAAGAAGTTCATAAAATGCAGGAAAAGTACGGGCGAGACGAAGTTGCATCCAAGCTCGATGGCTTTTTCGCAGACGCCGCCCGGCAACTCGTAAAGGCCGGCGTGACCAGATTGGTCGTGGCGGGGGGCGAGACCTCGGGCGCGGTCGTCTCGGCGCTTGGCCTTGGCCCGCTCGTCATCGGCCAGGAAATCGACCCAGGTGTTCCAGTGCTCCGTTCTTCCGGCGACAAGCCTATCGCGCTCGCGCTGAAATCTGGCAATTTCGGCTCACCCGATTTCTTTTCAAAAGCTCTTCAAAGGTTGGCTGCTAAATGAATTCCGAAACAAGAACCCGAGAGGATATCGCTCGTCTGTCCCGTTCTCTGTTCGACCGCGGCTTTTCTGTGGGTTCTGCAGGAAATATCAGCGCCGTCGTCGATGACGGAATACTTATGACGCCGACGAACTCCTGCCTGGGCTTCCTGGACCCGGCGAAGATCAGCAAGCTCGACCGGGAGGGTCGACATATCTCGGGAGATAAACCTTCCAAAGAAATTTTTATCCACAACGCGTTCTACGAAACCCGTCCTAGCGCAGGCGCTGTTGTCCATCTCCACTCGACTTATGCAACGGCACTTTCCTGCCTGCATGATACGGATTCTGACGATTGCATCCCCCCACTGACACCCTATGTCGTCATGAGGGTCGGGCGCGTTAAACTGCTCCCCTACGTAAGACCAGGCGACGAAAAAGCTGGCGATCTAATTCGAGATCTTCGCGGCGAGTATGCAGCCGTCCTTCTTGCAAACCACGGTCCTGTCGTAACCGGAAAAGACATATTTTCCGCTGTCTACGCCGCGGAGGAGCTTGAAGAGACGGCAAAATTGCTGGTCATGTTGCGTGGCAGTCCAACGCGCATGCTTACGGAAGAGAACGTCAATGAACTCAATAAAGTGTTCGGAGGTTACTGATTATGAGCTCTGGAAGCCTCCGAATCCAAGAAGTCGGGTCCTTTGTCGTTCGGCCGTTAATAGCCGGTAACTGGAAGATGAATGGCCTCCAAGATGCCCTGACCAACATCAAAAAGATCGCCGAAACAACATTGGCGATCGCAGACTCGGTCGACACTGTTGTGTTCCCCCCTGCGACGCTTCTGGAGCGCGCGGCATTCATCGCTCGTGCCTCTCATTTGAAAATCGGCGGGCAGGACTGCAGCAGCGAAATCCATGGTGCTTTCACTGGCGAGCTGTCTGCTGAAATGCTTTCGGACGCCGGGGCAACCTTCGCTCTTGTCGGTCATTCCGAACGGCGGCAGAGACATAGTGAGACGGATGACACCGTCAGGCAAAAGGCTATCCGCGCGCTAACCGCAGGCCTGCGACCTGTCATCTGCATCGGCGAAAGCGCAGATCAGAAAAATGCCGGACAAACTCTCGAAGTCCTATCACATCAAATCATGCAAGTCGTTCCGCGCACGGCAGATTTCGGCGTGATGGTAATTGCTTACGAGCCCCTATGGGCCATCGGAACAGGCCTGCGCCCGGAAGACGTAGAAATCGCCAAGGCGCACACGCATATCCGCCAGGAGCTGGCGTCGCAGTGGGGAGAAAAAGGCCAACAAATTCCCATTCTTTACGGCGGATCGGTTAATCTCGAAAATGCACAGGCGATTCTTCGTCTGCCCAATGTTAACGGCCTTTTAATCGGCGGTGCCAGTCTCGACGCGGCACAGTTCTCCGCGATTTGCGTCGGCGCATCGGCCAATCTGGCCGCGGGAAAATTGTAATGAAAGAAGGGATGACGCTTGGCCTTTTCCTGGAACGGCAACAGCAGTTCGGAATATCGGAGTCCTTGACTTCCATCGTCGAAGCACTGGCGACAGCGACCATCGAAATCGCTGACAGGATCCACGAGAACTTACTTTTTGGGTTCGACGAGGTTGAGACCAAGATCAATGTTCAAGGCGAGCAACAGAAATCGCTAGATGTCCTTGCCAACGATATTGTCCTCACCTGCTGCAAAAGCTTGCCACAGGTTTCATATGCCGTTTCTGAAGAGCTACGCGATGCCGTACATAATAGCGACATCGGCGAGTTTGCCGTAATCTTCGATCCCCTCGACGGTTCATCCAACGTCGATCTGAATGTTACTGTTGGATCTATATTTTCAATAATTCCGGCGAGAACTGTCTCTGAGCTGTTTCAATCGGGTGCCAGCCAGGTGTTTGCCGCATACGTGGCATATGGCCCATCCACATGCCTCACCCTGACATTCGGAACAAGCGTCTCCATTTTCGTCGCCGATAGCGATAGATGCTATCGGCTCGTTACCGAGGATGCGAAGATGCAAGATGATTTCGCTGAGTATTCAATCAACTCAAGCCGCCGCAAGGAGTGGCCCGAAGGTGTGTCGCGTTACATCGAAGATTGCGAGCTGGGCGAAAGTGGTCCGCTACGCAGGCGTTATAACATGCGTTGGGTAGGTTCAATGGTGGCGGAGTTCCACCGCATCGTCCTACGCGGTGGCATCTTCATCTACCCCGCCACCAAAGACGGCGGCGTCGGAAAATTACGATTGCTGTATGAAGCAAACCCCATGAGTCTAATTGCGGAGGTGGCTGGAGGGCGGGCGACCACAGGGGACCTAAGAATACTTGATGTCCGGCCTTCCGACTTACACGAGCGCATAGGTGTGATCATCGGGTCGCGCAAACAGGTCGAGTCTATTAGCTCGTACATCTCAATGTCGAAGGCGGTGGGATGACGGAAGCCGGGTCGCCATTCGGTTAACCTGAACATGGGCAGATAACGTGACATTCCAAAAACAGACGCAGCGTTTTCAATCTCACTGCGGCGAAGACGGGCCGTTTATAAGGAGA
>Ga0247742_10002315_pt1 | contig 12544 bp, 12 predicted proteins | sample UWRJL208509C2_FD_180944 | JGI IMG/M metagenome (GOLD analysis project Ga0247742, IMG submission 180944) | Plant litter microbial communities from Arlington Agricultural Research Station in Wisconsin, United States - UWRJ-L208-509C-2 | ecosystem: Environmental > Terrestrial > Plant litter >... | reverse complement strand
TACCGGCAGCACCGAAGTCCAGGTCGCGATCCTCACCGAGCGTATCCGCAACCTGACCGAGCACTTCAAGGGCCACGCCAAGGACAACCATTCGCGTCGCGGTCTGCTCATGATGGTCAACAAGCGTCGCTCGCTGCTCGACTATCTCCGTCACAAGGATGGTCAGCGCTACACCGATCTCATCGCGAAGCTCGGTCTTCGCAAGTAAACGAAAGGGCGTCCTTCGGGGCGCCCTTTTTCAAAAGCCTCAAGCCCCGCGCGCCGAAATGGTGTATGCGGTTCAGCAAGCCCCGGCGTGTCGCCGGGGACGAGACGGGAAACCGGCAATTCGGCCGACGTGTCCCAATTCGGGGAGCCAAGATAGGCTCCGAACCGCGCGGACCGGTCAAGTCCGCAGACAGGCCCCGGCGCGCATAGGGCGCCCCGGAGTGAAGGAAATCTCATGTTCGATACCAAGACCACCAGCATCCAGTGGGGCGGCAAGACCCTCACGCTGGAAACGGGCCGCGTTGCCCGCCAGGCTGACGGCGCGATCCTCGCGACGCTCGGCGAAACCGTCGTTCTCTGCGCCGTCACGGCAGCGCGCTCGGTGAAGGAAGGGCAGGATTTCTTCCCGCTCACCGTCCACTATCAGGAAAAGTACAGCGCGGCCGGCCGCATCCCCGGCGGCTTCTTCAAGCGCGAGCGCGGCGCGACCGAGAAGGAGACTTTGGTCTCGCGTCTCATCGACCGCCCGATCCGCCCGCTGTTCCCGGAAGGTTTCTACAACGAAATCAACGTGATCTGCCAGGTTCTCAGCTATGATGGCGAGAACGAGCCGGACATCCTCGCGATGGTCGCCGCCTCGGCAGCGCTCACCATCTCGGGCGTACCGTTCATGGGCCCGATCGGCGCAGCACGCGTCGGTTATGTCGATGGCGAATATATCCTCAACCCGACCAACGAGCAGATCAAGTCGGGCGATCTCGAACTCGTCGTCGCCGCCACCGGCGAAGCCGTGATGATGGTCGAATCCGAAGCCAAGGAGCTTTCGGAAGAGGTCATGCTCGGCGCGGTGCAGTTCGCGCACAAGGCTTGCCGCGAGGCGGTCAATGCGATCATCGATCTGGCCGAGCAGGCCGCCAAGGACCCGTGGGAAATGGCCCCGCAGGCCGACCTGACCGCTGCCAAGGACAAGCTCAAGAAGCTGATCGGCAAGGACATCGCCGCCGCCTACAAGGTGACGGACAAGTCCAAGCGTTCGGGGCTGCTCAACGAGGCGCGCGCCAAGGGCAAGGCTGCCTTCGCCGATGCCGCCCCGCAGGACCAGATGGCTGCCGGCAAGCTGATGAAGAAGCTGGAAGCGGAAATCGTTCGCGGCGCCATCCTCAAGGACGGCACCCGCATCGACGGCCGCAACACCAAGCAGATCCGTCCGATCGAGGCGATGGTCCACTTCCTGCCGCGTGCGCACGGTTCGGCGCTGTTCACGCGTGGCGAGACGCAGGCGATCTGCACCACCACGCTCGGCACCAAGGATGCGGAGCAGATGATCGACGGGCTGACCGGCCTGTCCTACGAAAACTTCATGCTCCACTACAACTTCCCGCCCTATTCGGTCGGTGAAGTCGGCCGCTTCGGCGCGCCGGGTCGTCGTGAAGTCGGCCACGGCAAGCTCGCCTGGCGCGCGCTGCATCCGGTGCTGCCGTCCAAGGACGAGTTCCCGTACACGATCCGCGTCCTGTCGGACATCACCGAGTCGAACGGCTCGTCGTCGATGGCGACGGTCTGCGGCGGTTCGCTGAGCATGATGGATGCTGGTGTGCCGCTGAAGCGGCCGGTTTCGGGCATCGCGATGGGCCTGATCCTCGAGGGCAAGAACTATGCGGTTCTGTCGGACATCCTCGGCGACGAGGATCACCTCGGCGACATGGACTTCAAGGTCGCAGGCACCGAGGCCGGCATCACCACGATGCAGATGGACATCAAGATCGCCGGCATCACCGACGAGATCATGAAGGCCGCGCTCGATCAGGCGAAGGAAGGCCGCGCGCATATCCTCGCTGAAATGAGCAAGGCCTTGTCCTCGACCCGCACCGAGCTGTCGGCGCACGCACCGCGCATCGAGAGCTTCTCGATCGACAAGTCGAAGATCCGCGAAGTGATCGGCACCGGCGGCAAGGTGATCCGCGAGATCGTCGCCACCACCGGTGCCAAGGTCGATATCGACGACGAGGGCGTCATCAAGGTGTCGTCGTCCGATCCGGCGCAGATCGAAGCCGCGATCAAGTGGATCAAGGGCCTCGTCGAGGAAGCCGAAGTCGGCAAGGTCTATGACGGCAAGGTCGTCAATCTGGTCGATTTCGGTGCGTTCGTGAACTTCATGGGTGGCAAGGACGGTCTCGTCCACGTCTCGGAGATCAAGAACGAGCGCGTCGAGAAGGTCGCTGACGTCCTCAAGGAGGGCCAGGAGGTCAAGGTCAAGGTTCTCGAGATCGATCCGCGCGGCAAGGTTCGCCTGTCGATGCGCGTCGTCGATCAGGAAACCGGCGCCGAGTTGGAAGACTCGCGCCCCGCACGCGAGCCGCGTGAAGGCGGCGACCGTGGCCCGCGCGGGCCGCGCCGTGACGGCGACGGCGGCCGTGGCGCTCCGCGTGGCGATGGTGGACGTGGCGGCGAAGGCCGTGGCGATCGTGGCCCACGCCGCGAAGGCCGTGGCCCCAAGCGCGAAGGCGGTAACGAGGACGGCCCTGCGCCCGAGTTCGCACCGGCCTTCCTGACCGGCGACCGCGACTGATCCTCGCATTTTGCGATCACGAAAAAGGCCCGGGGGAAACCCCGGGCCTTTTTTGGTGCGCGGTGAAGTCGGCAAACGCGTCAGGCGACTGGCGCGACCTCACGAAAGGCAGCGCGCACCATCTCGTCGGCGATCGGCTTCGCGAGAATACGTGCTGGCGGGTCGCACGGCGTGCATTGGTCGGGCGAAGCGGTGATGAAGATCACCGGCACCGGCCCGATTTCCTCGACGATCACCGCCACCGCATGCGGGCCGGTGCCCTCACGCAGCATTACGTCGGAGGTGATGACATCGGGCCGCCGGGCGCGCGCTTCCGACACGGCTTCATCCTCGGTTTCGGCGAAGGCGAAACTGGTCGCGCCGGCCGCCGCGAGCATGTCCTGCAGGTCGAACGCCAGCAACGGCTCGTCCTCGATGATCAGTACATGACACATCATTGCGTCTCCTTTGCCGTTTCATAACGCCGATCAAGTTGAGTCGGACGCATTGCCGAAGCGATTTTGCGAGTCGGATTGACTTTCCGCACCGCAGCGTACATATCTGCCGCACCGATGCGTCTTGCAGCGTGATCGAAACCGCAAGGTTCGGGCTCCGCTTCGGTATTATCGTTAGGCCTCCCTTTTCACGCGGGGTGTCATTTTCCCCCGCCACCCTTGCGCATCCTCGCGCCGGGGCAGGCCTGATATGTGGACTCTATCTTCATGACTTTCGCCAAACTCGGCCTTGCCGAACCGCTCGTCCGCGCGCTCGAAGCAAAGGGCTATTCGACCCCCACGCCGATCCAGCAGCAGTCGATCCCGATGCTGCTCGAAGGCCGCGATCTGCTCGGCATCGCGCAGACCGGCACCGGCAAGACCGCCGCTTTCGTGCTTCCCTCGATCCAGAACCTGATCGCCAACGACAAGCGCATCCTGCCGACGCATTGCCGCATGCTCGTGCTCGCGCCGACGCGCGAACTCGCCAGCCAGATCGCCGACAGCGCGCGTGACTATGGCAAGTTCTCCAAGATGAGCGTCGCCACCGTGTTCGGCGGCGTCAGCATCAACAAGAACCGTCAGGACATGAGCCGCGGCGTCGATATCCTCGTCGCCACGCCGGGCCGCCTGCTCGACCTGATCGAGCAGCGTTTCGTCAGCCTCGCGACGCTGGAAATCCTCGTCCTCGACGAAGCCGACCAGATGCTCGACCTCGGCTTCATCCACGCGCTCAAGAAGATCGTGCGGATGCTCCCCAAGCAGCGCCAGACGTTGTTCTTCTCGGCGACGATGCCCGCCGCGATCCGCGATCTCGCCGACCAGTTCCTCACCGATCCCGCCACCGTCAAGGTCGCGCCGGTCGCCTCCACTGCCGAGCGCGTCGATCAGTTCATCACGCTGGTCAACCAGTCGGAGAAGCAGGCGCTGCTGACGATCCACCTGCGCAACCCCGAGATCGAGCGCTGCCTCGTCTTCACGCGTACCAAGCACGGTGCCGACCGCGTCGTGAAGTTGCTCGCCGCGAACGGTATCGCCTCCAACGCGATCCACGGCAACAAGAGCCAGCCGCAGCGCGAGCGTGCGCTTGGCGAGTTCAAGTCGGGCAAGGTCAAGGTGCTGATCGCGACCGACATCGCCGCGCGCGGCATCGACGTGTCGGGCGTTAGCCATGTCTTCAACTTCGAGCTGCCCAACGTGCCCGAGCAGTACGTCCACCGTATCGGCCGCACCGCGCGCGCCGGCGCGTCGGGCGTGGCGATCAGCTTCTGCGCGGATGACGAGAAGCCGTTCCTGCGCGACATCGAGCGGCTGACCAAGATCAAGCTGACCCCGCTGCCGCTGCCGGCCGATTTCACCGCCGAGCAGGCCCGCATCAAGGCGGCGCGTCCGGCCGGTTCGGACACGCCCGAGCGTCGCACCGACGATTCGGGCCGTCACCGTCAGGGTCCGCGCGCGACGCATTCCGCGCGTCCGACCGGCGAGCGTCCTGCCGGCGGCGCGGGTCGTCCCGCCGGTGGTCAGGGCCGCCCGGGCGGTCAGGGTCGTCCGGCCGGCGGCGGCGGTCGCCCCGGCGGTCCGCGTCGTCAGTCGTCGGGTGGCGGTGGCCGGCGTTCGCCAGCCGCAGGCTGATCGACGTGATCGGGCCGTGCGGCTTGCGCGGCCCGGTCGATCCGGTAGGACGGCGGCATGGCGCCTCCCGATCCCGCGTTCGATCTCACTGCGTTCATGGCGCTGATGCAGGCTGGCCATGCCGGCCTGCTCGGTGTCGAATATCGCGCGCATGGTCCCGACTGGACCGAACTCGCGCTACCGTATCAAGCGGCGCTGATCGGTGATCCCGAGCGCGGCGTGCTCGCCTCGGGGCCGATCCTCGCGCTGATGGATACCGCGTGCTCGATCGCGGTGTTTCTCAAGCATGGCCTCGAACGGCCGCATGCGACGCTCGACTTGCGCATCGATTATGTCCGCCCGGCCAAGCCGGGTAAGACAGTAACCGGTCGCGGCGAATGCTACCGGATCACCCGCGCCATCGCGTTCGTGCGCGGCGTCGCGCATGATGGCGATCCCGCCGATCCGGTCGCCAACGTCGCGGGCACTTTCATGTTCACGGATCTGTGATGGACGATCTGCCCTACGCTCATGCGCTCGGCGCGCAGCCCGTAGAGGGTGATCCGACGCTGCTGATGTTGCCGTTCTCAGAGGGGGTGGTCGGTCGGCCCGGCTTCCTTCACGGCGGCGCGATCGGCGGGTTTCTCGAGGTCGCTTCGATCGTCGCGTTGCGCCATGCGCTCGCCATTGAGAGCGACGCGCGGATCAAGCCGATCAACCTGACGGTCGATTTCATGCGCGGCGGCCGTGACAAGCCGACCTTCGCGCGCGGCGTCGTCACTCGGCTCGGCACGCGCGTCGCCAATGTCGATGCGACCGCGTGGCAGGATGATCCCGCCCGGCCGATCGCGGCGGCGCGGATGAACTATCTGATCGTGCGCGCATGAACCCGATCGAAGCCCTGTTGGGGACGGCGCACGCTGCGCGGCAGGCCGGCGATCTCGCCGCCGCGATCGATCATCAGACCGTCGCGATCGAGATGCTGCGCGGGGGCAGCAACCCGCTCGCGCTCGCCCAGGCACTCCGCCACCGCGCCGACATGCTGATCGAGAGCGACCGCGCCGGCGACGCCGAGCAGGATTGCGCGCAAGCCTTGTGGTTCTACGCGCAAGTGCCAGACGCCCCGCCGCTCGACATCGCCAACGCGGTGCGGTGCGCCGCGACCCAGGCCGAGGCGGTGGGTGACGTGGCGGGCGCGATCATCCTGTGGCGCGAGGCGCGCACGCGTTATGCGGCGCTGACCGACCTGTTCGAAGCGATGACCGGCAGCGCCGCCAACCCCGGCGTCGCCGAAGCGAACGCGCGGATCGAGGCGTTGGGCGGAAAGTAATCCTGCACGCTCACGCGCTCACGTCACCCACCCCGTTCGCCCTGAGCTTGTCGAAGGGCGTGTCCGAAACGGAACCTCTCGGGGCACGTGCTTCGACAGGCTCAGCACGAACGGATTTTCTGGCTCAAGCGCTTTTATTGCCCGCAATTCTCGCCATGCTCGCGCCGGCATTCCGCGGCTGCCTTGCGCCGTTCGCGGCCCTCGCGCGCTTCCTGCTTGCGCATCTTCCGGCCGTAATTGCGGTCGGACTCGGACTGGCTGGTCGTCGTCCAATCGACCGCCTTCGAGGTGATCCGCACCGGTGCGGTGACGACATGCGCGACGGTGCTGACACAGCCGCCCGCAAGCAGGGGGAGGGCGGCAAGGATCAACACGTTACGCATAGATAAACGATCTCACTTCTGGGCGGCTGTCCGTGCCGCCGCCCCGATATCGGGGAAGTCGGTGAAGAAGCCGTCGATGCCAAGCCGCAGATATAGCTGAATTTCGTCAGAAAGACGACCATGTACCGCCGGCACCGTTCCGGTCTTGAAGCTCGGGATCAGAAAGACGTTCTCCGCGCGGAACGTCCAGGGGTGCAGTCGCAGCCCGGCGGCATGGGCATCGCGCACCAAGGTCGAGGGCGGGGCATCACCGTTCTGGATCATGTCGAGCCCCGGCCCGATGCCATACGCATACCGCGCGACATCTTTGAGGCCGGCGGGGGTGGTCATCGCGGCATAGGTCGGCGCGGCGTTGTCCGCTGGGCCACCTTCCGATCCCATCAACTGGATCAGGCGGATGCCGGTCAACGTGTGGATATGCTTGAGGTTGTTGACCTCGAACGACTGGATGAACACCGGGTCGGTGGGCTTGCTCCAGCCAGCCTTCTTCAACTGCGCGACCAATTTGTCGTCCATCGGCAGGCCGATCGACGCGAAATAGCTCGGGTGCTTGGTCTCGGGATAGATGCCGATCGTGCGGTGCAATTCCGTCGTCCGGCGCTTGGCGAGCGCGATCACCTCGTCGAGCGTCGGGATCGCGAACTGGCCATCATATTTGGCATTGTCGGGCCGCAGCGACGGCAGCCGCTCCTTGGCGCGCAACGTCTTCAACTCGGCGAGCGTGAAATCCTCGGTGAACCAGCCGGTATGCGTCTCGCCGTCGATCACCTTGGTGGTCTTGCGCGCGGCGAATTCGGGACGCGCGGCGACATCGGTGGTGCCGGTGATGTCGTTCTCGTGCCGTGCGACGAAGACATTGTCCTTGGTCAGCACCAGATCGGGTTCGATGAAATCGGCGCCCTGTTCGATCGCGAGTTCATACGATGCGAGCGTATGCTCGGGGCGATAGCCGCTCGCGCCGCGATGCCCGATCAGGACGATCGGCGCCTTCGGGTCGAGCCGGGGGACGGCATGCTGCCCAATTGCCGCCGCCGGCGCGAACAGCAGCGCGGCCGCGAGGATCCGACGGATAGCGGCTCGCGGAAAGCCTTGCTTTGTCGTACCAAAGGCGGAAACCATCATCATCACAGGCGTTGTCCCAAGTTCCAAGCGTCACACGCCCACGCTGATGCAGCAGGATCATGACACCTTGACGATAGACCAGCTCGCATCGACCGGACAGGTGCGCTCACATGGCCGATAACGACTCCGTTCTCGCCGCCGCCGCGCAGTGGCGCGGCGCGCCGATGGCGCTCGCCACCGTGGTCTCGACCTGGGGTTCGGCACCGCGCCCGCGCGGCAGCCACATGCTCGTCCATGCCGACGGCCGGTTCGAAGGTTCGGTCTCGGGCGGCTGTGTCGAGAGCGACATCCTCGCCACCGCCGCTGAAGTGATCGCCGGTGCGCCGTTCCAGCTCAAGGAGTATGGTGTCGCCGATACTGCGGCGTGGGAGGTCGGCTTGCCGTGCGGCGGGCAGATCGCGGTGCTGGTCCAGCCCGTCGGTGCGGATGGCTTCGATCCCGAACTGTTCGACCGCATCGCCGAGGCACGCGACGCGGGCAGGGCGCTGACGGTGACGACCGATCTCGACACCGGCCAGTCGAGCCTGCGCCCGGCCGAGGGTGCGGCCTTCGTCAACCGCTACGATCCGCCGCGCCGGTTGCTGATCGTCGGAGCGGTCCAGATCGCGCAAGCGTTGTGCGGGCTGGCGCGTGAACTCGGCATCGCCACCACATTGATCGATCCGCGCGCGCGCTTCCTCACGCCTGAGCGCTTCCCCGGCGTCACGCTCGACGATCGTTGGCCCGACGAGGCGATCGCGGCGCTCGCACCGGGGCCGGGCACGGCGGTGGTGACGCTCAGCCACGACACCAAGATCGACGATCCCGCGCTGATCGCCGCACTGGCCGCCTCTACACGATACGTCGGCGCGCTCGGCTCGCGGCGCAGCCATGCCGCGCGGCGCGAACGGCTGGCGGCAGCGGGCGTGCCGGCCGGCGACATCGATCGGATCGACGCGCCGGTCGGGATCGATATCGGCGCGATCGGCCCGGCCGAGATCGCGCTGTCGATCGCTGCGGCGATGGTGAAGGCCTTCCATGATCCCGAGTGATCGATTGATCCCCGAACGGACCGCGCTGATTCTGCTCGCCGCCGGAAAGTCCGAGCGCTTCGGCCTGTCCGACAAGCTGGGCGCGCCGTTCCTCGGCAAACCGCTCGGCTATCATGTCGTCACCGCGCTGGCGGCGGTGCCGTTCGGCACGCGGATCGCGGTGTGCGACGGCGGCGAACTCGATTATGCAGCGCGCGGTTACGGGATCGTCTTCAACGACCGCGCCGAGCCGGGCGTATCATATTCGGTCCGACTCGGCATGCGCGCGGCGCGCGCGCAGGGGTGCGATGCGGTGCTGCTCGCGCTCGCCGATATGCCGCGCGTCACGGCGGCGCACATCTATCGTCTGTTCGATGCCAGCAATGGCGCTGACACGGTGGTCGCGTCCAGCGATGGCGAGAAGCCGCTGCCGCCCGCGCTGTTCGGGGCAGCGCATTTCGACACGCTCGAAACGCTGGAAGGCGACTATGGCGCGCGCCACCTGATCCTCGCCGGCAAACACGTCGTCACCAACGCCGACGAACTGGTCGATGTCGATACCGAGGAAGAGCTCGCCTATCTTCAGACCAAGTTCGGCCAAGGCCGCACGCACGCTTTCGCAAAGGACGAATGATGGCCCGTATCGCAAAGATAGACCGCATTGGTGGCCCCGAGGTGATCGCATGGCACGACGTCACGCTGCCCGATCCGGCGGCAGGCGAGGTGCGGATGCGCAACACTGCGGTCGGCCTCAACTTCATCGACACCTATCACCGTAGTGGGCTGTACCCGCTCGATATGCCCTCGGGACTGGGTAGCGAAGCGGCCGGGGTGGTCGAGGCGGTCGGCGCTGATGTCACCGATTTCGCGCCCGGCGACCGCGTCGCAACGTTCGGCCCGACGCGCGGTGCCTATGCGACCGAGCGTAACGTGCCTGCGCGCGACCTCTTCAAGCTGTCCGATGCCGTGGATGATCGCACTGCCGCCGCGCTGATGCTCAAGGGCTGCACCACCGAGTTTATGGTCGAGCGCTGCGCCAAAGTGCGCGCCGGCCAAACCGTCCTCGTTCACGCGGGCGCGGGCGGCGTCGGCCAGTTGCTGTGCGGCTGGCTCAAGGCGATCGGCGCGACGGTGATCGCGACCGTCGGCAGCGAGGACAAGGTCGAGACCGCCAAAACGGCGGGCGCGGCGCACGTCATCCTCTACAAGCAGGTCGATACCGCCAAGGCGGTGCGCGAGATCGTCGCAGAGGGCGTTGCCGTGACCTTCGACGGCGTCGGCAAGGCGACGTGGGAAGCCTCGCTCGGCGCGACCGCGCGGCGCGGGCTGGTGGTCAGCTTCGGCAATGCGAGCGGTGCGGTTGACGGCGTCAACCTCGGCGTGCTCGCGCGCAGCGGCTCGCTGTTCGTCAGCCGGCCGACGCTGTTCGATTATTATGTCACGCCGGAAGAGCGCGCCGCAGGGGTCGCGCGGATGTTCGAGATGCTGGAGCGTGGCGCGATCGCCGCCAATATCGGCCAGACCTTCGCGCTTGAGGATGTCGCAGACGCCCACCGTGCGCTCGAAGCGGGGAAGACGAAGGGCGCGACGATCCTGCTGCCCTGAGCAAGTGTGGCGGGCATAAAAAAGGGCCTGGCGTCGCGCCAGGCCCTAAGGTTCTGTCCAGGGAGCACCCGGAACGACTCGACCCCCGTCGTAACGGGTATAGGTAAAACGTATCGTATCGCGTGCGGCCGACGCGATCGCCGGGCCGCTCGCGATGCCGATTACATCGCGTTCGCGGTCGTCGCGTTCGCGTCCACAACGTTCGCGTCGTCGACGGTGGTCAGGTTCGACTCTTCGACGACCGTGTCATTGCTGATGACAGTGTCGTTCGAAACTTCGGTCTTCGGGGTGCAAGCAGCAGCGCCCAGAGCAGCAGCGGCGATCAGCGACATCGTGACGAACTTCTTCATGGACGTTTCTCCCATAGTTGGTCAGGCCTTTGCCTGGGCAACCCTAGTGTTACCCCTCCCCGGCCCTGAATGTCCGAGCGCCTTATGAAAGAAAGCCGATGCGATTGGTAGGGAAATCGCACGCCAACCGCATCGATTCCGTAATGATCTGGCGGCATTTCGTCGCAAAAGTGGCGATTTTGGGTCAATCTGGCTGACGGAAACAGCGATTCGCCGCATTACGCCGGAGAGTATGCCCAAGTTCAGCCGCGATACAGCGCATCGAGCCGCTCGCCGTACACCTCGCGCAGAACATGGCGGCGGACCTTGAGCGAGGGGGTGAGCTGCCCGTTCTCGATGCTGAACGGTTCTTCGGCGAGCACATAGCGACGCACGCGCTCGATCACCGAAAGGTCGCGGTTCACCCGCTCGACCGCATGGCCGATGATGGTGCGATATTCGCTGTTTTCCGCCAGCCGGACGAAATTGCACGGGTCGCCGTTCGCCGCGCACCATTGCTGGGTCCATTCGGGATCGGGCACGAGCAGCGCGACCATATAGGGCCGGCGGTCACCGTAGATCATCGCCTGCGCGATCTCGGGCTGGAGCGTCAGCATCCCTTCGACCCGCTGCGGCGCGACATTGTCGCCCTTGTCGTTGACGATGATGTCCTTCTTGCGATCGGTGATCTTGATGCGGCCCTTTGCATCGATCAGCCCGATGTCGCCGGTGTGAAGCCAGCCGTCCCGGAGGACGAGCGCGCTCTCCTCCGGGTTGCGCCAATAGCCGTGCATGACCAGTTCGCCACGCACGAGGATCTCGCCGTCTTCGGCGATGCGCACTTCAGTATTGGCGAGCGGCGGGCCGACCGTATCCATTGCCAGGCCAACCGACGGCCGGTTGCACGACACCACCGGCGCCGACTCGGTCTGTCCGTAGCCTTGCATGAGCGTGAGACCGAGCGAATCGAAGAAGACGCCGACCTCCGGCGTCAGCGGTGCTCCGCCCGAAACCATCGCCTTGAGCCGTCCGCCGAAACGCTTGACGATTTTGGGCCGCAGCGTCACGCCGATCAGCAGATCGATCGGTTTATCGCGCAAGCTCGTCTCGCCGCGATAGCGTTTGGCACCGATCGCGAGCGCACGGTCGAGCAGCCACGGCGCGATACCGCCCTGTTTCTCGATTTCCTTGGTGATGCGAGTTCGCAGCACCTCGAACAGCCGCGGCACCACCACCATGATCGTCGGGCGCACCTCGGAAATGTTGGCGGCGAGCTTCTCGATGCCCTCGGCATAATAGATCTGCCCGCCCAATCCGATCGGCAGATGCTGGCCGGCGGTATGCTCATAGGCGTGGCTGAGCGGGAGGAACGACAGGAACACCTCGTCATCCCAGCCGAAATCCTCGGAGATGATCGCCGATGTGCCCGCGACGTTGTGCAGGATCGCGCCGTGGTGCTGCATCACCCCGCGCGGCGCGCCGCCGGTGCCGCTGGTGTAGATGATGCACGCGGTATCCTCGCGCCTGGCGGTGGCGGCGATCGTCTCGGGGCCGCAGGCATGCGCCGCGATCACATCCGCCCAGCGATGAAACTCCAGCGCGCCGGGTTGGCCGGGGCGGATATCCTCGATGCCGATCACCGCGCGGATCGTGCTCGATCGGATCGCGGCGGGCAGCAGCGTGCGTGCCAGCTTCGCGCTCGACACGATTACCGCGCTCGCGCCTGAATTCTCGATGATGTGGAGGTGATCGCGCTCGGTATTGGTGGTGTAGGCGGGTACGGTGATGCAGCCCGCCGCCATGATCGCGAGGTCGCTGATGCACCATTCCGGGCGGTTCTCGGAGACGAGCATCACCCGGTCGCCCGGCTTCAGGCCGATCGCCTTCAGCGCCGCGCTCAGGCTC
>Ga0247742_10002314_pt1 | contig 12552 bp, 13 predicted proteins | sample UWRJL208509C2_FD_180944 | JGI IMG/M metagenome (GOLD analysis project Ga0247742, IMG submission 180944) | Plant litter microbial communities from Arlington Agricultural Research Station in Wisconsin, United States - UWRJ-L208-509C-2 | ecosystem: Environmental > Terrestrial > Plant litter >... | reverse complement strand
TTCCACTAGTGTTGCTGCAGCCGATCAACAAAAGGCACCTTCCACTGATGACAAGGATGCGCCGGTTGAGGAACATGGAGGTGCTGTCGGGGACAATGCAGGTGCGGGCAGCTTAGGCACAAGTTCAGGATCGGGTGCATCGGACAAATCGGCAGAGGCACATCGCCCGTCATCCGAAATACAAGACCCTCTGGATGTAGGTCAACCGATTCAGAGTACGTCGCAGCAGTCATAATTAATCAAATAATAGTCATATACTTACCGATCCTGCTGGTTATATTCTGAAAGGTGTAACGACAGAAAGTGCTAGCGACGATGAAAGCAGTGACGACGAGTTTCCGACATTCACTGGGTGAGTATAAATTTATTGCTCTCTTCGACTTGATATCGTCAACTCCACATCTTCAGAGGAATGACTCGAGCACGGATAACACCGGGGGTCAAGGGCCAAAATGCGACAGGACCAGGCGTCGCCAGACCTAAATAGTGAAAGCAGTGCTTTTGTACATACATAGCTCGGACACCTCAATGCCTCTCTTGATTTTCTTCTTGACACAGAACTCGACCACGATTACTAGAACTGAATCGGTGAGATGAAACTTCCTTCGACTTTGTTGACGGTGTTTTATGTAGGTGTGGCTAGCCACGATATCTTCGGTTCGAGGTTGGGCGTTCAGGAGACTTTCTGAAAATCTAAAGGCGTATATGAGAGCTGATTCAGAGGAGATATTGGGAGGTGTGATTCGAACGAAAGGCGGTCGCACATACGAGTACATATACGCTTACAATATATAAATTCCCAATGACGTAATGGAATGAGGGAAGGATGTGGGAGTGTCAATTTTGTTTTCGGCCTCGGAGGAATGGGGTTACGGAGGTCCAGAAGAAGCTTTTAAGCTCAACGGACTGTAGTACACAGTGCACTTCATGAGCCAGTGTGCGTCGTCGTACTACTAGGACCAGGACATAATTATAAGCGGCCCTCAGTGACGTAGTTGGGTGTTGCATCGTTCCCCATTTAGATCGTTGGATGCTTTGTCGAGGCGGTATAGGGCAAGAAAACGACCGACGTGGACGGTGGCCCGGCGGAGGCACAATGGGCTATTGTTTCTGCCATTCATACGAGGCTCGAGTTACCAGTGCGTATTTTGCCTCCCGTTGGGTCCATAGGCTTACAGTGCTTGTACTACAGTACAATACTGACCTTCTAGCTACTACAATATGTACGGTCTGGCAGGGGGTGGGTATTTCCAAATAAACTATCTGCATTCTATATATGTCGTTTATTGATACATCCAATATCTAAGGTATCCAATTCATTAATATTAAAGTGAACGTGATATCAAAGTCAGCGGAAAACAGTCGTCAGTCATCGTCAGGTCAGTTCAACGACATTACCCTTCTCGTAGCATCATCATCCAATCGCTTCGCCCTCAAACGACCTTCTCGTAACCTCTTCAAACCCATCTCAATGCTCTTCACATGGAACTTTACTGGCACAGACGATTCTATCGGCTCAGGCGCTGCAACTCGTTCCCGAATATCCTTTATGTCCTCGCTCATCGCTCGTAATATCTGCAGAGCTCCAGCGACATTGGCCGATGCCTGCTTCCTATACCAACCCATTTTTTTCAGCAGCGCTAGATGGCTGTCGAATTTCTGCGGTTCCTTCTTGTTGCTTCCAAGCTTGATCCACAGCTCTACAAGCAAGTCGGATTTGGAAGAGGACATTGCAATTGAAAGGTCTTCGCAAGCTACTAGCCCTTGCAGGGTCTCCAAACGCTCTTCTAGGTGGTTGAGGTTCTCGAGGTTCACTTCGGCCTCGAGGATCAGCCGTTCCACGTTGGATGACAGTGTGTTCATTGCTTCTTCGAATGTCTCTCTGACAATGTCGTCGGTACTTTTTGGTGGTGGCCGCCAAATTGCCAGAGAAGAGGTCCTGAGGGACCACGCGGAAGGTTTCTTTCGCGCACTCTCGATGTATTGTAAGGCGTAGTCGTTGACAGCCATGATACTGGTAATTATTAGAGACATACTGAAGCCAATTTTGACGGCCACGTACCTATCAACTGCGCCCGACCTTTGAGCAAAACCTATGAAGTCCCCTGCCCGTCTTCTCTGTGTCATCAAGGAACTCGATGAGGGGTGTTAACAACGAATTCTTTGCCTTCAGGTTGCTTATTTGTACGAGGGTTACAAGGTCCCTCGTCGCAACTTCTGTCTTCTTGATCTCCCGAGACAAGGCAGAGTAGCCAACAGATTTCTCCATCAACTGCTCGAACATTTTGCTCTGAGTCTCGACGAGATGAGGGTAATCGGCCCATTGGACTGTCCGTTGGTCTTGTGTTTGAGGGTCCCAACGGCAGATGGAGGAACTAGATATTCCGGGTATGATGCAGAGTGGGGCGAATGCAGAGCGGAGCGTATGTGAGAAATGCAAGATAATGAACCCCAAGAGCCAGACGTAGAGGAGAGCCGAAATAAGGTAGCTTAGAAGGTGGATAGCGCGATTGGACACGTCAATTGCGTATCGGACAGCGAACACTACTCTGTGTAGCACGCCGTTAACATTTCCATCCATATTTTCGTCCTTTCCATCCATGTTCTCGTGCTCCTTCTGAAAGTCCGCCATTGCGTAGGCTATCCAGCTTGATTGCAATGATTTTGGTTAGAGTGGTGGTGGTCAAAGTGGTGGCCGTGATATATTGACGGGGAATGTTGTTTTCTTTGTTATGTACTTGGGTTTATTGCATCGTCATCCGACTCATCAACTCATATTTCCATGATCACCAACTAGTGGTCGATGAATCATGCGCGTGAAAATCCGAGACTAATCACGGCTTGACTGTTTTACAGGATCAGTTCATCTCGATCTTCAAGGACAGTGCTCATTACAGTCACACTCCTGTAAAAGCTCGCCCGGATTGTCATGGGTTTCGCCACTAGAGACTCTGCACTCTGATGCTTTTATCCGCATCGTCGACGGCGCTATGAGCAGATGGCTGGCGTCGCTGAGATCCTCGTCGAGCACAAGTGTGGCGACTTCACACCTCAAGAGCGGATTGCGAAGTACATACGATGTCATAGCCACTCGTGAAAGCTGGCACCAGGTCCATATCAGCGTGACAGCTTACGATGGTCGTATTTGACGGGTCATAGTTGCGGCTAGCCCACAAAATGTTGGGTTTGAATTCTTAGTCGCCGTTGGACCTTCAGAATCACGGTGGCAATCGCGAACGCCAATGAAAGTGGCCGGACGATGCGGACCTCAAATCTGCCAAGCCTAGGAGCTCCTGCACTGTCGTCCCTTCGTGCCATGTGCAGGAACAGGTCCTCGCTGTACATACTCAAACTGTGTAAGCAAAACCAACGCTCTATCAGGTTCCTCCAGGCTCCAGTCCAATGTCACTCTCGGAAACGCAGACGACATCAACAACGGAAAACCCAGAATAACGAATGCTAGGTCTACCTCAACGCAAGATAGACTTTGCACCAGCAGAGGTCTGACTACTTCGTGATAATGGAGGCGCGCAGAGGTCGGGACGGTGAATTCGTCCTCTTCGCTGAGAGTACCCGACCAGCGTCAAGACCTTCAACATCAACTTCACGTTTATCCTCCAACATCAATTTCACTGCGTACCTCAAAGTGGCTCATCTTCCGCTCCTTTTGCCTTCCACCCTTCGTCCCATGCTCAAATCTCGACCCTACTCTCTCATGATCTCGCCCCAAGAGCTGCACCTCACCCATCGGACAAAATGTATGCACTTTCTTTACAGGCGCACATCCACAACAGCGCATCCCAACATCCGAATAAAAAACGACGAAAAAAGGGACATTGGGTAGTCACTTATCCAAAGGCTCGTCGTCAACCACGACGTCTGTCGCCTACTTTGATCCTGGCAGGGGAGGTTGAAGTTAGGATATTGGACCGACGACGTCTGCGACAATTGAATTCGCCCTTGGAGCTACCTTACGTTCGAGAGCGGGCTCGGGCTATGTAACCTCGCAGTTCTCAAAGTCGCTCGATTTCTTCGACATTTTCAAACCCCTTCTGCCAACTTCAATCGCTCATTCGAGATAGCGTAGTAGAGTACACCTATTTCTCGTCTGTGCTCTGCTCAACTCGTCTTGCCCCGGCTTATATCGGTCGATCGCCGTCTAACATTTGGCCAACGACTATGGAATCATGTATGTGTTGGATATTGGGAATATGGAGTTGGGATGAGAGAACTGGACGATACAGGCTAGGGGCATGGGTGCATCGACGTTCAATATCCTGGTTCGTCGGTGTCCTTTTTCAATTTCGAATATGCGCCTTTGTCTGATGCACCTTCTCTCAGCTATGCTAGTACTCAACCTTCGCATGGTGCTACCAGCGAGGCATTAATATGTGTACGACCTCGTGATCAGTGTGAGCTTGTGCTCGAAGGCACTTGATGAACTGGCCTTGGTTGCCGTTCTTCGACAGAGGAGGGCTGCAGTATGAAATTGAAGGTGTGTTACCCTAATATTCGACTTTGTTGGTCAAGCTAATGGTCCAGTTTCTTAGGTCGTCATCATTGTCTTCCAGGAGTCTCTGAATGGTGTAAAATTCATCCTCAACTCGACGAACGCGAGCAAGGCAGACACACTCATCAAGGCATGAGTTGGCGCCACGGAAATCGAACTTGTGTGGGCAACAACTGTTTCAAGCGTTTGGAGATGCCTATTCTGCGAATCTGACAGGAAAAGGTGTGTTTCTTCAAGCCGCGATGGCCGATTACATCTCACTCGAGTTACCGCAGCTCTGATCTACGTCCCGCTTACACTATACGATTCCGCCGCAAGCTGCGACGTTGTTTAGTGAATAAGACACTGGAAAGCGGGGATGAGCTGGATAACATAACCAATATCAAGAGGGGAATAGAGGACGATATACATCTTTACTCATGTCCTTGCAGTACGCCGCCGTTCCGCGCTCAGCATCTGCGTCCTTAGATCTCAGCTCTCACAGTGGGCTCTCGGACCGTTCAAATTCAAAGCGACCTGTTCGATGGTCGTCACGATTTGGCATCGCTGGGCCTTTGTTTATGAACCAACATACTTCAAAATACTCGACATTCGATTCGTCTGTCCGAAATCTCTCTGCCATCTTTCCAACTCCGTCCATTTCGTTCTACGACATTGAATATCCTAGGATCTGGAAGTCAACTCCCGTCTCTTGTGAATAGGACGTGGCATTCTTCCGGAAATCTCCAACCAATCTCCCAAAATAAAGAGGACGCCGACATCTACGTGGAGGGCGTGTTTTCTTGAGCAGAGGTCTGGGATGCACAGAGGGATGGCAGGAGTGGAGACAGTGCCAGGATACAGATGGTCCTAATCCCCCTTTCAGGATAACGGCTGTTGTTTGTTCCACGATCTACCATTCATCTTCATCTTCATCCCCCAAAGTATCTTCATCTTCTTCTAGACATTCTTCGCAATCGACCTCAAGTTCACCTGCTTCGTTGTCAGGATCAGGCACAGTTAAAATGATCTCCAGAGCCTCTTCGTCTTCTCCAATGTGGTCTCCTCTGAGAACAGGAGTAGTGTTAGAAAGTGTCTAGTTACTTATGCTTAGCCTTTCACATATACGGACTCTGAACAGTGGGCCACTCACCTTGCTCAAATTTAGCCTCCGAGTATATTTGAACTTGAGTCCTGAAAAAAATACAACGAACTTGTCGGCATCCTAGATTCGAATGAGATCAAAGTCTATAGTACTATGACTCGGAACAATGTGCTCACCTCGGCCGTATATTCTCCCCATCCTGTATCGGCTTGACTTCTGTACCACTCACTGCCAGCGCCAGCACCTCCTGCGCCCATCACATCAGCTGAAAAGCCAACTTTGAAACCTCTTCCTCGAGTGGTCCACATATTGATGGCACATTTCTTCGTTGCGTGCGTCGAGATCACGACCCAAACCTCATGTTCCTCAACCTCTTGCCAGCGTTTGAGAATCCTGACTGCATTTTGTTTCATCCATTTCTTGAAGGGTGATTTATGGTTGTACCATTGGTGTGTGATGGGAGGGCTTGTCAAAAGCACTCCGCCTGCGTCGTTGTCGGTGGAATAGGCGTAGATGGAAGAAACCGTGATGGGGATGGCAATCGCGGGATCGCTGTAGGTCCATCAGTTGTTGGTCTCTTAACGAACATCGACATACATTCCAGCCGACAGCTCGATCTTGGTCTCCTTTGTATCTCTCGACGTCTTTGGGCCCCAGGTGATACCATTTTCCGGCCCTCCCATTTCTAGTTTATCCTCGAAGACGCCTAGCCCTTCGTCAACCATCCCTTTGCTGTCCTCCAGGTGGCAGATGGGATTCCATGATCCAAAATCATCAAAATATCCGACAGCGCCAGGCTTGAAGATCGAGCTGCGCAACGGGCGATAGAGAGCTATACCATAGGGGTGATGCTGCATTATGGTGGCATATTCTCCGTGCAGTTTAGACCGCTTGAAATCAAACATTATACAAGTGGCGAGTTCACTTACCGTCGATACGACCTACTCTTCAGGCCAAGTGACGCGTGACGCCCTTGACAGCTGTTTTCATATCGATATTCTCGTTTTGCAGCGCAATTAACGCAGCTTTTTTAGGGAAAGCTCCTCGATATCATTTCCACTCCAATCTCTTCGATGAACACCCCACTCCGATTGCAATACCTCAGCCATAGTTTAAGTACTCTCGCTCTAGTGCACCGTCCATCATTTCAACCTCCGGTCATGTCGTACATATGTCGCCTCTGTCGTCGATCTCCTCGAACACAATCGCTTAAGACTTATATCTAGCATCAGATCGCTACATCAGTTCCTTCTTCAACAACCCAGCCAGAAATTTACACAACAGCACTCTCCTACGCTGTACTCTTCTCTGCGTCTCGTGCTACAGCGGCCAGTAGTTGTGTATATGATCCCAGCCAGCCCATCATTCGGAGCGAAGCAATGCCTAACATTTGCACCAAACCCGTGTCCGAGCTTTCACAGAATTTGAAGCTGAAGAGGATCTCAACAGTCGACGACAACCCATCTCAGCAGAAGATAGTAGGGGTCTCGCTAGTGCACGAAAAGGGTAGCTGATATACCTTTTCTGGAGAGCAGGATATGGCCATACATAGAGAATCGGGATAGCGGGTCGCGGAAGAATATCCACCATCTCTAGAATATGTATCGACTGGGAAAAAATGGGGTTCCAAGAACGCTGCCACCTCTTTCATCCTCGCATTCATACAGACGGCCTCCTCTTGCCACACGTTTCTCGTCTCCGCATTATCTCGTCTCGGATAGCTGCCGCCATGTACCAGGGGTTTGACTGTGGAGTGTGCGTTGGCAAGACATCTAGAAGGATATGTTGGTCTTTTGTTAAATAAATGATGGGAATGTTTTACCCGATTTTCTGTAGCATCGTATTGGTATTCCAATGTTGTGAACACCTTCTTATAGATCTGAAACTACATAGGATCAGTATGCAGGTGAGCTCGTCGCTTACCCCATTTCTGAAAGTACTACTACATCTATATTTGGTAACGTTATCCATTTTGAGCGTGAAACGATGGCGGTACAGGCTCCGAAAGACACTAAGGTAGGGGACATGCACATACGACCAACGTCACGTGAACGTGACTAAATCGTGACGAGTTAATCAAAAAAGGAAATAAATCGATTTTGGACTACTATTTGACGAATTGCACCTCATCGTAGGACTTTTTGAAAATTATACTTCCTGAGAAGTCTTGAAATATATGAGTTGTAGCTGTCTGCAAAATTTGACGCAGATTCAACCACAACTGGTTGATATTTTGACGAAATGAGATCTGGCTTCCGTATCAGCCTGAGGCATCAAAGATAAAGATAGGACAACGAAGCATGCTGCCGTGAAGACAATGCACTATCATGAGCTGGTGGTTGTTTTTAGGCTATCCCATATCATAGAGTTTACTCAGAGACATGGGCTTCATGGTGTAAAAAAAGGCTCACCAGAGGACAGTTTCCCTTCCCCTTTGGCTGGTCCACCGTGGTCTTCTGCCGTTGGTGGCTTCTGGCCCATTTCTTTCTGAAATTTTGATATGCGTGATGGTGCTGCTCGTGATTTGCGACCCATTTGCACGCACTGTGAGATGGATGTGGATATTTTGCGGACGCGACGCGTCTCGAGGCTCTGTGATGTCAGCGCATCACCATTTCTTCAAAATGTGGTGCAATTCTCCAAAATATACCAAATTAAATGCATATTTACGTGTCTCATAACTTTCTCCACAATCCTCAGGAGCCATATTTTCCATAATATGTTTATTAATTGATAAAATACGCTTTTTCAAGGAAATCTAAGAATAATTTCCATTTCTGGCGGCTGTCACACTGTCCACGTGACGTTGGTCGTATGTGCATGTCCCCTACCTTATATTTCGCTGTATGGAGTGCATGGATATACATTCGGCAAAGACTGAGAAAACATACTATCGATATTTACGTCATCCTGGATTGGAAAGGAACACGAATTCTCGACCTTCTCATGCCAATTCCCTTTGGTCCCAGCTGTAGGATCATGAGTGAAAACCACCACAAGACGTACTCGTAATTATAGTAGAGTCGTTGCTCTCAGTACTCGGGGTCCAGAAGGTGGAGGCGAAGGACTTCGTCGTGGTGTAGATGGCTTAGGCGTCGGACCGACCGGTAAGGCCTATCAGACAACGGATAGACTATTGAGGAGACTAGGCGATATAGATTGGTGTCGAGGAGAGATGGGTTCTTGATGGCGATGACTCGGACGTGACTTCACCGTAGCATGGAATGCGACGCGCCTCCGAGATGGGGATCGCTTGATGAATCGCTTGTGGTCCGATCATGGTCAAAAGGTTCATATGCGACGCGATATAGGCGTGAAGCATTCAGAAGACGGGATGCGCTCAACGACGAGCCGTCTGTTGAACACCTAGCATTGTGTTCTTCATCGTGTTATTCGTAGTTTGGACCTTTGAGGGCCAGGGTTGAAGTTTTCAAGCCAGAACGGGGAGGCTACGTTCGCATATTGTGATGCACATCGGAAGTTAAGATTCTGGGGCAACGATCACAGCAGGTCTAAGTAATTACTGCCCGGAAATCAGTTTCATAGGCGATGAGATGTGTAATGTATAACATACCTTTTAATTAGAAATGCGGGATGATAAACTCTCGACTAGAGGTTACCACCAAATCCCCATCTGAAGTTCGAGCTGACATCTTCATCGTCTAGCAGGTGGATGTGGCAGACGTTCGTGAATTTAGAGCCCAGGTGCTAGAGAGGCAGCTGGTCATTCATGCAGATGACGGATGCAAGTGTAGAGACCATCTGGTAGCAATGGTGACAGCGACGCATCATGTAACGAGTCGTCGTTTTCCAAGGCTTCGCTAGAGGGAGCTGCGACGGAGGACAGTGACCATCGTTTCCGCTAGTGGCGCATGGTGGGTTGGAGATATCACTGTGAGTTGAGTCGAGGAGTTTTCGTCATCTGCCAAATGCCGTCGTCGCAAGTGCAAGCGCACTGTTTGAGAGGCCCATGCACCTTGGATGTGGACTGAGATCGCGAGTTGGAGGACGTTGGAACACAACGCCTGGGATCGTAGTCGTGGAGCGGATTTGGAAGAGGCATCTTTAACCTATAAGAGAGAATCGTCATTGTCAGTTTTAGTTTGAGAATAGAGTAAGAGGATTACTAACCTCAGGTTCTCAAAATTCGACAGTTGGAATTCAGGCAAGCTCCAGCTGCCTCTCCCAACCCACGACCACGTCAACCCACACCCTCGTTGCAGATCCAAATTCAAACGCAAATCCTCCGTCCCGAACGCAATTCCAAGTCCACAGCCTCTGCCAGCCTTCCGCTCAGTGCCTCCATCTAGACCTACGCCTCAAATCCTGGAACTCTGCATCTCTTCCAAATCCAAATCCTAGGCTCGAGACCTAGGTTTTACGACCGGACTGTCGTTTGAACCTTTGGATTATGGAACATCAAGTCAACGTTGATATCTGCGCCTACTCCGGGATCAACGTGTACTAGATGCTCAAGGTAGACGCCGCGTGGTTGTAGCTTCTAGGTTGGCATCGCAGGATATGAATATCGAGTATTTGAATATTGAATCGTGTTGCTGCCATCTGGTACATCCGTCTCGGAAAATCATTGATGAGGTAGGATGACTTCGATGATCTAGTAGGTGGGAGGATGAACACTGACGGAAGCGGGATGCCATGTTTTGAGATTGTGGTTAAGGTTGTGGATGAGGCTTAGTAGGTCAAGATTGTCAGATTTTGGCTTTAAATACGAGGACGTGGGATGAGACGAACCTAAGTATACCTCAATTCCTTGAGATTGACCAGAGTAATAGAGTATATCGCGTTCCTAGCCGTGCTCGTGTCGATGAATTAGACAAGAGGTTGTATGCCTCATCGTGCATCGTGTGTCCAACGGTCAAAGCCGGACGATAGCCCGTAAAGTGGTCAACTAAGCCTATCATGAATTAGGACGCGTGCTGGGTTTTAGTGGCGATAAGATGGCCCAAGGGACAAGGCCTAGGAGGATGAAGGCCATGAGAGCGGTCATTGGTAGCGAGTTGATCTCGGTGGTGAGGAGGGGCCCATGTATTTGTGAATTTCGGATTAATTGTGGTGGAAAGGCAGTTTGAAGACAACAGAGGTTTCGGGGCAAGCTGCTCAGCTGTGGTAATTGTGAATGGGCTCATTTTGAAGAAGTCGGGAGTGGAAATAAGAACAGGACACGAGACACGAGGATCTCAACACAGACGAATGCAGGCGAGCTCGAGAAAGCGGTGGTCCATTGGCTCACGCATCTAGTACGTGCATTGGGAGTTGGCGAAGAGAATCACGGGAGAGATTTAGAGGCACAACTTCGTGTAGCGCCAAGTAAAATTGCCAACCCTAGCAGATCCTTGGAGTTGTAGGAGTTCGTGGGCCAATGCTGTCATTACCGATGCTGGTGAAGAAGAGTTTTCGAGTTATGGGTCATGGTAACGCCTGGGTCGAGCATCCGTTTCCGATGGCGAAGGGAAGTCAGACGGATCGAGACTACTTATCGTCTGTTCCTGTTGACGGGACATGGAATTCTGGAGGTTCATTGAGGACTAGAGGCCTATTGAGGATTATCAACATCGAGAAGAGGATAAGACGAACTTGTTCCGTCAGGACAGGCGTGATGGAAGGTATTGGACGAGCTCGAAATGTTCCGCGCGGTCCAACGTTGGTGAAGGCCGAAAGTTGACACGGTCATCCAGTCAGGCCCGGCGTCCCGTAAATCATGTTCCTAGCTCACTGAGACCTTTGAGGCTCGTCATGTTTTGATGCACCTATATACATGTTATGCACATTTCCCTCTAAATGTCCAGCCTACCAGCTTCCATCAGTGCCATAGCATCTTATTACTTGCTTTCCCCCCGGTCCTCAGGCCTCAGACTGTAAAGGATGGGTAGACTCCGGAGACACGAATCCAGCTCGGAGGTGTTATCAGAAATGGTGTCAATTTCAAGGTGGGTTTCGTTGAACTTTCCTTCTGCACTTGGCTAACAACTCCTCTAGAGCTAATGGGCGGCATTCACGCTGCGTTTCTATCGATTACGTGTCCACCTCGACTCTACGACGACCTACGACGACCCCAATTGCAACACCGCAGCCATCATCACGGCTTCCTCTCGCTTCGTGCTTGCTGCTGAATATCAAACGGACGCGCCTCTTCCAGACTCATGCCTAACATTCAATCAATACAGCATCTCCTTTTTCCAACCAGGAAACTACGCAACAGCGCTCCTCCCGGCCAGTAGCTGTGTCTACAATTCCACTCGGCTCTCGTTCGGGTCTGCGAAGATGGTCTCAATAGTCGATATATCCAGACGACTACTTGCACACCTATCTCAACACACGAGATATGATAGGTCTCTCCAGTGCAACGGGGCTTGGAAGGGTATTGAAATATTCTAGAGCATGCATAGGGCGGGATGGGTTGGAGTTACGGGCACTCTGCCCTCTCTTTCATCCTTGCATTTGTGCAGGTGTCCTCTCGCCTCATCCTACACCGCCGTCAGTGCCTCTTCATCGCTAAGGATACCCGGCAGCAGTCGACGAGACGTCCAGATCCTTGACACCGACCTCAACCTCATCATCTCCGCCATTGGGATCCCATCCAATCAAAACCACATTCTAATCAGCATTTACGCACCTCCCAAGCACGTCTAATGCTCGCCGTCCTTTAGTTCACCATGGGCCAGTTTGATAATCGTGCCAGTCATCGTGATGGTCGACGTTGAGCACCGTTGCAATGGTTAAAGAAGACGACAGTGTCTTGACACTAATACCATTGGCACCTGTGGCATCGAAAGAGGTACTATCATCAACACGTCGCTGAAAACCCTGGAATCTAGGAAGATCGATATTCATATCGATATTCAGAATACGGTCCACTATCGACATACGTCCTGCCTGAGTTTGAGTCTGGTTCATCGCTATATTCCTCCCGTCGTCGGTTTCATGTCGAGCTCAAGCC
>Ga0247742_10002312_pt1 | contig 12559 bp, 11 predicted proteins | sample UWRJL208509C2_FD_180944 | JGI IMG/M metagenome (GOLD analysis project Ga0247742, IMG submission 180944) | Plant litter microbial communities from Arlington Agricultural Research Station in Wisconsin, United States - UWRJ-L208-509C-2 | ecosystem: Environmental > Terrestrial > Plant litter >... | reverse complement strand
GCGGTCGGGGAACCACTTCACCAGGGTGGAAACCGGCGAGATGTAACCGAGACCCAGGCCGATGCCGCCGATCACGCCGGAGCCGATCCACAGCAGCCACAGTTGATGGGTGTAGACGCCGATCGCACCGAGCACGAGGCCGCCGCACCAGCACAGCGCCGAGACGAAGCCGGCCTTGCGCGGCCCGACGCGCTCCAGCCAGCCGCCCCAGATCGCCGCGGAGACGCCGAGCAGCACGAAGAACAGCGTGTACATCCAGCCGAGGCTCGCCACACGCCAGTCGCAGGTGGTGGTGAACAGTTCGGTCAGGATCGTCATGTCGGCGCAAACCTTCGGCGCGTTCAGTCCGATGGCGCGCGACAGCGGCAGCCAGAACACGCTGAAGCCATAGGCCATGCCGATGCACAGATGAATGCAAAGCGCCGCCGGCGGCACCAGCCAGCGGTTGAAGCCAGCGGTAGCGATGATTCGCTCACGCTCGAAAATTCCGGGTCTGGTGCCGGACAAAACTCCAGCGTTGCCTGTGGTCGTCATGAATTCTCCTCGTACAGCCGTTTGTTTTACGGGACGGCCTGCGGTCTGAAGCAAAGTGAAAATTGATGCGGGCTTGTATTGCCCGCCCCTGCCGACATGGAATCCGGCAGCGCCGCCCATCTGAAATGACAGGGCCAGAACGGTGCGCATGAGTCGATAGTAAAAAAGTCTTAAGACCGATTTTATCAATGATTTCCGCTGCATCGCAGCAATTCAATCGCGGATTCCGATCGGGCAATTTCGTTTTTCAATCAGAAAAATGATCGTTGTTCCACGCCGTTCCGGCTCGCCGACACGGTCGCCGCCCTGCTGCACCATGGCGGGAATATCGATCGCTGCCATGGGATCGGTGCAGTGCACTTCGAGTCGCTCGCCGGGCTGTAGCCGCATGATTGCCTTGCGTGTCAGCAGCGCCGGCAGCGGGCATTTCAGGCCAGTGAGGTCGAGCTTGGTGGTCATTGAGCAGGGGTTCCGCGATGCGGCCGCGTTATATCCTGATGGCGCGGAATGTCCTAAGCAACGGCATGACGATCGCAACCGAGATACCGGCAACGCCCGGCCTACTGCTCGCCGGCGGCCTTGCCCGCCGGATGGGCGGCGGCGACAAGCCGATGCGCGAAATCGCCGGCCGCACCTTGCTGCGGCGCGTGATCGAGCGGCTGGCGCCGCAATGCGACGGCCTGATTCTCAATGCCAATGGCGATCCCGCCCGCTTCGCCGCCTTCGGCCTGCCGGTTGTCGCGGACGATGTCGCGGATTTTCCCGGACCGCTCGCGGGCATTTTGGCGGCGATGGACTGGACCGCGGCGAACCGACCCGACGCGCGGTGGATTCTCAGCGCCGCTGCGGACTGCCCGTTTTTGCCGCGCGATCTGGTGGCGCGGCTGCATCAGGCGCGATTGGCGGAAGATGCGCAGCTCGCCGTGGCGGCGTCCGGCGGACAGTCGCATCCGGTTATCGGCCTGTGGGATGTCGACCTCCGCCACGAATTGCGCCATGCGCTGGTAGACGAGGATGTCCGCAAGGTCGGCCGCTTCACCGCACGCTACAAGCTGGCGACGGTGGAGTGGACAACAACGCCGCTCGATCCGTTCTTCAATGCCAACACCATGGACGACATCGCCGAAGCCGAACGGCTGGCGTTGCTCGACGACAGGGCATGACCTAAGCTTCGCGCATCAAGCGGCCGAAGTGCCGCGATGCCGGGAGAAACAAAATGCTTTTGAGCCGACTATCCCTCGCCAGCGCCTGTGCACTCGTGCTCCTCATCGCGCCAGCTTTCGCGCAGCTCTCCGACGACGTGGTCAAGATCGGCGTGCTCACCGACATGAACGGCCCGGCGTCGACGCCGTCCGGCCAGGGCTCGGTCACCGCGGCGCAGATGGCGGTGGAGGATTTTGGGGGCAGCGTGCTCGGCAAGCCGATCTCGGTCATCGTCGGCGATCACCAGCTCAAGCCCGACGTCGGCGCCGCTTTGGCGCGGCGCTGGTACGATATCGACCAGGTCGATTTGATCGTCGACGTGCCCGTCTCGGCGGTCGGCCTTGCGGTGCAGAACGTCGCCAACGACAAGAAGAAGCTGTTCATCACCCACTCCACGGGTGCCGCGGATTTCCACGGCAAGTTCTGCTCGCCCTATACGATGCAATGGGTGTTCGACACCCGCGCGCTCGCCGTGGGCACGGCGCAGGAAGTGGTCAAGCGCGGCGGCGATTCCTGGTACTTCATCACCGACGATATCGCCTTTGGCCACGCGCTAGAACGCGACGCTTCGGCGGTGATCAACAAGGCCGGCGCCAAAATCCTCGGCGCGGCGCGGCCGCCGTTCGGCACCTCCGACATGTCGTCCTTCGTGCTGCAGGCGCAGGCGTCCAAGGCCAAGATCATCGGCATCGCCGGCGGGCCGCCGAACAACATCAACGAGATCAAGACCGCGGGCGAATTCGGCATCTTCAAGGGTGGTCAGCAGATGGCCGCGTTGCTGGCGCTGATCACCGACATCGACTCGATGGGCCTGCCGACTGCGCAGGGTCTGCTGCTGACCACCGCCTTCTACTGGGACATGGACGACAAGACCCGCGCATGGTCGAAGCGCTTTTTCGAGAAGATGAAGCGGATGCCCACCATGTGGCAGGCGGGCGTCTATTCCTCTGTGATGGTCTATCTCAACGCCATCAAGGATGCCGGCACCGACGAGCCGCTGAAGGTCGCGGCGAAAATGCGCGAGAAGCCGATCGAGGACTTTTTCGCCCGCAACGGCAAGCTGCGCGAGGACGGGCTGATGGTGCACGATCTGATGCTAGTACAGGTCAAGTCGCCGGAAGAGTCGAAATATCCGTGGGACTATTACAAGATACTGGCAAAGATCTCCGGCGACGAAGCCTTTGGCCCGCCGGACCCGGCATGTGTGTTGGAGAAGAAGTAGACTCCGCAAACGCAGCTGTCGTCCCCGCGCAGGCGGGGACGACGTGGAGAGGTTCGAACTACTTCACCAGCCCGATCTCGCGAAAATACTTCAGCACGCCGGGATGGATCAGGTCGACGCTCGGCGCGGCCGCGACGGTGTTCACTGCCGTGGTCTCCTTCGCCTGCGCGAGTCGCGCGCCGAGTGCGGGCTCGGCGCCGTGCAGCGTCTTGGCCAGCCGATAAGCGACGTCGTCGGGCAGCGTCTCGCGCGCCAGGATGTAGCTCCAGGAGCCCACCGACTCGATCGCCGCGTCCTGATGCGGATAGCTGCCCGGCGCCACCGTCATCGGCTTCAAGAAGGTGTGTTTGGCGCGGATCTCCGCGATCTCTTCCGCGCTCGGCGCAATAAAGCGCGCGCCGCCGGAACTTTCCCCCATCGCCTTGAAGCCGGGCCAGCCGAGCCCCGCGCCCCACAGGGCCGCGGCACGGCCGTCCAGTACCATGGCCGGGCCGTCGCCGGCGCGGTCGAGGTAGATCGACTGGAAATCGCTGTCCTGCTTCAGGCCCAGCCCGTCCAGCACATAGCGCGACAGGATCACCAGCCCCGAACCTTTCGCGCCAAAGGCCACCGGCTTGCCGATGAGATCGCGGATGGTCCTGTAAGGGCTGTCGGCGCGCACCACGAACATGCCGGGGTTGGAATACAATGCGGTGATGATCTTCAGTTTCGTGGCCGGCCGGCCGATGCCCTTGAAGGCCTCATAGGCCGGCTCGCCCGCCACCAGCGCGATATCGAGCTGGCCGGCCTCGAGCATCGGGATGTTCTCGGTACTGCCCTTGGTGGGGCGCGGTTCGATGCTCAGCGCCGGATCGGCCTTTTGCATGACCTCGATGAAGGCATCGCCATAAAGCGGGAAGCCGCCACCGGGCGTCGCGGTGCCCAGGCTGAGGCTGAGAAGATTGCTGGAAATCGGCGTGGCTCCCTGTTGCGCCATGGCGCTGCTGGCAAGCAGTGCGGCCATGCAAACCAGTGCGATGCGTTTCATGTGCTGTCCTGAATGGTCACGGTGCGTCGCTACGCTTGTAGGCAAATCCGCCATTGTATGGAAGCATGGCGCCATCGGACGGCAAGCTCCGATCCATGCCATGGCGCAATGCCGCCGTGGCGGCAATTTCCTGGAGGATCCATGACCGTTTTCTGGCGCGCGGCGATGCTGTGCCTGTTCTGCCTCACCGTGGCGCCCGCTTCGGCGGCGGACTATCCCACCAAGCCGGTGCGCTTTCTGGTCGGCTTTGCCGCCGGCGGCCCCTCCGACATCATCGCCCGCATCATGAGTCAGTGGCTGTCCGATCATTTCGGCCAGCAATTCGTGGTGGAAAACCGCGGCGGCTCCGGCGGCAACCTGGCCGCCGCGGCGGCCGTGACATCGCCGGCCGACGGCTACACCCTGCTCTACGTCGCGCCGAACAACGCGATCTCCGCCTCGCTGTACAAGAAGCTGCCCTACGACTTCATCCGCGACACCGTGCCGGTGGCCAGCATCATGCAATTCCCCAACATGCTGGTGATCGCCAATGCGATGCCGGTGAAGACGGTGCAGGAGTTCATCGACTACTGCAAAGCCAATCCCGGCAAGATCTCCTATGCCTCGTCGGGCAACGGCACCTCGGTGCACATGTCGGCGGAATTGTTCAAGGCGCGGACCCAATGCGACATGGTCCACGTGCCGTATCGCGGCTCGGCGATCGCCTTCCCGGACATCATCTCCAACAAAGTGCAGCTGATCTTCGAGAACCTGCCCACGGCGCTGGAGCAGGCCCGCGGCGGCAATGTCCGCGCCATCGGCGTGACCTCGCCGCAGCGCTGGCCCGGCCTGCCGGATGTGCCGGCCATTGCCGAGACCGTGCCGGGCTTCGAATCGGTGGGTTTCTACGGCATCGCCGCGCCCAAGGGCACGCCGCCGGAAATCGTCGAGACCCTCAACAAGGCGGTCAACCTGGCGCTGGCCGACCCAAAACTGGCCGCACGCCTCGCCGAGGTCGGCGGCCTGCCGAAGCCGATGACCCCCGCCGAATTCGGCAAGCTGGTCTCTGACGAGACGGAGAAATGGCGCAAGGTGGTGGAGTTCGCCAAGGTGTCGGTGGACTGACGTCGAAAAGAAGCGCAGCACCCCGGCGCTGCGCTTCTCGGCTTGCGATGGCCGCCCGGTCGCCTCTAGACGCTGACCGCGACCAGCGCCGGCAGCAGCGATGATGTTGCCGCGCCGACCACCAGATAGGTGGCGGCCAGGAACAGCAGGAAGCCCAGGAAGAACAGGCCGAAAAAGATCATCGACAGCCGCTTGGCGAAGCCGGAAATCCCGGTCAGGCCGAGTCCGCCGGCGAGCAGCGAAATCACGAGACAGATAATGGCCCAGCGCAGCATGGTGCTTTCCCCAGTTGAGTTCGGCAGTGCAACGCGGCCAGCTCCGGCAAGTTCCCGCTCGGGAACAGATTGCCCGATCGCGGCCCGCCCTGTAAGGGAAGCAGGCACCGCCGTCGCCCGCGACGCCCGGCGGGGCCTGTAGCTCAATGGTTAGAGCCGACCGCTCATAACGGTCTGGTTGCAGGTTCGAGTCCTGCCGGGCCCACCAATGATTTCAAGTGCTTAGTAAATGAGTATTTTTGCTGGGCACAGCTTGGGGCACAAGTAGATTTTACCCCTGAAACCCGCTGTAACATCAGCCCGCTTAACAGTTTTTAGCTGGCAACAAATAACATGGTATGCAGCCGTGAGTTCATACGGGATTGTCACTTATAAGAATTCCCGTCCGATCTCGTTTAGGGCCCGCGAGGTTGATCGGCCACTGGACGAAACTCAAAATTGAGAAAACGCGTTGTGTTGCTGGGCGCAGCACGACCAAATCACAGTAAATTTCAAGGTCGACAAGTATGATTAGCAAGCCGTGATTCAAGCCGTTTCGACAAAACTGCTGTTTCATCCGCCACGAAAGTTTCCGACAATGAACGGGCGGACGACATGTCATATTCAGAGCTTGGTTGGGATTAACGATAAGTCTATGCGTGATTAAGAGCTCATTTTCCCGGTGAGATTTTAAGTTCTTCCCATTTGGTCGTGAAATCTATGAGTGATCCCTCACAATGCTCTCGCATTGAGAGGTCGAGATTTTCGTTAGACGGCAACATGAACTTGGCAGTGATCTCGGTAAAGCTTCCATAGATAGAATGGGTACTTTCGTCTGAACTTCCTTCGATCGGCATTTCTGTCTTGTTGTCGCGCAATTGCACGCGGCAGGACAAATATTTGCTTGTCGTCTTAACAACGCGAATGTTCAAAGTGAGTTGGTAATCATTAGAATTTTCTTCTAACGTAGATCCTAGCAATGTAAAATCAGCGGGACTGTCTGATATCATCCCGTTTATGAACGTCAGCGGACCATCTCCGATTGCAAATGGAGCAATGGTCAGAGCCAAAAGCGTTCCATAAAAGGAATGAGGAACGTGAGCCAGAGCGGGCCATCCTGGCATATTTCCGACACTAGCTTCTGCCCTAAGAAATTCGACCATTAACATCTGCCAAGGAGCAAACAGTGCCGAATAAGTGATTATCTCGACACTCATACGATTGGCTGCGGTGCCAGCGACGACCATCGCCAAAGTGAGAAAAATAAATGGAGTTGTTAGCGTCACGATCAGCAACACGCTTGTTTTGAAGGTGGAGCGGCGCCACTGAGCGCGGCGATCCGCCGAAAGGACAATCGCGCTCCCGATGCAGCTGGCCATAGTGTAGCTCAAAATGAATACACCATTCCCCTTAGATCTTCTGCCGCTGTCAATCACCACGAATACGAATTCGTAGGCTAGCGAAAATCCACAGAACACGGCGACGATGAGTACGAGAAGCTCCTTCGTCGTCCGAACGTGTCTCAGTACAAGATAAAGGGCGACGGACAAACACAAAGGCGGCCCAAACGGAGGAAAGGCCGTTCCTATTCCAACTGGATAGGGAAATTTCAAGAGAAGTATTGACGACGCAATTCCCGATGCGAGACCAATCAGGCGCGGCGTGGTCAATCCCGACTTGATGGCGCTAAAGGCTTGGATTAGGCGCCCCTGTGATCGCTTCCGCGGCGCAAACGCATCCGTTCGATCAATTCCTTGCGGATTTGGAAAAAGGGGGATGGCCGCGGGATTTCCTTTCTGCTGGTCGGGTACGTGGAGTTCTGGTCGGACGATGTCATCACGAAAATCCTCAGTAACGATTTGTCGAGCGCGATCCGCAACGTCTTCGAGGGTTAGGAATGCGCCCCCACCGGCTATCCCTTCGTAGAGGGTGCGAAGAAGCGAGTGAGAAAACATGGTGTAACTGGCTGATTTTGGGGCAATTGATGCCAGTTTCGCTGAGGAGGAGCATAGCAGGGCCGTGCCTGAAGAGGGCATCTCGTCCGTAATCTTTAGCATCACCAGCTGATTTAGATTGGACTGATGCTTCGGGACTGCTGCAGCGGCGTAACAACAGTCAAGAAATATATAGCGGCGCGATCGCGCGGCGTGATGCTTGAGACAAAGCGCTAAGTCGGCATACCGGAGGCTGGTTCCTCCTTCATTGACGTCGCTAGTCTTGTTGATAGCAAGGAAATAGGACTGATCGGATCGAGAGAAACCTGCATGCCCCGTATAAAAAATCAGAAGATCGGTAACGCGGCTGGCGCCCGCCGTCCTCTGCAGCCAAGCGTTGATTTCCTCAAGCTGCTCTGGCGCATATTTCGGGGAGTCAAATAAGTTCAGGATATTTTGCTCGGAAATCTGAATGCGTTCCCGTAGATAGGTCACAAAGGCACTCGCCGAATTGGCGCATTGCGGTAGTGGTTGAAGCGAGGGTGCCTTTGGGCAATCACTCACGCCGAGGATTAGAGCTGCTGTTGTGTGCGGGTCGAGCATGAGAGCCAATCGCGGCTGCTAGCAAGAGTTAGAAAGAAACAGCGATATTGCGAGATTTACGTCCTAATCATTCAGCCATCGCCTCCCGACTGAAGCTTCCGAATTTTAAAGGGCGAGAAACCATGTAGTGCCGTCACGTTGATACCGAAAATGGTAACATGTGTCGGATTAAATTGACGCATGTTTGCCTACTTCGACTGACTGCCAGCGAATACCTCGGCAATCCGAGCTGCATCCCGGCTGTCCAGGTTATTGGCAAAGACGTCGCCGGCCTTAGTGATACGGATCCTCGCGCCGGTGTTCCGCTGGAGAAAATTCGAAATAGCCTTGGCGAGAACGATGGCGGCAGGGGTGCCGAATACGAGAACCAAGGTAGATCCAAAATCTTGGGAATCCGACCTATCCTTCTTGCGGGCTATAGAAAGTTCGCTCACCTCGCGGAGTTCAGCTTCCAGGACATTGGCAAGACGTGACGCCTCAGCACGATCAGCCCCCTCGAATGCAATTTCAAAATCTCTCGTCATAAGACTGCCCACAAAACTGAACCATCCTACCGGCTGCAGCTTCAATAGCAACTATAGAGTGCACAATGCCCCCCCCCCCAAACCACCAAGAACATCTTGATGAAACGCGCGCAGGCATCTGAAGTATTACCGCCCATCTCGGTACGTCTAAGCAGCACGTTGATAGAAATTGCGGTCGTAATCGCGCCAAGAAGGGGTGGGGTCACACGGTGTAGCTCTGCATCGCCGCGGCAGGAAATTCTTCCGCTAGCGGATTTATTTATTTTGTTCGGGGCACAGCCGGGGCACAGAATGCAGGTGGCCAACAGAGAGAACCAGGCGAAATCGAAGATAAATGACAACAATGTCAATATTTTAAGCAGAAACCACCGCGCTTATAACGGCCTGGTTGCAGGTTCCAGTCCTGCTGGGCCCACCAATGATATCTGGACCGGGATCACCGGCATCCGCCGGTCGATACTTCAACGCCACGGCTCAGGTCTTCCGCGCGACCTTCACCGTTTCGTCCTTCAGGCTCTTGACGACCACCAGCCGTTTGACGTCGCCGGCCGCGTAGGCCTTCAGGAAGGCGTCGTAGTCCTTGAACGATACGCAGCCGTTCGAGTCGCCGTTCGGGCCCATCAGATAGCTATGGGTGAGCAGGCCGGAGCGGCCGAACAGGTCGCCGTCGCCGACCGGCTTCATGCGCAGCGCCTGCACGCCGTGGAACGGCTTCTCGCGATAGCTCAGTTCGTAGACGTTCGGCGGCGTCGGACCGCGGTCCTGGACGTTGACGAAGCGGACGTCGTCGATCAGTTCGCCGAGCCCCGAATGCGCCTCCAGCCGGCTGCCATCCGGCATATAGACGGTGCGCGCGCTGATATCATAAAGCGCCGTCTGCTTGCCCAGCGCCGACAGATCGGGAGCTTCCTCGCGCGAAATGCCGCCGTCGGGGGCAAGCGAGGCGAGCTTCAGGCTGGGTGGCAGCATCGCGAACACGTTGCGGATCGCCGAGCTGACGTCGTCGAGTGGCCCCGTCGCCGCGGCCGGCCGGGCAACCGCGCCATAATCCGCCATCAACCCGGCAACGACCGGCCGCGCGCGCGGGATCGGAATCCGGGATGCAAGCGCATTGCCCGGAAGTGGCAGTTCGGCGACCGTGAGCGCGGCTTGGGCCCGCATCGCTTCGGCAAGCTGGGCGGTCGCCTGTTTCAAGCGCGCGTCGAGCTGCAGGTCCCGCGAGGGCGCGATCAGTTCGGTCGGGAAGCGCTGGGCAAAGCGGACCGGTTCGGGTGCGGGCATCGACAGGAGCGCCAGCGGATGCGGCAGGCTCCAGGCCACGACGGCGGCAAGGCCCGCCGCCCCGGCCACGCCGAGACACAGCAATGCCGCCGCGATCAGGGGTCGACCGCCGCGTCGCAAGCTGCTGAGATCTATGCTTCGTTCAATATCCACTTGCCGCCGAGCCTCGGCACCGCCATCCCGGCAACAGCCTACGGCGGCCGTGGCGTTCCTGCAATCCCGCGAGCTGCGCCCCGGGTTCCATTCAGTCTTTCTTTGCCATTGCCGGGTACATAATGCCGCAGGCAGGCAAGGCTGGAATGATGCGGTACACGGACATAGCGGTGGTCGGCGGAGGGCTTGCCGGCGCGACGGCCGCAGCGATGCTCGGGCGCGCTGGGGTGCCGGCGGTGCTGATCGACCCGCATGAGCTGTATCCGCCCGACCTGCGTTGCGAGAAGCTCAGTACCAGCCAGATCGCCCTGCTGCGCAAGACCGGGCTGGTCGGCGCCATGTTCCGGGCCGGTACCGTGGATCGCCAGATCTGGACCGCGCGGTTTGGCCGGCTGATCGACAAGAAGCCCAGCCACCAGTTCGGCGTGCTGTACCACAGCCTGGTCAATTCGATCCGCGACGAGATCCCCGCTTCCATCGAGCGGATCGTCGCCAAGGCCACAGCCATCGCCTCCAGCGCCGACCGGCAGGTCGTGACGCTGTCCACCGGCGAGGAGATTTCCGCGCGGCTGGTGGTGCTGGCGAGCGGGCTGGGCATCGGACTGCTGCACAAGCTCGGCATCGAGCGCCAGGTGATCAGCAAGTGCCACTGCATCACCGCTGGCTTTGACGTCACGCCAGTCGGCCGCGCGTCGTTCGACTTTCCGGCGCTGACCTATTTCTCGGAACGGCCCAGCGACCGCGCCGCCTATCTGACGCTGTTTCCGGTCGGCGATACCATGCGCGCCAACCTGTTCGTGTATCGCGGGATGGAAGATCCGTGGCTGCCCGAATTGCGCGCGGCGCCGGCGGCCGCGCTGCATGCGCTGTTTCCGAAGCTGCGCCAGTTCACCGGCGAGTTCGCGGTCAGCGGTACGCTGCGGATCCGCCCGGCCGATCTGTATGTCAGCAGCGGCCACCGCCAGCCCGGCGTGGTGCTGGTGGGCGACGCCTTCGCCACCTCCTGCCCGGCCGCCGGCACCGGCACCGACAAGGTGTTCACCGACATCCAGCAACTGTGCAGCGTCCACATCCCGGCCTGGCTGGCGAGCAACGGCATGGGCGCGGACAAGATCGCGACATTCTACAACGATCCGCTGAAGCAGGCCTGCGACGCCTGGTCGGAGGCCACCGCCTTTCACTTCCGCTCGGTTTCCACGGAATACGGTCTGGCCTGGCAGGCGCGGCGCTGGGCGCGTTTCCTCGGGCGACGCGGCCAGGGCGTGCTGCGGCGGCTCAGCGGCCAGGACCGCGCCGCCTGATCACTGTGCCGGCTGCAGCGCCGGCAGCGGCGCAGCCCGGGTCTGCTTCTTCAGGAAACGCTGCATCGGCCGCTCCACCAGCGCATAGAACAGCAGGCCCGACGCCACGCCGATGACCAACCCGATGGCGAACAGCACCGGCAGCGGCACCATCGCGTCGAGGTGTCTGGCATGGATGAACCGCACATAGAGCGTCAGCAGCGGCAGATGGACGAGGTACAGCGAATAGGACGCATCGCCGGAAAAGCGCAGCCAGTTCGGCGCGTGCCAGCCATGGTTTTTTTCCAGTTCGACCAGGGCGCACAGGATCATCGCCGATGCCAGCCCGACCGTCAGCGTCAGGTTCGGTGCGCCGGGCATCGCGAGGTCGCCATAGCCGATGCCTCCGACATAGAAGCACACCGCGAATGCCACGACGCCGAGCGTCAGCAGCACGCGCGGGCTCGGGATGGTGTGATGCCGGGTGAGGAACGCCGCGGCCATGCCGAGCAGAAACTGCAGGTGGCGCGGATCGCCGATCAGGTCGGCGCCCGGCGCCGCCGCGCCGGAGACCGTTGCCGAGGCGATGAACCACGCCCCCATCGCCAGCATTCCCGCGGCGCGATTCCAGATCAGCACGGCGAACATGGCGTAGAACATCATCTCGTGCTGCAGGCTCCAGGCCACCTCGACAAAACTGTTGTCGCTGGGCAGCAGCAGAAACTGGCCGATCAGGTAGCTGGGCGAACCGATCACTTCGGCAAACCGCGACGGCACGAAGTACAGCGGCGCCAGCGTCAGCACAGCCGCGATCCAGTATGCCGGATAAATCCGGAATGCGCGTTTCTTCACGTAGCTCAGCAGCTTCGAGGGCTGGCCGACATCGTCCCAGTGCGCATGAAGAATGATAAATCCGCTCAGCACGAAGAAGAAGTCGACGCCGAGATTGCCGCCGTTGAAGGCGCCATGCAGCGGATGGTAGTCGAAGTATTTCGGCAGCCCGAACACCAGCTCCGAATGCCGGAACAGCACCAGAGCGGCGGCGACGAAACGCGCGGCCTGGACGAGAGTAAACGTGGAGGGCTGAGCCGGGCGCATTCTCACTCCAATCACGACGGTGCGTCAAAGGCCGCAGCGCGGACGCATCGCATCTGACGCGAATGTAGTCACCGCACGCGCCGACCAACCGGCAGGCCGCGGAAATCGGTAGCAACGTAAGTCAGATAGGTATCCCCGGATAGCCCCTGCCGCGTGCTACACATGTTCATGGTGAATCCTGCCGGAAATGCACCTCCCGCGAGCTACGCACGTGCCGCCGTTGACAACAAGACGCCGCTTTTACGGGTACTATCGTCCAGCTCGCCGGCATCATGCTGCCGGATAACGGATGCCTCGATGACCGCATCACGCTACCCGCCTTGGAGCTGTCCTGCCGGTTGC
>Ga0247742_10002311_pt1 | contig 12561 bp, 16 predicted proteins | sample UWRJL208509C2_FD_180944 | JGI IMG/M metagenome (GOLD analysis project Ga0247742, IMG submission 180944) | Plant litter microbial communities from Arlington Agricultural Research Station in Wisconsin, United States - UWRJ-L208-509C-2 | ecosystem: Environmental > Terrestrial > Plant litter >... | reverse complement strand
GTGATTCTGGTGACGGCGGAAGCGACGCCAGCGGCGCCGATGCCGGCGGCGACTACAGCGGTACCACCGATGCGGCGGGCTACGACGGCGGCTGGGACCAGGGTGGCGACTTCGGCGGCGATTTCGGCGGCGGCGACTTCGGCGGCGATTTCGGCGGCGGCGACTTCTTCTAGACCGCCCTCTTCTGGACCGCCCTCTTCTGGACCGCCCTCTTCTGGACCGCCCTCTTCTGGACCGCCCTCTTCTGGGCGGGGCCGGTGGCATCCTCGACCAGCGGTGTGATGCCGGTCAGGTCCAGCCCGATCTCGATCAGGCGCACCTGGCCGGCGAGCTCGGCGCCCCGCCCCAGCAGTAGGCCAGCCTTCACCGCGCCGAAGGTGACTGTCGTCTCGGCGGGCAGTACCAACGCCCGATGAGAGCATTCCGGTCATGCAGGCAGTCTCAGATAGGGCCCCATCACCGGAAGTAGTTTCGGACCGGTCTATCGGACCATTCGCTCTGCTGCATCCTCGGGCGTGTCGGCTCAGTGGGGGTGTGTCCTGTAGACGATCGCCTATCGGACGGGTCGTTGCATATACGAGATCAAGTCCAGGTTTCAGCCGACGGCGACTAGGCTGCGGTCATCTTCGAACGTATATTCTAATGGCGTGATGGGCCAGAACAAGCGCTATCCCGGGCACACGATCGAGAACGAAGTGAACCAATTGGACACTCGTCCCAAGCCCGTCGAGCTGACCGCGGAGGAGTTGGACTTTGCCAACCATCCCGTCACCACTCCGGCGAATCCGATCGTGGTCCAGGCGTGGGTGCGCTTTCGCGAAGCCACGATCCGCCCCAGGGTGGAGGTGATCGCCTGGACCGATAGAGCCGTTCAGGTCCGATGGAAGCCGGCACCGTGGAGTGATGCTGCGGTTACGGCTTGGGTGTGGGCGTCCGCCGTAGAGCCACTTGGCCCGGAGCAGGAACGATCGCGCTGGTGAGCGATGAAGGATTGATGCGATGGCGAGCTGCACGGCACGGCAGCATCGAGCGCGCATTGATGACTATCAGTGTGAGCTCGAGAACGGTGGTGGCCGAGTTCGCTATGTGTTCGATCAGATCGGCGGTGGTTGTGAGGTCCATGCCCTTTGGTGGCGGCACCCATCGCGGGCGCGGATCCAATAGTTTTTGGGCGCCAAACCGGGGACCACTCAACGAGCGGTCCCCGGTCTTGGCCGATGTTAAGGGTGGACGTTTACTTTGACGCGACAATCGTTGCCGATACCGAAAAGGCAAGGTACGAAGTGACCGTTGGAGTGGTAAGCCGGCGGGACGAAGAACTCAGAGTTTTGCGGTCCGTCATAGATTTCATGCACTGGCATTCTGTCGTGTCCTCCAACAATGTAGGAGTTGCCAGCACTTAGGTGGATCGTCAAGTCTGAATCGATCGCGGGGGCAGGCACAATTACGGGGATCGTTGCATGAGTGACGATGCGGAACGTCGCCCCGCTGGAATTGATAGAGGACGAGACCATCTGGATTTCGCTCTCTGGAGCCGTCTTTCGTTGAACGACGTTACAGCTGCCAAAGAAAAGAGTGCAGTTATAGCGGATACTCTCGCCGAACTTTCGAGTGAGCCCTACCGTGTTGTTGCTGAAGTTCAGGCTGACGTCGGCTCGGAATCTGAATGAACCTGCCGGGTCATATCCGAACTCGGAACGCCCGTCTCCAGCTACCGCGGTTTGCGGGTAAAACGAGTTCAAAGTTGGGTAACCAGGGACTGGAACCAGGCCCTCGGGTATGAACCCCATGTACCGAATCAAATAGTCCGGCAAAGTGGCGCGCGCCGTCCCTTTCTCCGAGATCCCGATCATGTCGGCGAGAATGTTTGATTTCTCCGAGGTGTGTGCTGTTGCGTTCATCAGCCCAACGTCCATCGCCGTGGGAGATGCGGCGCGCGCAATCCCAGCCGCACGTAGAGACGAGCGGGTGACGTCGGCACTCTTCGATACTTCTGGGAAAGAAGGGAACTCAGTGAGGGGGACGTCGATTTGAGCTGCCTGAATTGGAGCGGTCGACGACGGAGTTTGAGATGCTGCCGGGTCGCATGCTCGGTTTGAAGCAACACTCATCGTTTGAACGTCGTACTCATATTGCTTCGTGGCGTCTTGCCCAGCGTCAGTGAAATTCGCTGCGCAAGTGATCCCGAGGAGCGTGACGACAGGCGATCCCTCCATCGAGAAAGGGTCTGTCATGATCCGAGTTATGAATCGTGGAACTTTCAACGATCCGAGAAACTGCAGATAATTGGTGCCGCCATACGTCGACGACATCACAGCAGATTCTTGGCTGTCGGATCCGGTGCCGGCATATGTGTTGACTCGATAGTCGAAGCGCTTGACCTCATTGCCCGCAGCATCATTTGCTACGAGGACGATCGCGGTGATGGGGTTGGGCATGACGATGGATGAGGTCGTCGATGATCCGAGGTTCGTTCCCCAGAGGTCGTACGCGGTGTAGCTGGCTACACCACTTATCGGGGTATAACTCAGTGTCCAGGTGGAGCTACCGGGAGTGAGGGCGGTCGGCCGGAACGTGGGAGCCGCACTACGGGTGGCGAGCGTCGGTGTCGCGACTGCGGTCGCCTGCGCGGTAGTTAGGCCGAGGCCGACGAGGTGCACATTTGCCGTCTCATTGCCCCAGAGCGTCAGGTACGACTTTGCAGAGCTCCCATCGTCGATGGCAGTGCTGGGACCTGCGATCAGCGAGATGGCGTGCTTCTGTCGAGCGAGAAGTCCGTTGATGGCAACGCTGCCCAGCTGATCTGGTGGGGCCACGTAGACATCGTTCGCGGTGTTGCCGGCGTTCACCACTCGCGAAGCGATGTCCTGCGTCGCCTGTGCCAGGTCCGAGACATCCACGAAATCCGTCGTTTCAAGCTGATCGTCGGCGATTAGGCTGCCGATCGGCTGCGCGGATCCGATGATCGTCTTGGTCTTTGCAGTAAAGGACGTAAGGAAAGTCTTGAGTGGCTGTGAGGAGAGAGACCCGCTATTGGTGAGAATCAGCGCGTCACCGTCAAGGGCTGCGTAGTTCGCGCCGGCTACCATTTCGGTCGGGTGACCTGTGTCGACGATCACTATATGGGAGAACGCCGACGCCTGTGCAATGGCGATGGACCGCGCCTCGTCGTCGCTATTAAGGATGCTCGTCGTTACCGTCACACTGCCCGAGAGCGCCGTGGTGAAGCTGGACGTGAAGGATGAGCCGAGGCCAATGAGATCTACCGAAGTTGCATGGAGGGCCGCGAGCTTCGCGATGGTGTCAGACGCGGACGTAGACGAGTCGCTGACGACCAGGGGGATGCCTTGCTTGGCCGCAAGGGCGGCTCCCTGAGCCACCACCGCAGCTGATGCGGACGGAACTACTACTGCCCGTGAGCTACCAGATGGAAAGCCAGCCGTATTCGCAGCAGCTGCCAGCGCGCCCAGTGTGGGCTGCGAGAGGAGCGAGTTTGTGGATGCAGATGCGGGAGGAATGCTGCCCAACAGACTCGGGAATATCGCGCCAGATAGCGTGACAGCCCCGATCGCAAGGCCAGCGATTGCGACCCGACCTCCTCTACTGGTTACTCGAACTGGTTTCATTCTGTCCCTTAGAAAGCTTGGACATTCCTCAGAAATGCCAAGATTCTCAGAACATACACAGACAGTTCTGTACACCACAAGGGATCAGCCGCAGTTACAAGAAGATTTCACTTTCTCCACGGCGGTGGATGGTCCCCACCAGTGACGCTTGCCGCTGCCATGCTTGTGCGAAACGACGACACCGGCTCCTCCGAGGTTGGTGAAGGTGTAATCGTCCTTTGGGCCGGAGTTGGGCGCGGTGGTTGTGCCCCCTGAGATTCCAATCTTTGGAATCTCGAGTTGGAAGCCATCGGGGAACTGAACCATTTCGTCAGCTAGGTTGCAGCGATCACGGGCTATGTGAGCCAGGTCCCCCACATCTATCGGGGAGGCGACATCGGTGCAACGTTGCACATCGTGGTCACGTTCGCTGATTACCACGCCTTGGTTCGCGCATCCGACAAGAATCAACGGCGCGGCGACGATAATCGCGGCGGTCCGAATTGATTTCGGAAACTGACTTGGCGACTTGATAGCTACCCCCTGGAGCGATTGCACAATGCTCACACAATCTAACGCCCGGTTGGGGATAGCTCACACAAGGATTCGGGGTCGGATGGGCTTCAGTGCGTGGCTGTAGGACTGCATGCCCCACTGACCGCGCGCGCGTTGGCAGCCGTCAAGGTTGGGTACTCGAGAGATGGTGGGATGGCTGGCTAGATCCGGCCGTGGAAGGTGACTAAGAGTTGGTCGACGCCGCCGTACAAGCCGCACTCCCGGTTGCGAGCTCGCTCGATGTGTACGAGGTCGAACCGATCCCGTTAATGCCGATGGGCCGGCGCTCATTCAGCGCATCGCGGAGCTGCAGGGCACCGAAGAGTGGCTCAATTCCGAAGGGCCAAACTTCGGCAAGCTCACTGACCCTAGCTGCAGCTCATTGGTGCGTGAGGTTGCGTGCGGGCACAAAACAGGAAGAAAGGGGCCCACCGGGGTGGACCCCTTTCTTCCTGTTGCGCCCGCTCTGTGTAGGGTCAGCTGCCGTTTATCCAACTTCCGCAGGTCTTGGCACCGCCGCCGCCGATGTCCTGGACGCAGGCGCGGATCTGGTAGCTCGCCGGCATGGAGACAGTCCTGTACTCGACCGTTCCGGAACCACCGGAGGCCGTCACGCTGTAGACACTGCCGCCGGAGCCGGACCGAATTTCGGCAATCGCAGACTTGCCGTCGGATTGGGTATCTTGTGCGGAGAGTTGATCGTTGCCCGTGGTGTAGTACGCCTGTGCGCCGACGATCGCCGCACCCTGATCCGCGAACGCGGCAGTGGTGGGGATGACGGCGAGAGCTGCGACGGCGCCGATAGTGGCCGCGATTTTCGTGAACTTGTGCACTTTTCCTCCTCTTTGAGCGTGACTCGCTTCTTGAGGGGAAATCTATTACGGGGCAGACCGATCTGTACACCCCGTAAGGGTGAATAAATCACGAATTTGATAAAAATGCATCGGCGCGGGGCCTAGAGCCCACTGTAGGCGTGCCAGCCCTTGAAGAAGATGTTCACAATCGTGAAGTTGAAGATGACGGCGGTGAACCCAACAAGGGCGAGCCAAGCCGAGCGGGAGCCACGCCATCCGCGGGTCGCTCGGGCGTGAATGTATCCAGCGAAGGTCGTCCAGATAATGAACGTCCAAACCTCTTTCGTGTCCCAGCCCCAGTACCGTCCCCATGCGCGTTCGGCCCAAATTGCGCCGGCCATGAGTGTGAAAGTCCAGAAGACAAATCCGACGATGATCACTCGATAGGCGAGCGTTTCGAGTTGTTCGGAGCTGGGTAGCCGAGTGAGGAACTTGGGGCCTTTCCCAAGCGTCTCGTGTCGGGTTTGCAGCAGCTGTGCCAGAGACAACGCCGCTCCGATGGCGAGGAAAGCTGTTCCGCTGGCCGCAACAAACACGTGAACGATGAGCCATCCGCTCTGCAAAGAAACCTGTAGCGGCACTATATCCACGTAGAAGTTGGTGGTCGCGATTCCGAGGGCAAGCGTGGTGAATCCCAGGATGAAAACGCCGAGAAATTCAAGGCGCTGCCATAGCTGCACGACCAGGAAAATCGCCACGATGACAGCGGATGAGGTGAGCGTGAATTCGAACATGTTCGCCCAGGGGACCCGGTGTGCGGCGACGCCTCGCAGCGCGGTTGCGGCGACATGCAGCACCCACGCCAAGGCCGTAAGTGCGAGCGCAACCCGAGAGAATCGGCTGCGCGGCGGGGCTGCGTTAGCCCGGCTCGAGGGCGATTGCGAGACTTCCCCGCTACTTGGCCGATCCGCAACGGCAATAGGCACAGATCCAGCCAAGACGCGCATTCGCGCGACTGACGCTGTGGTTACTGCACGTTCGACCGGCGCCACGACCCGCGCAAGATCGAGCGCGAAAGTGATGAAAGCGACGACGTACACGGCCATCGCCGAGTAAACCAGTACGTTCGCATACAAACTCAATGTCTCGACCGTCATCGTCTGATCCTATGCCGGTCGACCCGCGCACAGAGACCAGTCCTCAAATTGTCTTTCGAGTGAATCGCCCCGGGTCTCGTGGAAAGTCTGAAATCCCGAAAAGGATGATGACTATGCCAGCACCGAGGAAGTATCCGCCGAGCTTCGTGAGCGTGCGATGCGACTTGTTGCCGAGGCCCGGAAGGAGGATTGGGAGTTGTCGGTGAACGCGGCGGTGGTCCGGATCGGGCAGCATGTCGGAGTAAATGCGACACGTTGCGGGGCTGGTGCAAGCAGGCTCAGATCGACGCGGGCGAACGCCCCCGGGACCACGACCAGCGACGCTCAGCGCATCAAGGCGCTCGAAGCTAAGTACGCGAGCTGAAGCGTGTCAATGAGAGCTTGTCGGCGGCGTCCTCGTTCTTCGCGCGGTAGCTCGACCCGCGACTGCCGTGGTAGTTCAGTTCATCGACGATCATCGTTCCCGGTTCGGGGTCGAGCCGTACTGCCGCGTGCTCACCGCGCACGAGGTCAAGATCGCCCCATCCGGGTACTACGCGTTCAAGGAGCGGCTCGCGTCCGCTCGCGCGGTCAGTGATGAGCGGCTGGTCGTCGAGATCGAGCGGGTGTTCTGGGACCGGAAGCTTGGTCGGGGCATCAGTGGCGTCCGCAAGGTGTGGCGGCTGCTGGCCCGCGAGGGCATCGTTACTGCCCGCTGCACCGTCGAACGCCTGATGCGGCAGCAGGGTCTGCGGGGGGTCCGCCGCGGCAAGCAATTCATCACGAAGCGACCCGACGCCGCGGCCTCCCGGCCGCCGGACCACGTCAGGCGCGACTTCACCGCGGACCGCCGCAACGAACTCTGGGTGGTCGACTTCACCTATGTTCCGACGTGGTCAGGGATGGCGTTCACCGCGTTCGTCACTGACGTGTTCTCCCGTCGGATCATGGGCTGGCGAACTATGGACCGGATGCCCACCGCGTTGCCTCTGGACGCGCTCGAGATGGAGCTCTGGACCCGTGATCGCGCCGGGCAGGACGTCACCGGCGTCATTCAACATTCCGACGCCGGGTCGCAAGGCGGATTCAATAGGTCGTCGCAACACCTCGATTACGGAGGTGTTCAAGGATGGCCACGGCGGACTGGAGCAGGAAGACCAGTGAGGTCCCGGAGGGTGCGCGTCGGCAGTGGCGTGCGGATCGGGCGTTGCGCCCGCCGATGCTGTCGCCTGGACGGCCTGAGCCCTCGCGGGCGGTACAGCGGCAGTTCTGGCGTCTTATCGCGACGGGAATTACCTCAGCCGAGGCTGCGCTGAAGGTGGGCGTGGGGCGCTTGCTCGCCGTAGCCGATGCCGCCGGAATGGTCGACTGGTCGGTCTCGGTGGACTCGACGATCGCCCGCGCTCACCAGCACGCGACGAACATCACCCGCACCACAGGGGGATCTGTCGAATTACACGATTCCGGGGCTCGAGCCGCCTGATCACGGGTTCGGCCGCTCCCGGGGCGGCCTCTCGACGAAGGTCCATCAGCTCGTCGATGGCCACGGGCTGCCGCTCGTCACGGCGATCACGCCCGGACAGGCGGGCGACTCGCCTATGCTCCTGCCGCTGCTTCACGACCTCCGGATTGCCCGCTCCATCGGACGGCCCAGAACCCGGCCCGAGAAGCTTCGCGGCGACAAGGCCTACTCCTCACGCGCGATCCGATCCCACCTGCGAGCACGAGGCATCGAGTCCGTGATCCCCGAACCCCGCGACCAGCGAGGCCACCGCATCCGCCGCGGATCCCGCGGCGGACGCCCAGTCACTTACGATCCCACCGACTACAGGAACCGCAACGTCATCGAGCGCGGCTTCTGCCGACTCAAGCAATGGCGCGGCCTGGCAACCCGTTACGACAAACTCGCCATCGTCTACCGAGCAGCCGTCGTCCTCAACGCCGTCATCGCCTGGCTACACCATCTAGGAGACACGCCCAAACTGTCTCGAGGAGAGGCCTATGTCGCCGTCCTTCGACCTGTACCCCAGATGTCCTCAGAAGAGCCGCCTAGGTTTTGCTAAAAGTTGAGCAACAATTAGGTTATGCCGTCGCGCAATCGACGGTTCCGTAGGGGTTAGCGTGAAAAAAAGAGGAGGATACTTTGAAATTGCGAAACGTAGCTTTTGCGGTTGCTTTGGGGTCGCTTGTGGCCGCCGCCGGAACTGTTCCAGCACAGGCGACCGAAAGGATCGTAAACATTGCCGACGCAGAGGCCACGATTTCTGCAATTGCCCCAAACATTCTTGGTGATACTTATCTGCCATCGTCCGGAACGGCAGCCCGGCAAGCCACGACAGCAGATTCTGAGCTTGTGACCCATATCCCGTCCCGAGGTTCGGAGGCCGTCCGCTTCTTGTCGATGGACCAGAATGCCGCACCCCAGATGAGCGTCAAAATTGGAGACGCCGCTGGAACTGTCAGCGGAACGGGAATTTCAGTGATTCCGTCGACGGACTCAAAGGTCTTCAACTATGTGCAGCCAACACGCAATGGAATCCGTTTTCTTACCGCGTTCGATCGGGGCGCCGTAAGCACGAACTTTTCCTATACATTCGATGTTCCGGTGGGTACGACAGCACAGCCAATCTCAAACGGTCGACTTGCCCTCATGCCGCCCAAGCCCGTGGATAACCGCTCTCCGTGGATCGCATTCGGGGTCATCAACGCCCCCTGGGCTGTCGATTCGGCGGGTAACGCCCTGCCAACACATTACGGCTGGTCCGGAACCACACTTACCCAGTATGTAGAGCCGAGTGCAACGACAACCTACCCGGTGCTTGCGGATCCAAACTGGAGCTACGACTTTTACGACAACCTCAGAATTCTTTACACGCCTCACGATGTGATGAACAATCTCCACGCCTGCTTCAATTGCGAGTTTCCGATTTCGGGCGCGCCTTCGAAGTATCCAGCGGTTGGAGACACCCTAAATCTCAACGCCAGCCCGTTCTCGTTCATCAGTATCCCGGCACCTGTGCAGGTATCCAACTCATATGACGCCGGCACAGTCGCAGGCTTTGGCTTTACGGCACTGGCTGGCCACTTTGATGGAGCGGGGTCGATTGTCCAGTTCACCTTCGATGGCGACAGGACGCGCTACCTAAGTCTGGAAGTTATGGCCAACGTCGTGGTCGACCGTGGAGCAGTAGCTAATGCTGCAAACACGCTTGCTGCCGAACGCGAATGGGGAATCTTCGGTCAGAATGTCGTAAATACACTGACGGTTATTCACGCTCGATAGTGTGAAGTCCATGTCCGACCCATCTCACCGCTCCCGGATTTTTCTAGGTCCAGGAGCGGTGATGGGCCTCCTCGTTCTTTGGGCATCACTCCTTGGAATGTTTTTTGGCATTGCTTTAGCGCTCTCCCAAACTGTCCCCGAACTTCTCAATAGTCCAGCTTCGGAGGGTGGGACTGGATCAATCGGTCTCGCTATTTTCAGCGCCATCATCGGCGCCATTGTCGGACTCTTATTTGGGCTCCTGAGCGCAGTAGGTGGCTTGGTCGCCTGCCTGTTTCAGTACTTATCCACAAGGAAGCTTGGATGGTGGACGGTCGTTGCAGAGTCCGCTGGAGTCGGCCTGGTCGTGGTGATCCTTTGGATCCTTGTGTCCCTGGGCGGACCACCGCTTCAGCCAGATGGTGTGTTGGCATCGCCAGTTGTTGTCGGGCTCGGCGCGGCAGCATTGGCTTTTGGGATTGGTGCAGCAACAGTGCATCCGTGCGCAAGGGCCAGAGTTCAGCAGTAACAAATCGCGTGGGACTGCTGTCGGTTCGGTTGACTTTGACGTGCCCCGCAGTTTGGTTACCGTTCGCGGTGTGAAGTTCAGGCGGGGGATGGATGTTTGGTTGAAGCGTAGCTCGTGCTCGATCGGTGTCGAATAGCCCAGCTGCGTGTGTCGGCGTTGCCGGTTGTAGAAGATCTCGATGTAGTCGAATATCGCCTTCGCCAGGTCGACCCTCGTGCGCTATCTCTTTCGGTTCAGCAGCTCGATCTGCATGGATGAACAGAACGATTCCATCATTGAGTTGTCGTAGCAATCGCCGATTGTTCCAGAGGACGGCATCAGCCCGGAGGCTTGGATCTTGTTGGTGAATGCCCACGATGTGAACTGGACTCCGTGGTCGACATGCACGATTCCACCGGCGGCAGGCCTGCGGTTCTTGATCGCCATGTCGAGTGCGTTGACGACAAGGTTCGAGTCCTGCGTGTTGTCGATCGACCAGCCGACGATCTTCCGGGAGAAGGGGTCCATCACGGCGCAGCAGTAGATCTTTCCTGCTCTTGTCGGATGTTCGGTGATGTCGGTGACCCAGAGTTCGTTCGGGGAGAGCCGATGGAACTTGCGGTGGACGAGGTCGTCGGCGGTCGCAACCCCGTGCAGGCGCTTCACCCTCGCCGGCCCCGGAAGCCCGGCGATCTGGGCGTGGCTCATCAGAACGGCGACGAGCCGCTTGCTGACCCGAACACCCATTCCGAGGGTGAGTTCCGCGTGCACACGCCGCGAGCCGTAGGTTTGCCGGGAGGCCGTGTGAACCTCTCGGATCAGTCCGGACAGCCATTGCCGGCGCATCAGAGCCGGGGAGAGAACGCGGTTCTTGTATTTGTGATAGCCGGGGCTGCTGACCCCGAGAAGCCGGCAGCAGACTTTGGCCCGGTAGCCCGCCGTCACCAGGGCATCGACTACCGGGTGAATCCTTTTGGGCCCGGACGATCCTCCCCGAGCAGCTTCGCCGCGACCTTCAGAATCTCGACCTCCGTTTCGAGTTGCCGGATCCGCTTCTTCGCCTTCGCCAACTCCATACTTTCCGGCGTCGTCATCCCAGGTCGTTCCCCTCGATCGATCTGACCCTGGCGAACCCAGTTACGGACAGCCGCTGCGCTCACCCCCAATTCGACGGCCGCGGTCGTGATTGGTTTACCAGCGCGGACGAGCGCTACAGCCCGCATTCGGAACTCGGCAGGGAACGGTCTGGGCATGAGTGAAGCCTCTCAAGGAGGGCCCAATCCACACACCATTTCGGGAAACCAAAATATGGGGCACGTCAAGCCAACTAAACCGACAGCAGTCCCCTTCAAGGCGTAGCATGCGGTGCTGCAGGAAGGGTCGATCGACGACCAGGTGGCCATCCACAATCGTTGAGAGTCGCTTCGGCGAAGCTTGCCGCCGACCTCGCTCACTGGCAAGACCTCGCACAATTGTCTAGCCCCCATTAATAACCCGCTCTAGGGGGGACCAGACTTTAGTTATGCCGAAGCCGCAGAAGTACCGCGACGTGACTAGTTTCTCCGCTCGAAAGGGTGGGTGCTTCTTCGTCAGGCGAAGGGTAGCCACGAGATTTGGGGCACCGAGGACGGGCAAATGACGATCAGCGTCCCGGCACATAAAGAAGTGTCTGCCGGAATCATCAAGCAAATCATTGCGGTATTCCCCGACGCACCCGACAACTGGAAGTAGGAAGAATCATGACCATCACATCGAACACTCGAACACTCGAAGCCCGAGCCTACCGCGACGGCAAATGGTGGACTATCGAGATCCCCGAGCTGTCCTCTCCCTCACCCCGAGGCGGAGATACACGCATCATCGCCATGGGCCAGGCTCGCACCGTGAAAGACATCCAGCCCGCCGCTGTCGACCTTGCCGCCGCATGGCTCGACGTGCCCGAAAACTCCATCGACGTCAACGTCACGATCGAACTCCCCGAGCCTGCCGCTGAACTGCTCATCGAAGCCAAGAAGAACGAAGAGACCGCCCGCGCCGCCGTGAGCGAGGCCGCACGCCAATGGCGGGAAGTCGTGCACGCTCTCACCGCCGACGGACTCTCTCAGGCCGACGCCGCCCGAGTGCTCAACGTCTCACCACAGCGAATCAGTCAACTCACTCGCTAACGTCGGGAACGGCCAGACCTGACCGCCAAGGGTGTCTATTCGGCGATCGTCCACGCGCCTCCGCGGCGCGAACCTGATCGGCGGAATATCCGGCCGACATCAGCCGACGAAGAGGCAGAACGGATGCCCCGCCGGGTCGAGGTGCACGCGGACATCGTCCTGGGGCTGGTACTCGGCCACGGTCGCCCCGAACTCGACCGCGTGCGCGCTCGCGAGATCCAGATCGTCCACCTGAATGTCGAGGTGCATCGACATCTGCTGATCGCCCGGGCCGGCCGGCCAGATCGGGCGCACGTAGGCGTGCTCGGTCTGGAACGACAGGCCAGCGCCATCCGGGGCCTTCAGCATCACCCAGTCCGCCCCGTCGCTCTGCCAGCGCCAGCCGAGGAGCGCCTCATAGAAGCGCGCGAGGGCGGCGGCGTCCGGCGCGTCGAGAACTGTCGCGGACATCCGGTAGGTCGGTGTGGTCATGGGTTCTCCTTCCGTCTCCGAAGGCTACGCTCGAACTCGAATCGACCCTAAGGAGATCTCGTGCC
>Ga0247742_10002310_pt1 | contig 12564 bp, 17 predicted proteins | sample UWRJL208509C2_FD_180944 | JGI IMG/M metagenome (GOLD analysis project Ga0247742, IMG submission 180944) | Plant litter microbial communities from Arlington Agricultural Research Station in Wisconsin, United States - UWRJ-L208-509C-2 | ecosystem: Environmental > Terrestrial > Plant litter >... | reverse complement strand
GCTACAGGGTTGCCTTCGCCATCTAAACATAATAAATCCACAGGGCCAGCACCTGTAGGATATTCTCTTTGAACTAAAGTCCATCCTTCACCTAAAGCTTCAGGATGCTGCGCAAGCCAAGCTTGTAACTGAGGTTCTGTACCATCACGAACTAAACCTTCACTATTTAAATCAAGTTTAAAGTTGCTATCAGAGATGATTTCATGTAAACGAATTTGTAGGCTTTCTTTACGCGTATCGAAAGCCCAGATAGTACATTCCTCATCAAAACTTTCAGAATGTATATTACCTTTAGCCATATAATTCAACGGTTTATTGCCCGCATCATTATGAATAGAAATAGAACCATCATTCTTAATAAGAATAGCTCTAACTCCTCTAGCAAGTTGTGTATCGCCGCGACCTGTGTAAATAACGGAAAGAGAAGCAATAACTATACGCATTGTTTTTATATCGGGAGATCATGATGTGACACACATATACTATGTCGATAAATTAATTATATTATGGGTAGAAAAATAAATTAAATGATAGGTATGTATAAAATAAATAAGTCATTCATACAAAAACAACTATATCACTACTACCAATTAGCGTATCTTAAACAAAGGAGATTATTAAAATGACTAGATGCCGAGCAAAAGATCCATTAAATTGTAAATTTCATTCGACCGGCTCATTTAGTTCGATAACAGTTCGAGTTAACTCATCCGTACCAGTTGTCAGCGCGCAAGTCGCTCCTCTTATAATTTATAAACAACAAATTAATCCCTCTAAGAACGAAGATTATAGCGAGAATCCTTTTGAAAACTCACTTTCTTCTGAGAGTAAAAAAGTTAACTCGGACAATATTTTAAGCATTTCTGGAGAACAAGAAATAGGAGAATTAACAGCAGGAGTAGAAGCTAGTATAAAATTAGAATATTTAAGCCTAAAAGACCAATTAGGGCAACTTAAAAATAATAATGTTGGAGATTTTGATTCTGCTGAATATATTGAGCAGTTGATCGAAAAAATTATGGAGTTTGTATTTGAAATAATAAATACTATAACAAAAGTGTTAACCGCGACAACAGTATTACCATTCATAATGACTCAACTAAATGCTTTAGAGATATCTCCAGTAGCGAATATACCTTTTATGGCAAATGCCCTTGAAGCTATTATCAGAAATAAATATATTAAGACTGTAGAGTTATCGGGTAACTTTGATCTTAACTTTACTGTTATTAACAATATTAAATCTTTCGTAGAGATATTGATGGAACCTATAAGTCAACTTGTAGACGAATATCCCGAGGTATTAGATGGGATGGAAGAAGCATTAGAAACAGAACTATTTAATGGTGATACTGATCAGCTTATCCTATCTAATTTGTCGAAAGATTTTAACTTACTTAAATTTGCCGCCGAAGAAAGTGGAGCACTTTATATAACTAAAAATACTAATTTAACTGATACTTTTATTAAAAGTATGGATAGTAATTTTAGTTATTTTGAGGAAATCGTAGCTCAGGTTGATAATTCTATCCATAATAGTATTTTTTTATCATCTAGATTTTCTTTAATCTGTGAAAATAATGAAAATACTCTTTTTGCGGTAACTCTCCAAAAAGACATAGTTTATGTAAATGGTATCTTTATTAACATATACTTGGGAGCTTACTCTGATTCTATTATTAAGTTTCTTATTCGGGAGCCTTATGTTGATAACCCTGAGATAACAATGTATATAAATAGAATTCTTTTTTCTACAAAGAAAAAAATAGAAATTCTAGAAGCATTTTGTAGCGGAATTAGAAATACTATACAAAATCAAGTTGCTTCCGATAATTAAAGGTACTCAACCCCGGCAAGTTAACCTTTGAAAACCATGAACGCAACCTATTACGAAATTCTGGACATAACCGCTCAAGCCAGTGAAGCAGAAATTAAAACTGCCTACCGTAAAATGTTACGCCAAACCCACCCAGACACAGGTGGAAACCAAACACTATTCAGACTCGTCCAAGAAGCATGGGAAGTTCTATCCGACCCCATAACACGGTCAGCATACGACCGTGACCTACGATACCAAAAAGCTCACAAACCAAAAGAAAAATACTCCACCAGCGAAAACAATACTAGTAACATCCCAGCAGAAGACCCGCGTTTTGAATACATCAAATATTATGAGTATGTTAAACAACGTGAAGCTGAAGAACAAGCTGCTCGCGATCTTGAAGAAAGAAAAATACGTTTAGAACAAGAACGCGTGGATGCTGTAGTAGCCCGCTGGACAGAACTAGGCAGAGACTATTTTAAAGCACCAGATTTTGACACAGCACTCTCATGGAAAAAATTTGACACCATTTTCACAAGAGTAACCTACGGAATACTCTTCCTACTTATAGTAGCTGCCGGAATTAACGCTTGGTTCCAACTCAACCAAACATTTTTCTTCGCAGATAACGGAGTAACAGGTGTTGTAGCTTACATCGTTATTGTCACAGTAAGCATCGCAGCATTATATGGTTTAGCTTTCGGTTCTTTATGGGTTATCAAAAAGGTTCGTAGTTTTTTGAACCGTAAAACTAAACAAGTCGCGTGATATACTTTCATATTATTGAATAAACTTTTAAGGACAAAATGTTTAACCCCGGTGATTACAACGAGTTCACATATGTTGGTAGCTCATATGATGAACAAACCGGTGAAGCCTCATTCATGTACCAAATCCAAGGAACAACTCAAATCACATTCGTTGAAAGAATAACCTTCCAAACAAGTTCAACCAAACCAAGTGAGAATTTCAATAACCTTCTAAATCTTTTAGGTATGGTTCTTGGGTTATCGTATTACAAAACAGCAGCAACACCCATTTTCAGGATAACACCAAAAATTACTCCAGAAATTGAAGAATATGTTACACAACTTATTAAACAAGGTTTAGCAGAATTCGCATACCGAAACAACCTACCAAATCTACTAACCCCAACAATCATCGCCCCAACACAACCTTCAACGAAAACCATAGCACCTGTTGAAGGAATCAGTCTTGTAGCAGTAGGAGGAGGAAGCGACAGCATAGTAACAAGTGAACTCCTCAAACAATCAGGTCACGAGTTCAAACAAATAGCTATAAACCCAAATCCACATCAGCGCAACACAAATAGTATTACCGGGGTTGATTTTGTAGTAATACAACGAAAACTTGACAAAAAACTGTTCGAATTAAACAAAACAGGTGCCCTAAACGGTCACGTACCTGTAACCGCTATGAACAGCCTCATAATGGTATGCCAATCAGAACTAATCCAATCAGGCCACGTTATCCTCTCCAACGAACACTCAGCTAACGAAGCAACACTCAACTGGAATAACCAACCCGTCAACCATCAATGGTCAAAAAGTTCAGAAGCTGAACAACTCCTCAACGCTGCTATCCAAAGCATAACCGGTTATGTTAACAAAACGTTCTCATTCCTTAGACCATTCACCGAGATAAGGATCACTAAAGCATATGCTGAGTTATGTGAAAAATATGACACTGTTATTACAAGTTGTAATCAAGCATATATTATGAATAACCCTGCCGAACGCTGGTGCGGCGAATGTGACAAATGCCGTTTCAAAGCTCTAATGTTCGCCCGCTTCCTTAATCAAAAACGTATGAACACAATCTTCAACAACAACCCATTAAACAACCCAAGCTTATACGAAAAGTTCCTGCCTTTATTCAGTGATGAGAAACCATTCGAATGTGTTGGTGAAGTTGATGAATCCATTGAAGCTTTAAAAGGTTTACCTGAACAACTCCCAATCAAACAATATCTTGTAACACAAATAGGTGACTTGATGAACAGAAATACTGAACAAACTTGGGGAACAAACCCAAGCACTATACCTAACCAATTTAAGGATGCTTATGTTGGAAGAATATAAAAACAAACCAGTACTTATAATAGGTTACGGACGTGAAGGTAGAACATTATTTGATCTCCTCACCGAAGCTGGAGCTAACGTAATAGTTCATGATGATAAAAACTTTGAACCCGAAACAATCCCTGCCGCTCTAGCACACCTATCAAACATTCACAAGTTTAAAACAATTTTCGTTTCCCCAAGCGTCAAACCAACACACCCAATCTTTCATATGGCGGCTGAAACATTCACGCCAATAACAACCAGCACCAACCTTTTCCTTGAAACCAAAGCAGACAAAACAATCGCAGTAACAGGAAGTAAAGGAAAATCAACAACAGCTTCACTGATAGCTCACATTCTCAAAACAATGAACTATGATGTAGCGTTTGGTGGGAACATCGGAACACCATTATTGAGCTTACCTGAAGCTAAAATATATGTAGCGGAACTTTCCTCCTACCAAAACAAATATGTAACAAAATCACCAAAAACTATTGTAGTAACATCCCTCTTCCCAGACCACCTTGACTATCATGGTAACGAAAACAATTATTACAATGATAAACTTAACCTTCTTCAACATAACCCGCAAAATATTATTGTCAACCATGAAGACTCAAACCTTGTTGAACAGTTAAACAAAAGAAGCATCCAAACTGTAGATAACCCTTACCATATTGGGGAGGAAGTTCACAGCAACTGGTTATGGTATCAGAATCAAAAAATTTTTAACCTAGTTTTCACAGAACTACGCGGAGCGCATAACTATTCAAACCTTAAACTTGCTTTAAATGCGGTTGAGAAACATATCAACAAACAAATCCCAGTACATATTCTTATTGAAGCGTTAGAAACATTCACACCTTTACCTCATCGTATGGAAAGCATTGAAGATCCATACAGGCAACATATTTTTGTGGATGATACGTTAGCTACCACACCTCAAGCAACAAGCGCTACTTTGAAAACTGTTTACAAACAAAACCCTGACCTAAAAGTTGTGCTTATTCTTGGTGGTCAAGACCGTAACCTACCAGACTACAAAAGTTTACAAGAAACAGTAACTCCGGAAACATTCATAATAACTTTACCTAACAATGGTGAAACAATTCTTGAGCAACTACCACAAATCCAAAACTCTTATCATGCGGAAACCTTGGATGAAGCTGTTCAATATGTGCGTAAACACTTTAAACAAATAACAATAGTTGTTTTATCCCCTTCCGCTCCAAGCTATGATACTCACGCTAATTATGAAGAGAAATCTGCTGATTTTAAACAAGCTATAGAGAGAAGACTAAAAGAATGAACTCAATAGAAGAAACAGTTCTTTATATTAGAATCAACTCACCTTTAACTGTTGTTGAAACAGCTTTCTTTGCTCGTCATATTCATATGCCTATTCGTGCGCTCATAGCAGTTCAACCTAACCTTGATTCAGAAACGTTATATCGTTTAGCTGAGGATGAATATTTCACTGTTCGCTTGATGATAGCTAAACGGGATGACTTACCAGAAAGTTTAATAAAATATTTATCTAATGATTCCCATTATGTGGTGCGACATGAAATAGCTAAAAAGGAAACCATAAGTGAGGATCTCATGTCTCAGATGGTTAACGATGAAGATTATTATGTCCGAAAAGGGTTAGCAGAAAATGAGGCTTTACCTAAGAAAATAACTGATATACTTAAAGACGACCCTGACCCTATTGTAAGAAAAACTCTTAAATAGACGATAGATAAAAATAGCTTTATTTTAAATTTGAATGGATTAATATTATGAGTAATGTAGTTCCCACACCAGCCGGATGGTACCCAACAGATAAACCAATCTATGAGCGTTTCTGGGATGGTTATAATTGGACTAATGAATTCCGTTTAACACCCGCATATACTAAAGATGGCCAACTTAAAGCTGTTTATAAAGGTGATGGAACAAGCAGCCTCCTAACAGCAGGGATTATCACCTTCGTGATGCCTTTAATGATGATTCTTATGATAGTTGTGACCCTAACATTAAACGTATCAATCCCGGCAGTAACTATTGCTTTATCCGTAGTCGCGGGTGGAACGGCTATCCTTCCTATCAGCATTTTAGCTAAATATAATAAAGCCAAAAAAGAACTTACAGCATTACGAGCAGGTAGAAGCATATGAGCAACCAACCTTCCCCTATGCCCGGATGGTACCCATCAGAAACAGCAGGACTAGAACGCTATTGGGATGGTATCCAATGGACAGCAAAACTGCGTTTAATGCCAATATATGACGTCACCGGAAAACCTCAACCTCGCATTGGTGGATTCAGCCCTGAAACATCAACACGCGGAATAATTATCCTTAGCATATTCATCCCATTCTTAATCCTTTTCTTCACTGTTCTCGGTTCCCACCGTTCAGGTGCGGATGTAGTTCTTATCTCACTTATGATTCTTGTTTCTGTTGCTGGTCTTATATATTTTATTTGGAATCGCAACAAACTAATAAATGAAATTAAAGCGTTACAGCAAAAAGGTTAAAAACTGATGAGTGATTCAACTTCTACCCCACCGGGATGGTACGCTTCAGGAACTCCTGAACAGGAACGATGGTGGGATGGACAAAGCTGGACAGAGAACGTTCGCCCGACACCATTACCAGTAAAATCTGTTGATTCACAAAAATTAACTTTTTCTTTAGTGGGTGCTATCATCTCAGCGTTACTTATTTTCCCTTCAGGGTTAAGCGCAGCGTTAACATTAAAAACAAGCGGTTTACTATCAGCCTCAATACCCGCCTTAGCATGTATTGTTTTCGTAATTGCCACAGTGTTTCTATTCTGGAATTATAACAGGTTAAATAAACAACTTAAAACAAACCGTTAATCAAGTAAAGCCTATTTCCGTAAAAATATAGAACCTGAATCTATATTTTTACGGAAATAGTTTTATCTTTTATGATATAGTTTCATCTTGGGGGACTCAAACGGGGGTCAAAAAATGGAAGAACCAACCCGTGATGCTTTTACTTACTGCCACACTGAAAACAGTGATAACTATCATTATCGCAACAACTTTAGTTATTTTAACCCCATCAACAGTGAATTCTGAGCAACGAACTGAAACTGCTAACGCTGATCTGAGCGTAATGATACCCAGTGTTACCGAAGCTCTTCTGAAAGCACGAGATACCTTCCATGAACCCTATCAGGATGCTCTACAACGCGTTAATAACACTGTAGCGGACAGTGTGACCACTGATGCGTTAACAACGCTTAGGAATGCTGTGGATGATGCTAAAAAGAACTTAGCTACTGACTTACCTCAAGAGAAAATAGTTAAAACTATTGGTGAACCATACACTTTTGAGTTAGCGAACAAATATATTGATTTAATAAAAGTCGAAGCCGAAAAACGTATAACCATTTTAAATGAAGCTGTTGTTGCTTGGGAAACAGAACTTGCTGCGGAGAAAGAACGAATCCGGGTTGCGGAAGAAGCTCGTCTAGCTGCGGAAGCTGCCGCGCAAGCCTCAGACGGCGAAGGTGGAGGTTATTATTCCTCTGAAGACCCGTGGACACGAATCAACAGAATAGCGTCCACTATTCCTCTCAGCCTTCCCGGTATTGTCATCTCTGACTCTTGCGCTGGAATAGGTGGAGCGATTGGTTGCTTCCGTGGCGGAACAATATATGTAACCTCATATGGGTTAACCTACAGCGACTGTACCTTACATCATATGCTTATTCACGAATACCGTCATTCTGTTCAATGGAACGAAGGGTTAGTCCAGTACGACCCTTCAACAGGTGCGGTATATAACCGGGATTGGTTAGAGCAAGACGCAGAAAATTTTGCCTACCAATATGGATGCTAACTGACAGCTATACATAGCAAAAAGAGTAGATTCTGACAGGTATAGCTGTCAGAAAAGATTAAAACCTAAAATCGGGATTGGTACCTTAAACATAAACAACGTTTAAGGATAACCAGTAAATTATTATGGGTAGAAACCTGTGGAAGCATCTAGAATTCAAAGTTGGGGATAAGCTTCTACTTGAATGGACAGAAAATATTTTTGATGGCCGTATAGAATGGGTTGTCCCATACTATTACGAAGACTATGATGATGAAGACTACAGTGATATAAATCGTAGGGGTTTCATCATTAACGGAGAAGCACTAATCTACCCTGATATGGTAACCATTCTGGAACCTGAGGAGACAACAATAAATTTAGAGAATCTTCGTCAGGTCAGAAATCAAGATCTTCAAGCTGGTGATACAATTTTTATACAAACCCCAGAAACATTTGTGGAGTTTAAGATCACAGAGCAAATACTATTTTCTATAATCTCTGAACCTGATGAGTTCTCTATGCCCGGAGTTGGTGGTATACGTTTTTACATTGTAGGGAAAGAAGCTGATGCAACAATACTTGGTGTGCGATAAAAACAAGTTTGGCCCGGATTCAGTAGACAAATCCGGGCCAAACCTATTCAAGCTTTACTTAAACAAGTGCTGCGCGTAACTCCGCAATTTTCTCATTACGGATATTCACACCTTCACGAGCGTTCTTAACCTGTGAAGCATTCGCATGATTCGCACGGTAATCCAAAATTCGAACTTCCGCTTCCTCATTAATCTTCGTAAGACGATCAATCTCTGCGTTTAGAGTCTCAGGCGTAGGGTTAAGTAATGTAATCATTTTATATCCTTCTTGTTAATTTAGGCCGAGCGTAGAAGCAACCTCGGTACAACAATCATAACACAAAATAACACTTTAACGCAACTCACAAAACCTGCCCTATTTACTATAAAAATCTTTCATGCTACAATAAAAATATGATTTACGTAATAATGGACATTGACGGGGTACTTAACCCCTTCTACGCTAGACAGAACCCAGAATTACAAGAACAAGGGTTCACCTTCCTCCAGAAAGGTAAAGAAGGTTTCTTCCTAAACCCACAAATGCACATCAAATGGTTCAACAAAATTGGTGAGCATGTTACATTCATTTGGGGAAGCAACTGGGGCGAAGAAAGCAACCTAGTGCTTGAACTACTAAGCATTGACCAAACATGGTTACATATTCCATTAGTTTTTGAAGAAACATACACCGGAACATGGAAACTACCATCAATCCGTGAATGGGTTAACACTCACACAACTACGGAAGATAAAATTGTTTGGGTTGATGATGAACTACAAGCAGATGCTTTCCTTTGGGGTAACCAAAACCCACAATATCTTCTCATCCAACCCCAAAAAGAAGTTGGTCTAACTGAGAAAGATTTTGAAAAAATTTTTAAATTTATTATATGAAAACTAATTAACGCAACTAACTAAAAGCTAGTGAGTATTTAATTCCCGTTCGGCTTTTCTCCGCGCCCGACGACCATGTAAACGGCAATCAGGATCAACACGGATACCTTCTTCATTAAACCCTACTCCGTTATAGCAGGAACATCCTTCAGGATAACCTAAGGCAGGGTTACGTAATACGCTTGGTGGTGTAGGCATCAGGCTATTGTTTCCCAATAGTAAAAACTGGAATGAGTCCCAATACCAAACTCATGTTTAAAAGCTGCAAGCTCAGCTAAAGCCCGATGAGAGATCTTAGCTGTATCGCCTTCAACACGAATCATAGGTGCGGTATTATCCTCGTGAGTTTTCCCTCCACCAGAAGTTTCAACACTTTCCATGATGTAAACAATTGCATTTACATCATCGTAGCGAAAATCTCCGTAAGGTTCTACTGTTAAAAGAGGAAACTTAGAAATAATAATTTCTTCTAAAGCTTCAAACCGGTCATCATAGTCATCGCCAAGATCCGCTAAAGACCCTACCCAATTCTTCAAGTATCCAAGATCAATCCCGTAAGCTTTATAATTATCTTTACTGTAACCCATAATATTATTTCTTTCTAATTAATCTTCGTGGAAGAAACCAACAACTTTATAATCACCACCATCAACAGTTACTTTAGATGAGAAAGCAGACTCACCATACTGAACATCATTAGTGTAATCTTCACCCGTGAACTCATCGCCAACTTTAGCGAAATAGATGTTCCCACCAGTTTGAGCACCAGCATACTTATTAATCTCACGCTGAGAAGGAGCATGGTAAACACCATCTTTATCCGTGTAGAAAGCCTCATCAAAATAAGGGATATAACTAATAGTTAACTCAACCTTACCATCACCAGCAGGACGAACCGAAACGCTAGAAGAAACATCCCATTGGAAAATATTTTTCGGATCAAAAAGTACATCCTCATCAGCAGTAGGGAAAACCCCATCAACATCCATCCACACAGTGGGTTCAGTGATATCGAAAGTCTCAGACTTGCTTAAAATAGTAACGGCCATAACAACAATTCTACCATATTTTGGGCAGTAAAACAACCCGCAACTTAACCTAACATCACACACCCAGATACTAAAATACGCTATACTAGATCAGTAACATCCGATTTGTTATAAGTAAACCCTTAACAGTTAGATATCAACTATGCCTAAACTATACCAACCTAAAGAGAACACATTCGACTACGATGACATCATTCTTGTACCAAACAAAAATGTTGTAAAATCCCGTTCCGAAGTGGACACCACCGCTAAACTCGGGAACTTAACATTCGAATCCCCAGTAATCCCCGCAAATATGTCAACCATTGTGGACGAAAAAACATGTGTATGGTTAGCACAAAAAGGTATCTTCTATGTGATGCACCGTTTCAACGTAAACGCAGTAGAATTCACAAAACGTTTACAAGCACAAGGACTCTACTCCTCCGTTAGCTTAGGTATTAAAGAAGTTGATTACAAAACTATTGACCAGTTCGTAGCCGAAAACATAACACCAGAATACGTTACTGTGGATGTGGCACATGGTGATAGTGATGAAGTAATTCGTATCGTCCAGACTTTAAAAGCTAAACTACCAAACACTTATATTATTGCCGGTAACCTTGCCACTCCTGAAGGTGCTTTACGTTTAGCTGATGCTGGAGCTAACGCAGTGAAAATCGGTATCGGCCCCGGAAGTGTTTGCACCACCGCCCCAAACACAGGTTTCGGTACTCGCTTCTGGCAGCTATCAGCCGTAGCTAACATTGCTGAAACTTTAAAAGATCGTAACGTTCAAGTTATCGCTGATGGTGGAATCCGCAACTATGGTGATATCGCTAAGTCCATTGCTTTCGGTGCGGACATGATCATGATCGGTGGAATGTTAGCAGGGCATGATGAGAACCCCGGAGAGCTAATTGATATTGACGGTGAACGCCGTAAAGCTTTCTTCGGTAGTGCTTCAGAGCACCAAAAAGGTGAACATAAGCATGTTGAAGGTAAGAAAAAGTTTGTTCCCTACAAAGGTTCTCTAGAGACAACTCTACAGATCATTAAAGAGAACCTACAAAGCTCAGTATCTTATGCTGGTGGCACAAAACTTCATGATTTACATGAAGTCAGTTATGTAAGAGTTAAATAAACTTTAATCTCTGAAAGTTGCGAGCCATAAAGTAAGAACACGTTTTGACTGCTTAATTTCTGCTTGAGTAATGCGGGCGCCCGGAATACGATATTTGTAGTGCATTCTAGTTGGATTCATTAACCATGCTTCCATTCGTTCACGCATTTCAACACGGTTAACGCACGCAGCAGTAGAATGCCGAATGGCAAGCAACCTAGGATTATTAGTCATAACATCAAACCTACCATACCTTGAATTTTTTGTAAAACCTCAACACTTAGAAGATTATTTTATATTAAGGTCGGGAATTAAACTCTGTTTCAAGTAGCCCACCCATAAAAGGTGGCTGTAAATAAATAGCTCGGGTTGTACTATTCTTAGATCCTTTAGGGCGACATTCAAAAACTCCTGTACCCCTAAATTTCATGTTGTTATGGGTAGCATAGTGGTTCACTAGTGCATTCCAAGATTCTTCCATATCTTTTATCTCCTTATGGTAGAGGTTAAAATCACCGAAATCTACATGCGATGTATACATAACAAGAGTGTTACCATCGTCAAAATCTGAAATTCCCGCTAGTAAAAGAGATTTAATCTTATAAAAAATGTGAGTGTCAACGAAAGGTGTTTTATTTATAACATCATACATAACAGGGTTATTATAGCTATCTGGGTTGAAAGTAACGATAGCTATAGATTCTTTAGGTACCATTTCACCTGATTTTGCAAATAAGAAACTTTTGACTTCCCCGGAAAAATGATCCGGGGAAGATCGAGAATTCTTTTTAATCCTCAATAGGTTTTCTACACATGCACCCCGCCATCCTTTATTTCCCGGATTCACATTAGTTTTTTGATAGTTGGGTATAAGACTTTTGCCTTCAAGCTGATGGAAATTTTCGATAAAACTAATTTCTGGATTGAAAGATTCAGGATACTGGTTCTCATCAACTGTTAAATCTCTCCTTTTAGCGGTTAAAGCCTGCTGTTCTTCGCTCATGTACCAAAGAACGGCAGGCTTTTTCTCAGGAAAAATATAAGTATTTGCTGCTTTTTGATTACGAATTTTTGTCACCAGCTTGTGATCAACTGTAATTATTGATTCTTTTGGGTTCTTCGTAAACCTAATATGCCTTCTAGCATCTATTAGTTCAGAATGAGTAGCGTGTTTTCGATACTTACACTTCTCAGACTCA
>Ga0247742_10002309_pt1 | contig 12566 bp, 14 predicted proteins | sample UWRJL208509C2_FD_180944 | JGI IMG/M metagenome (GOLD analysis project Ga0247742, IMG submission 180944) | Plant litter microbial communities from Arlington Agricultural Research Station in Wisconsin, United States - UWRJ-L208-509C-2 | ecosystem: Environmental > Terrestrial > Plant litter >... | reverse complement strand
GGAAGAGAGCGGCGCTTATCTACGTTTATATGATGGGGAAAGCCACTGGTGGCTATGCCTGTTTGCACAGCGTAAATAAGCCACTGATGGCTTCCAGTGGCTTTGCACAAGCTCTCTATTTCAACCCAACAAGTCTCTATGTCAAGTCGATGACTTCTCCAGGTATAAAGACGAATTTGGGCTCCTGCTTGACGGGCTCCCGCTTGACGCTTTGCTTCGTATCTTTTCGGCCTTCTTTGGCGCGCTTCAATTTCCTGACCACTTCAAGCTCCTCCTGAACAAACAGTGAACGTCAAAAAGATCTATACATAGGGACATTAAGACGCACCAGGAGCTTCTTTTCCACTCTTACTATAGCAGCGAGTCCTTCGTTGTCCTCACTTTCATCTTGATCTAGAGTCCAAGTTCGCCTTCGTTTACCGAGTTCTTGTTTGGTAGTGGAAGTCGTTGCCACTGGCTCATGAGCCGCTGGGTTCTTTGATGACGACAAAGGTGGCGCAATACCGTTTGCTTGAAGGACATCTTGCCTCGCCAGCAACTAGTAATTAGTCAACGAGGCAGAGACAGGCGCTTCACTCACCGAGGGGACGATATTTGAATATGAAGGTGGTGTCTAAACTTCCTTTCCGCTTGGTGAAAAAAAGATCGTTCTTCTTTTCGGAATATCGTGCTTGTCCAAATTGTATCTGATGTACAGCCGCCTTTTTGGACCGTTCATTGACCACTCTAGGTTCCAGTAGTGCTTCCTTTCGCACAAATGGTTTGCCAACGCAACTTTTACTTTTCTGAGTTCCCATCTCAATGAGAACCTCAATTTCACCAAGTTTATGGAGAGCAGTAGAGTCCATAACCTCCTCCTCTACGAACACTAGTGAGTCTCTGTAAATTTTGAGAAAGTGCGAACCAACCTGTCAGTTTCAATGCGCCGAAGACAAACGGTCTGACTTCGGTAGACGAGATCCTGGTATGGTTGAGGGCTCTTTCGACAGTGGCTAGATTATTCTTTAAGTTAATCCCAGTGGCACGTTTGCCGTCCAAAAAAACCATGGCGCGGTAGTCGTCAGTGGTTTTACCACGTTTCTTCACCCAGACAACAAACTCCTACCATCATATGAGCACACAAATGGATTTTCAGAGAGAGCGATTCACCTTCCCCAACTGTGAGGCAATCCAGCATGTAAGCTCGCGTTTCACCTCGTCTTGTTGTATCCCGTAGATGGTCGATTCTTTCCCATCAATTGAGACCCAAACTTGAATGTGATCATGCGTAAGGCGTGTTCCACTCATAGGAGTGTAAAAGGGAGTAATAGCCAACCAGGACTCTTGAGTCCATTGGCGCCCCCGCGCTGTCACAAATCACGTGGAAAGATCACACCGTGTTCCGATTTCAATGCATGGCAAGATTACGCTCAGCCTAGTCTACTGTCTCGCTCATACGTTTAGTTACAGCCGTATTCAAAACCGTAGGCATACTCCAAGATTTCACACTTAAACCTGAATTTGGAAACACACGACTGCATTGGGTGGCTGTTGGAATTTATTAGTAGCGAGCTCGGCAGCTACGCGTACTGTACTGATCCGACCTACTCTTCTCGTCACGCGTCACAGACACCCTCGAAGAGAAGAGATTTCGAGGACGTCACGCGTCCCAACCTCGTTTGAAGAGCGGGACAAAAAAAAATCTCCCGCTGGGCAGCTCAATAACACCAAAAAAGGCGATTTTTGGTGTCGAAGAGACGATTTTTTTTGTCCCATCACGCGTCCTTCTCGATTTTGAAGAGTTCCCTATCTCTTCGAAGGCGTCACGCGTCACTTGGCATGAAGAGTTGGTCGGAATAGTACAGTATCTCTGATGGACGTACCCGATGTTTCGTGTACGCACGCTACTTAGATACCGTATATAATTGTAGCTACATCGATTGTACAGGCACTCGTTTGCCACGAAGTCCCCCCGACTTCTTGCTCCCGCCTCGTGGATTTCAATAGTGGCCGTGGTGGGGTGGTGAAATCCTGCAACCTAGTTTCCGCGTGTTACACAACACCAGAAACACGAGAAAACATGCGGAAACACAAGAAACTGGGAAATACAGCAACTACGACCTTTTCGCTGGGAAACACAGATACCCAGCGGCTGATATTTATTTACTTCTAATTTAATTATAACGTATTTTCCATGTTGCCGTGTTTCTATGTTTCCGGAAACACAAGAAGCTTGGGAACTAATATGCACGTTTGCTGATGGGGGCATCAGACTCGAATCGGAAGAGCGAAGGGGAGAAAATCACGGTCCGGCCACCCACTTCAGCCGCAATTGGGGTGCAAACCCTGTCGTTTGGAGATTCGCTCCAAGGTACACCCTGGCATACCAATGGTGGGCATATGGAGCAGATCCACCGCTGAGTTGTGAGGAAGTCGAGACGGTTTTGCATGTCGCTGTAAGCCTACGCTTGTCGTTCGATTTGGTATCTCGCAATTTGTGAAAAGCGACATCCTTCGATTCCGCGGCTTGTACAGCTAGAATCAAGTTCATTTCAATGGGTATAGTATCTCGTAGCTGATATAAGGCACAGCCAAGAACACGCGAACGAAGGAGTGCGGTGAGAGCTAAACCAAGCAGATGCTCCTATACCAATGCGAAGCTTCCAAGGGCAGCAGCAGCCACCATCCCAACAATATTGACTGTCATTGCGAGTGCTCCACTCTTTCCACTACCGTTTGCTGGGCTCGAAGATGAGGATGGGCTGGCAGTACCTGTAGAACTCCCACCAATCGCGACGGGATGACCAGCAGTTTTGCAGGCATCGGTGTAGCCTAAAATAACATTAGTGAACCATTGAGACGAGAAAGGGGCCATCCACTCACTCTTAATGGAGGCATCCGCAACGGTCTGGTTAAAGCCCGCGACATTGGCGTCAACGCCGCACTTTATGCAGTCATTGAGGCTGGTAGCTACGGTGCTGGTGCAGAGACACTCAAGAGTGCTGCAACCTTGTTTCTAGAGTGCCAATGATGTTTAGTACCCCACCTTGCTAGGTACTAGAAATGAAACTAACCGTTACGGTGTCGACGAAAGCCTGACACTTGGTCTGGAGACACGATGCGGGGATGGAGCTGGGATCAAAACCGCTCACTTGACGAGCATAAATGCTGCCAGAACTCGACAAAGGTTCAGCAAGGACTGAGTGAAATTTTTAGCAAATGAAGTTGAGCGAAACGTAAGTTGGCGACTAACCTGCTGGGAGAGCGAAGGCAATGAATGCAGCAGCATGAAAGATGGCGACCATTTTCGATTATTGTACTTTTGACGAAAGGAATGACAAATGTGCAGCTGGTTTGATCTTGGGACGAATGGCAGAAGTTAGGGGGAAACGATGCTTTCGCTCGACTTAAAACCAAGCGCCGAGAGAATCAGGGCAACGGAATGATGAAAAGCTGTAACACTGAATCTTGGAAACACTTGACTTCCTCGATGATTGACACAGCGACCGCAGGGACGCTTAGGGATTGCATACAAACTGTTGCCTGCCAAGCCCCTGATAATTGAATGTGTTGTCGATCAGCGCTCGGCGGCGAGCGCCCGACCATGCCAAGTATGACTTCAATTAGACAGTGCGACTAAAGCCTGGAGGCTGTAGCGGCAAATTTTTGATTCTTTGCAAAAGTCCTGCAGGAACATGCAAGCATCCGTGTTGGAGCAGTGCCATGAAATAATACAATTCCTGTCCGCTCGGGAAATGACGTTTTAAGTCAACGATGAATCCAGAAATGAAGAATAGTCGCTGATCATTAAATTGGGTAGCGCGCAATGAACACGTTATAAGGAAAGGATTGGTGGTGGGTGAGGTTCAGGGGAGGTTATGATGCGGCGAACGCCCATTCCGCTGCCTTCCCAATTCAGGTAGATCGATAATTACCCTGCAACGTTCACGACGGATTGTGGGCTATGGCGCGTGAGGTTGTGTGAGCAAAGATCCGAGATCATTACGGAATTGAGGAGGCGAATTCATTCACCTTTTCACGAGTGTGGGTTATATTTGGATGGGGAACCTAAAATAAGAATCTACAGAGGGTCAGCTTCTACGATGTCAATGTTTGAATGTTCTATGCTAGTAACAACGGGCCGACAACCGAAAAAAAAAGACCATGCTCCAAAAGATATCACCAGGTCTTCTAAGCTGATCGCAACACTCTCAAACCTTCGTACGAATTGAGAACCTGCAGGTCCTCGCCGACGAAAGCACCGCTTCCCAGCAACATCAAGTCTACTGTCTCAAGACGGCGAACGTCAGAATTCAACGCAGCCAAGTAACGGCCTAGGGTGGAAGAAACCGTCTTATCGTCTCGCGCATCCATCGATCTTGTCATCCGTAGAACACGGGGGGTAGCAAGCGTCAACGCTTTACCTCCCAATATTGCATTGAGGGTCGACACATTTGTGATGAATGTGTCCACAGGGATGGAGCGCGATGCGACGTCTTGGATAAAACCGAGCCTCTCGGAGGATGAGAAACTGGGTTCAAGGTAAATTTTGAGAGTCCGTATGCCGGTGGAAAGGGAAAAAATATGGGTGGGAGTAAACATTTCGATGCTAGGGAAATATTTTCCGCCTGGTGAGATGTCCAGGTGCATAGCGAAAGAAGCTTGGTGACCGGAAGTATCTCGCACCTGAATACTCAAGGCGTTTGAGAGGTCGGTGAGCTTCAGGTCGACAAATTTACGTGTGTTGACGGTCGCATTAACAGCAAGCCAGCTATTGAGGCTTTGAGAAAGTACTCGGTTAATCCATGGAATACATTCAGGTGGCGGGCACGGATTTCCAACCTCGGTGGCTTTATATGATGAGGCAATGACGAGCCCCTCCAAATTTCGAATTTTATGGAGGTCTAGATGCTCTAGGAACAACCCACAAGAAAAGAGACTATGTCGGATCTCGAGAGTTGAAAGAGTGGCGATGCAGATTGTGGGCAACGAGTGTGTTGAGTCCCGATTTGGTTCTATGAAAGCGTCTTGGAGAACCAGGTGGCGGAGGTGAGGCATAGACCCGAGCCTATCAAGCCAAGTTGCGAGGGTGAAGGACGATGGTAACTTTTTGTAAAGCTGCCTAACCTCTAAGGTCGTGAGCTGGAGGAGCCAACGCCCACAGAGACTGAATGCATATAGTGTGCAACTGAAGCGTCGGAGATTTGGAGCATCCCCTAGTATACTCTCGAGATCCAGGTGCATCGCCTGTTCATCAAGGTATTCGTGGATGATGCATGACTTCAGGTTTGGTGCTGGGCGCTGAAGCGTCTTAACCGTGTCCTGTGTGATAGCCTCTACGCAGAGCTTCTCGACGTTTGGCCAGCAGGTTGAGAGAAGATCATCCCAAGAGCCTGCGATCCTCGATATTGCTCCCTTAATCCAAAGCAAGGCAGTACTCTTCTCGATATTCTCGAGGCGTAACTTGAGCCTCGGACTAGAATCGGCGAGAAGGTCTAGCTCATCAAGGTATACCACTTGGCCCCAGAGCAAAGGGGAGTTTTTTATGAGGTTTCTCCATCCACTGCAAACCTCGCAGAGTGTACGGATCATGTGAAAAGGGTGGTATTGATGGCCTTGGATAACGGTGAAAGACTCCCCATAAACATGGTCAGTGAGTGCGAATTTGAAGATCCGGTGAAGGAGGTCGTCGCTGAGCCTGAGAGATAGTGATTTGTAGACAGTGTCAGAGTGGCCTTTGACAGGGGGGCTAAGCTCGTCAGTGGCCCTGTCGCGATCGGCGGGTACGCTGAGTGGAATTTCATGTGGTTCGGAAGACGTCGAGAGGTTATGGTGTGGCATATGTCGAGATGGTGGTATGAGGTAATTTTAACGAGGGAAACTATAGGAATTCTCGAGCTTAACCGAGAAACACTCTTTGGTTCTTCGCTCATTATATGAGGGCACATCTGGGCAGTGGGCACACTGAGATTTGAGCTTGACTCCTGGTAAAATACGGGCCGTTTGCCCACGTTGTAAGCGCGAGGAATCCTAGTACGAGTGTACTTGGATCTGCCTTGCCGAAATCATGGTTGCCATTAAGCTGGTGGAAATTACTTGACAATCATACACTGGCAAGGGCAAGTCGCTGAAGGATTAATTCATACTTGCGCGTCATTTTTTGGAAGAGTTTTCATAAAGGTAAAATTTTGGGTTGCTCGCCCGAGGCTAAGATGATCCACATTCTTCAAGCAGGGGGATGGAAGAAAAGAAGTATCATGGAAGATTGTGATGATTCCTTGACAGGCGCGGGACGGGCGCTTATTTATGTAATAACAGGGGTCCACTTTTCCATGGGGCGGAAGCCCTGTGAGAGACGACATGGAGGATTGAGGAGGATGAAATTTTAAAATCGAGATCCAGATGGCTGATTTAAACATTTGTTTTGGTTCCAAGAACAATGGGTTGAAGGTGTTAAGTTCGTGGTAAGGGCGCTCAAACATGACAGAGCAAACATGTGCATACGGAAGTTCGACATCTGGATGTATTCAACGGTGATTTTTCGGTGGTCAGTAAAACACGCGCCCATTGAGGTGTGCAAAATAACACGAGGAAAGCATAATGCATGGAAGCAATTATATAAGTAACCCCAATGAGATCCGAATTCTTGCCTCACGCTCTAGTACTAATGAGTGTCCTTGGTGGCGAGAGATTGAAGAGGGGAACGTACGCCTTCCTCGCTGGGGGTCTGTAAATCGAAAATTGACGTAGTTACGGTAGCATTGGGATAATACAAATTACTTATCATGGCAGGCAAATACTACGATATAAAATTACCATCAGGTTCATCTTCCACTCACGAGTGGCCAGTGATGATGTAATGACGGTGAATAAATGAAATATATGACGGTGTTGTAGGTGTCTATGGAGAGGGATATATATTAAGCATAGACATGAAGAGAGAACTGATACTCGCTCACTTCGTTTATAATGACTGATGGCTGACTTTCATTCATGTTAAATCGATTACTTCTCCGGGAAGAAAAACAGGTTTCATCTCCTTTTTAATGTTGGGTGTACGGCCCGACGACAATTTGCTTCGCTTCAACTTCCCTAAGTTCTCGAGGTCGAGCTTTGTGAGCCACATGAGCGGGAGTTTGAAGGATTCACACGAAAATACTTGCACGCAGTTTCACTTCCGCCCTTTCAATAGCGGCAATGTCTTCGGAGATGTCCTCCGACTCGGCAATCTTCCGTTTGCGACTTTGACCCGAAACACGTATGGTGGCCTCGTTCGATTCACTGATGGTGGTTGCCGGAGAGTGCTCTCGAGGGGCGATGCCGTTCGCTTGAAGAATAGCTATAAGACCCAATGTTAGTCAGTGTAAAAACTTGGTTCACCAGAGAGCTTTACACATCGGTCTATACTTGAAGATGAAGGTCACTGGAGCAATATCGTTTGTTGGTGTGAAAGAATAGCTAAGACCTGCTTCAAATACGCGCTTCTCTGAGAGTCTGAAATTCTACTGTGAGATGGGTGAGAACCTTATTCGAGGTCGTGACAACTTACTTGACGCGATGGGTGAGGGCCTTCTTGGAGCGCTCGTTGATTTTTGTCGTCTCAGAGCTTATACTCGCATCCTGGAGAGAAAATTTCTTCGATACCAAATCTTTATGCACTACGTGACCGCTTTGAACGATTAATTTGATATCCCCTAAGTTTTTGACCGATGGTGTTTCTGCAACCTCCTCCTCTGCTGGGTTAGGGTAGTTAGCAACATCCCATCTTCAGGATTAATAAGGAAGTAGCTCGCCTGTGATATCCAATAGTCCAAAAGCATAGTTTCTCACCTCCATTGGTGAGATTCGTCTATAAGCTCGCTGATGCACAACATCGGAAGACTGACGTCTGAGGGACCTGTAGCCAGCAAGCTCCCCATCAAGATGCACTTCGTATTCATAGTCAAAATTGCGCTCGGCGGTTCGCGTCATGTTGACAGCAAATTCCTAAAATCGTGGTCACTGCTGTGCACACCAAGACCAAGGTAGGGACGCACCTTACCAACCTCAGAAGCGATCCAGCAGGTAACCTCTCGCTTCCCCTCATCCGAATGAACCCCATATTGCTCCAACTCATTCCCATCGACGGATATCCAGGTTTCAAGATCTTCGAAGATTAAGCGTTTCATTCGTTCAAGAAATAGGAGGTAGAAAATCATTATCAAGAATTCGGTTTTTGCATTTCGCATTGTGACATTATTATAACACGTGTTTGTGACATAACGCGCACTGATTTCACAGACGCGCCTCTTTTTCGTCAACTGGAACGTCTGCCGCGACGAATATCAGCTCAGTGATTCTACGACTTTCAAAGATAGGACAAGATGCCTTGGATTGGATTCTGTAACTCGTATATTAGTCACAGACTTCGAATAGTTGAGTCAAGAGATGCGGAGACCTCACGATCACTGTCTTATGCCTGACAAAGTTTACCAGTCGCCTCTGTTCCGGACATTGTCTTTGAATGCCATGGATGGTGTAGAACCCAGAAAAGAACCCGTTCTATTTTAGGGTCAGACCAACGTCCATCAATGTACGAGTAGAGACATACCTGATTCAATGCATTCTCTGGGACTTCAATAAGATGTTTCCACTCAACCTTCAGTCCGCTCGCTCGCGACTCCTTTCTCATCGCCATCACAAGCTGCCTGATATCCTCCCAATCTATGGGTTTTCCGTTGAGCGTCCCTTTCAAGCTTTGAGAGAAAGTCTCTCCGATCGTACGAAGAGACTCCTCGTCAGATGGAGCCTCGAACACACCCCGAATATGCTCCTTGGACCAGCAAGTCAAGGAGGAGGGTGCGGGGGGGAAGAAGGGTTGAGACATCAGGCGGCAAAGAAGGTGTAACTCGTGTAGGAATTTATATGGTTCCCTAACTATGAGGCTTACCCGAAAAGTGTTTGGCGGAGTTTGTTGTGTGGCAAATAAGCGCTTGGACATCCCCATTCGGATACTTCGATCTAAGGTGCGCAGCTGACAATCTTCGCGTCGGATGAGCAACAAAAGAAGTGCTCTGGCTAGCAGAGATATAGAATGAGATTTAAGAAATATTTTGAGTCACCAATCTCACTGCAAGGAGCTGTTAGCAAATTAGTGATAGTCTATGCATTACCTCAGGCTCTATTCCGAGTCAATGTTTCCACTTACGAGGTAGACCTTCACCACTGGTCCTTCAGATCTTCATATCGCATCTTAACCAGCTGCTCATCTCTCAACATTTGCACTATTCCTGGAAGAGTCGGCCCCGAATTCTACCTGCACTTACTCCAACGATGCGACTCCATTCACCAATCCTGGGTGACTCCTCCGGTCCCCAACCAGACTAAGTGATCGCGAATTTTCAGGTAGATGAAAGTCCAATTCTCACTACATCTCAAGTGTTTGGAGATATGCAGACATTGGATGGTGCGTTCCCTTTGTATTTGACAGCCCTCGAGCGTAAAGTGTTGAAGTGGCGGGTTAGACCGGGCAAAGAATTTGAACAGTTCAAATGAGACGAGATAGGCACGAGTGCTAATGCGGAGAGAAAGAAAACCAAAAGAGGGGGAGTATAGAGGTCTTTCTTGCCAATAGTGAATAGGATCGAGAATGGTCCTGTTGTGACGCCGTCTAGGTGACATTTACACAAAAAGAAGAGATAAACAATGGTGCACAGAGGGCCCTCCTTCTGCGTGAAGCTTTGAAGATCGGTGGATGTGCGTGCCAGTTAGAGAAGTAGTGAAGGAGATTCCAGGAACTACCATCTCCGTTTAATGAGATATTTGAAATCGTGAGACTCACTTAGACTGTATAGGAGGGGATAGAATGTCAGATTCCAGGTCCTCTTTCAGTAGATGAATTATGAGATGAGTTTCAGGAGCAAGAGAAGTCTCAAAGTCCAAGGGATTTCGATCGTCCAAGTTGATGATCGCAGGTGACTGTACAGACTGTAACAGATAGGGTCGACCATAGTGTGCTCGCACGACGCAACAGCGATTGATCCCCATCGCCGGCAAACTAGACAGTGTTTGATTGAGGCACAATGCTTGTGTTCGTCGGGAAAATGGAGACGAAAATGAGCTTTATAACATCCCCGGAGAGGCTGATAATGCAATCTCACAGAGTCCGGATTGCTTTGTGCGCGTTGGTAAAGAATTCGGTATGAACCTCCGCCGCCGACAACCGGGCGGCTCAGCTCCAGCCATCATGTAATGATGCTGGTTCCCCATTCTTCACCCTGCACGTCAACAATCCTCTTCGACAACAGATCCTTTACTCGTGCGTAGACCTATAGAAAGTCCTATAACTCACTCATAATCAGTTTCAGGACTGAGAGGCTTTCACCCAAACCATGAACAACCTCATCCCTGGAGTGGCACAGTCTGACCAGCAGGTGTTTGTGGCTCGACAAAAAGAGATGATTGCGAACATAAAGAAAGAAATTGCGAACTCGGAGCAGGCCATCAAAGAGAAACTTCGCCTGCAGGACGCACTTTATTTGAAGCTCTTCCCACCTGTGCGACCTGACCGCGACCCTCAACTTATTTCTGCCCTCATCGAGGAGAAGAAAAGTGAATTGGAGCACTTGCGAACTGTTTTACAGGCACATGACACCCTCGAAGACGGTCGGCAGATTGGTGATGACTACGAACCACCGAATAGCCAGAGAAACTGGAGTCAGATGCGGAAGGATTGCGTCGACCTTCATTCCAGCCTCGAGCACTTGCGGTCCCTTCTATCACCCATACGACGCTTACCTATAGAAATACTTGGCGAAATATTTCAGCTTGCTTGCACATATCTTCCTATGCAGGACTCAATTTCTCTCTCCTCTGCCCCTCTTCTGTTCACCCATGTATGCTCGACCTGGCGATCCGTAGCCATCAGCAAGACAAGTCTATGGTCGTTCATAGCTGTCCGGATAGCGGATCCTGTATCCAATACATCTAAAGGACTCCTGCTCCTGGTGGAACTCTGGCTTCAACGGTCGGGCACATCTCCCCTCCGCCTTCTTATCAAATGTGAAGTCGAGGAGAATCAACACCGCGAACACAACTTTTACCTCCGCCTCTTGGATTCATTGGTTCCTCACTTTCTTCGTTGGAAAGACGTCATTTTCGATAACGCCTACTTTCAACTGCCGAAGCTAAGGTGGTTTCCAGATTTGCCGGACGACGCGTCCTTCCCTATGATGGAGTCATTCACCTTACGCACCAGCCATTTGAAACGAAAAGAGATCCAGAAAATAACGCGTATTCTGCGTGCATCGCCTAATTTACGCCACATTTCCTGGCTGATCAAGTCTACCCTTGAGGTTCCTCCACACCCATATGGCCAGCTTACAACACTCGAACTCGGCGGTCTCTATGCACTTGAAGACAGTCTGATCATTCTAAAAAGTGGCAAGCATCTTCGGTCTTTCAATATCTGCCTTTATATTCCCGCTGAGATAGTTGGACCGCATGACCTATTCCACGTTCGACATGAACGCCTCGAGAAAGCATACTTCGCATGTTCGGGCAATACCTCCATCCTCCTCGACTTGATCACACTCTCTAATCTCAAACATCTGAGCCTCGATAACCTACCCACGTTCGAGTTGCAGATCGGCGATACGTCATGGCCTCAAGTGTCCTTCCTCGAATTCCTTCGCCGGTCCAAGTGCAACTTGACCAGCCTCTCCATCCTCGATTTTGATATTCGCCCCGATGACGTTCTGGTTATGCTTCAGCATCTCTCTGCATCTCTCACCAAGTTCGGAATGGAAAACGCGAAATCCGTCTGCATCACGGACACCGTCCTCCAAGCACTTACGTTCCCTACTCTTTCTTGCTCCACTGCAGGCGAACACGAAGATGGCGTCTCTACTTCATCAACCCCGTCCATCCTCTGCCCAAAACTTCGATATCTGAAATTATTCGGATGCATAGACTCATCCGAAGGCGTCCTCGCGGATATGGTCGAATCAAGATGCTCTCGGCCGCCTCATAGCCCGGGACTAGCGCAGTTAGAAGTGGGCAATTTTGGCGTCAACCTTCCTCCATCGGCAGAAGACGAGAGAAGGTTACGAGCCTTGCACAAAAATCTCATTGATTACACCGCTTTGATGTGAGGGATAACACATGGCTGGACCAGGGTTGGACAACGGGTGACGTTATAGCTTTCCCATTTTCATTTTGCGTTGGAGTAACAGATTACTAGTATATCGAGCAGGTTCAATGTAACAAGAGTCATCCCCATAACGAGGGCTGCTCGGCTCTTAAACAGACTGTACATCGTGGCGTTCGAGTTGTCATTGTCGATTCCAATAAGGATTCATGGCTCGGAGATTCCTGACCACCGATGCTTCCCAGGTGTTACTTTCTTTCTGGGAGTATAAAAGCACCTCCTTCGACCGCCCGTTCAATAGCACCAGTCGCTTCCCTCGAGCACCCCATAGACTGCTTCTTTGAACTCCGTGGGTTGTACTTCGTCTTCACTCATCGACCGTCAAGCAGAACACCGGAAACCATGTACATTCCGAGTGCAAATTTCTTCGTTTTCATCGTCGCCGCCGTTGCAATGGCTG
>Ga0247742_10002307_pt1 | contig 12574 bp, 10 predicted proteins | sample UWRJL208509C2_FD_180944 | JGI IMG/M metagenome (GOLD analysis project Ga0247742, IMG submission 180944) | Plant litter microbial communities from Arlington Agricultural Research Station in Wisconsin, United States - UWRJ-L208-509C-2 | ecosystem: Environmental > Terrestrial > Plant litter >... | reverse complement strand
CTGGCCGATACCTGCCTGCCCACCGAACCCCTGCCCCAGCTGCGTGAGCGACGAATTGCCCAGACCCAGCCCGTTCCCTGCGACCACTGCGACCATGGCGAAGCTTCCCCTGATGGATATGCCGGGCGTCCGGATTTCGGCGCCCCATATCCCTCAATCCAGGGAACGGAAAAAAAGTTTAGGGTCAGTTTGGGGCGGCGTGATCCCGGGTCAGCAGCCGGCCGACCAGATCCATGAAATCCATGGCGAATCCCCTGGGGTCGAAGAGGGGCGATTCGGTCCGGGCAGCGGCCAGGCAGCCCCGCAGGTGGGTGCGATACGCGGGATCGCGCCCCGCCCTCACGGCGAGGTCGACGAAGGCGCGGTCGTCCGCGACATTGAGTTCGTCGAGACCGGCATGGTGGTTGAGGCTGCCGGCCACCCGGGAGGCGAAGGTCCGGCCCGGTCGAGTCAGCACCGGACAACCGGCCCACATGGCATCGGAGGCGGTCGTGTGGGCGTTGTAGTGCTCGGTATCCAGGAACAGGTCCGCGTGCGTATAGGCCGCGAGGTAAGCGCTGTGGGCCTGCTTCTCCAGAAACACCAGCCGCTCCGGGGCGACACCAAGGGCTGTCGCCGTCGCCTTCAGACGCTCCGCCGCGTGACCCGGCCCCTTCAGCAGCCACAGCACGCTACCCGGAACCTCACGCAGCACCTTCATCATCCGCGCAAAGCTTCGCGGACTTACCTTGAATGAGGCATTGAAGCAGACGTACACCACGGCATCGGCCGGCAGGCCGAACGCCTCGCGAGGCGGCGGTGCCCGAACGACGCGCGTGGGATCGTTGGGCTGGTAGCAGCGCGGCAGCCGGGCCACCCGCTCGGTGAAGTGCGGCTCGAGTGCCGGCGGCAGTACGAACGCGTCCGCAATGACATAGTCGAAACACTGCGCACCCGTGGTACCGGGAAAGCCCAGCCAGACCAGTTGCAAGGCGCACGGCCGTTCGGCGAACAACGAGGGAACACGTTCGCGTGAATAACCGTCCAGATCGACGAGAACGTCGATACCAAGCTCGCGGACACGCTGGGCGGAGGCTTCCGGCGAAAGCGATTCGACGTCGTGGATGGGGACCGCGGCCTCCAGGCGGCGCCGATAGCCGGAGCCGTCGTTGGGGCCGGTGCAGATCAAATGGAGGTCGACGCCCTGGGCGCGCATGGCTTCGATCACGGCCGAACCAAGGATCGCCGTGGGATGAGCGCCAAAGCCATAAGAGACGAAGCCGATGCGCGGCTTACTATGGCGAATGACGGCAGGCCGGAGTGAACCCGTGGGTCGCACGCGCGGTTGTACCCAGGCCGTCGCGCAAAGCCGCTGCTCTGCGGGATCGTCGCCCTCGCCCAGGAAGGACAGCGGCTGGACGGCGCCGCGCCCGTCGCGCACGGTCTGCCGAAGCGCCGCAGAGAACTGGTCCAGGCGATCCCAATCGCAGAGCACACGCTTGGCGGCCACCAACGCAGCGAGACTCCGGGCGTCGTCCGGCGATTCCTCGAGCGCGCGCAAATAGCTCTCCCGCGCCCGTTCCGGCGGTTGCGAGTCACCAAGGCGGCGCCACAACCGACCATTCGTGGGCGCGATAGCCAGCGCGTGACGAAACGCTTCCTCGGCATCGCTGGACCGCCCGAGGAGCATAAGTGCCTCGCCCAGGAGCGCCCAGGCGGGCGCGAAGGTCGGCGATGTCTCGATCAGGCGACGCGCGCAGCTCTCAGCAGCGTCAGGACGTCCGGCGCGAAGATCGCACTGGCCAACGTTGATCGCTGCACCGAGCGCTGCTGGATCGGACGCGACGCGCAGGAATACGTCGCGCGCTTCGTCGAATCGCCCCTCGTCGAACAACCGGCGCCCCGCCTCGTTCTGCGCGACGATCCCCGCTTCCCCATCCATAGCTCGTCCTCGTGTTCCCTGTGGACGGCTTGATAGGGCATTCGGCTATCTGCCGTCAAGGGTGCTCCCAACACATCCGCGCATGCGCCTGGGCCGTGCACTGCACGCCCATATGCGTCAGTGCACCGATCGCTTCCAGGCCATGCGCCATGCGTTGGCAGTCCACGGTATCGGACTCATGAATGAAATCAGCGAGTAACCGCGTGAGGCTGCGTGCGTACTGAAGCCATTCGGTGGCTTCGTTCATCAGGTCGTGCGCAGTGGCTTCGGGATCGATGTGATAGTGGAACCCGGGATGGTTATTCCGTTCTTTCGTTGCAGCCATGAGGTTCTCCTTGGATGCCGCTACATCCATCGATCCAGGTGCGACACGCCACGCATCGCGCAGCGTGTCGCGGATCGAACGGATTCGCGGGTTCATCGGCTGCCCGTGTCCGGGCACCGTGCGGCTGGATTGACGAAGTGTGTTGCTGAGGGAGCCACGCCTGTTCTCGGGTCACACGGCGACGCGCCGGGTTGCTCGGCCGAGAAAAAACTCAGGGTTACGGCTGCCGCCGCGGTTCTTCAACCGTATCTGCGGGGAACGCAGGGCGCCGGATGACCGATGGGGATGTCGCCTGGGGGATTCGGCGGGCGAACGATTACCGTAAGATCTGGCTTAGCCATATCAACTCCAAGTAAGTTGGTTTTGGTTAGCGGTCCAGGGGTGCTGATACACCTCTGGGCCGCGCTTCTCACCGCATAGAGCGATGGTTGCCTGCGCAGCATTCACAGCGACGACGCAGGCAACGGAATGACCGTATCAAAACAACTTGAAGTTGTCTGTAGTCGCGACTGCTGAGGGAACAAATGACCTCCGGCATGCGCACACCCTTCCCTCGCCGGCTATCGTCACTGGGTCCTCTTTTCGCCCTCAAGCGCACATGACCGCAAAGTCTGAAGCCGCCCTCAAAGACATCGCCTGGTTCCTTTTCTGGCTGGTCGTATTTAGTGCACCCATCTACGCTTTCAGTGTTTATCTGGGCTACACGACCCCCATGATCTCCCGCATCACGATGTGGGCACCGGGCTCAGCTGCACTCGTAACCTGCCTCATCCGTCGCATTCGTATCGACACCCTCGGCTGGCACTGGCCGAAGTGGCGTTTCATAGGATGGAGTTACTTCCTGCCGTGGTTCTACGCGTTGCCGGTTTATTTCCTGGCATGGCTGCTCATACCGGGTGCGCTGGACTGGCCGGCCTTCGGCACGCAATCCGCGCAGCCGTATCACGTCGTCAACCATGCCGGCCTCTTTGCGGCCGCGTACAGCATCCCCACGACGCTGATATTCGCCTTCCTCTCGACCATGATGTGGGCGCTTGGGGAAGAACTTGGTTGGCGCGGCTTCCTCCAGCCTCGGATGGGCGCGTGGCTCGGAACGACAAAGGGTGCGTTGGTCGTCGGATTTATCTGGGCTGCCTGGCATTATCCGGTGCTTCTCGGCGCCGACTACAACAGCGGCACCCCGCCCGCCTATGCCCTCACCTGCTTCACGCTGACGGTGGTGAGCATGGCTGTGATCAGCGGCTGGCTGCGTACCGTTTCAGCCAGCATCTGGCCAAGCGTTGTCTTGCACGCTATCCACAACACCCTGATCCAGGCGGTCCTTGACGCGATGACGAATACGCATGGAAACGCTCCTTACGTCACGACTGAGTTCGGATTTGGCATGACGCTGACCATGGCGGCCACGGCGTTTGTTGTCGCGCGAACGTGCGCGAAGAGAAATCCAACTGGCGTCGCGGCCTGAGGGACGACTTCCGGTCGCAGGAGGGACAGACTCTCGCGTTACGCCTCTCCTGATAAATGACGCGGTTACAGCATCTCCTGCATGAACGCCCGTGTCGCCTCCGCGACCTCGTCCAGTCGGGTATCCATGGCGAAATGCCCGGCATCCAGAATCACGATTCGCGCATTAGGAAGATCGCGTTTGAACGCTTCAGCCCCAGGGACCGTGAACGCCAGATCATGCTTACCCCAGACGACCAGCGTCGGCAGCTGATGCGCGCGTAGCCACGTCTGCCAGGCCGGATACGCCACGAGGTTGTGCTGGTAGTCGAAGATCAGCTCGGACTGGATCTCTGCTTGGCCAGGACGGTTGAGGTAGGCGTATTCGTCCATCCAGAGGTCGGGATCGTAGGCTTCCACGTTCGGGTCAGTACCGATGTGGCGAGCACGGGTGGTTTCCACTGACAGATGTGCCTGGCGTACTGCCTGCTCGTTGGCCGCGCGATCGGTCCAGAACGCCTTACGCTTCTCCCAGATCGGACCGAGGCCATCGTCACACACGTTGCCGTTCTGGAAGATGGTGCCCAGCACCGCCGACGGACGCACCATGGCAAGGCGCATGCCGACCGGTGCGCCATAGTCCTGCATGAACAAGACGTACTGATCGATTCCCACCGCATCCGTGAACTTCTGCATGACCTCCGCGAGGTGGTCGAACGTGTACGTGAAGTTCGCGGGCGTCGGCGCGCCGCTGTTGCCGAAACCGGGATAGTCGGGCGCGATCAGGTGATACCGATCAGCGAGCTTTCGCATCAGGCCGTCGTACATCCTCGATGAGCTGGGGACGCCGTGCAGGAGGAGCAGTGTCGGTTTGTCTTTGGCGCCGGCTTCGCGATAGGCGATAGTTACGCCATCGATGTCGACCGTTCGATAGGCCATCCGTGCGGTCGATGCGGAGCGCGGCAGTTTGGTATCGGGGGTAACGGCGTCTCGATTCATGACGGCTCTCCTTTGAGCCATGAACAATGGCGAGATCCTCCTTGAATGATGCAATGCCTACAATCCATCCGCTCCGAAACTAAGTCTTTCTTCGGGAGGAATAATCCTCAGATCCCTCTTCAATGCCGCACCTTTTCCAGATCGAGCATGAAGAGGTAGCTGCCTCGCGCTGTCGAGCCGGGAGCATCGACGCAAATGTGGATGTAAGCCTCAATCGTCGCCTGAGCGCCCTGGTCCGCCGTGTCCACGCCGCCTCCATACTGATCGCAACCCGTCGCCCTCTCCAGCCGGATGGAAAGCAGATGGGCAGAGGTTTTCAGCGCACTCATGACAGGGACATGCGCACCGAGGGTGACCAGACAGGCTATCGCGCCTCCTACCAGGAGGCCGACCCACGTCGCTCCTGATAGGCTTCGGCGGATGTCGTTGTTGTTGGAATACATGGGGATCCTAGGGTTGCCCGGTGCGTCGAACGCGCTCGGCGTTCTCGGCATCCATGGCTTTTAGCGGGGTGTCGGTCGGGCAGCCTTGAGGGACTCGCGCATCGACGCGGTAAGCGACAACGCACGCGGCGTCGCTGGGCGGTGCCGGGGCATCGGGCATGTCGTTCGCCAGGCTGCGTGAGGGGGCCATGCTGAGCCGGGTATCGCCGTCCTTGGCTGCGGCCTTCGAAGGTGCGTCGCCGAAGCCACACCCACCACCCAGCGGGCCGACCGCACAATGCATGCGGACGCCGTGGCCGAAATCCACCGTTTTCTTGAGGGTGGCAGCATCCTGTGCGCGACGAAGCGCCTCGCTCACCACGCTCTCGTCGCGTGGCACCCAGGCGTCTTCGAAACGGGACTTCGTGTACCCGACGATGCTTCGATGCGACATGATTCCGGCGCTGTCAGTGGGCTGTGGAGGTTTGTAGTCCGCCGTAGCCGGCGCGCGATCTGTCGTGTGCATTGCGGACACGCCGGTCGCGTCGGTGGGCACGTCGGTAGCTCCGGTCCGACTGGGGACGGCATCTTTGGCAGAAGCAGACTCCGGCACAGCTGCTGCCTTCGGCTTTGCGCGTGGCGGTACGGGCGGTGAAGGCGGTGCGGGCGGATGGGTCGCGGAGGTCACTTGGGTCGCTGTGGCCAAATGGCTCTGCATGGGCTCGGACGGAACCGTCTCAGGACGCGACGCCCGCTCGATAAAGCGGACCTCGAGCGCAAGGTCCCGTACGGGAGGCACGGCCATACCCTTCTGCACCTGTGGCTGCATCTCGAAACGGATCACCAGAAACAAGAGGACATGCACAACCACCGCAGCGACCATCGCGAGCGTCGACGAGGCCCGGACGTCGTGGCGTGCCTTGCAATCCACGGACATCTCCGACATCGTTGCCATGCCGACAACTTTACGGAGAAAGTTTACTGTTTAACAGTAAACTTTAAGTACTTAACAATGATTATTGATTGTGCTAAGGCCAAATCACGGGCACGCTGGCTCCGCTATGGCGTCCTCGTCGTCATGGTGCTGGTCGTGCTCTCCAACATCGCCCTGGCCTTGCCGGGTGGGTGGGAGACGGCCAACAAATACGTCGAAGTCACCCGCTCGTTCACCAAACCGCTGGCGAACCATCCCGGCCTGCTGACCTTCGAAATCGCCCTGGAATCTGTCATCTGCCTGGTCGGGCTGTACCGGCTGGTCAAGCTGCTGCGTCTGTTCGAGGGTGGAGAGTTCTTCAGTGCGCGCGCGGTGGGTCATCTACGGGCCTTCGCGCTGTCACTGCTGTTGATCACCCTTGCCGGGTGTTTCATGCCGCCGCTCGAACTGCTGGCTGGACGCCTTCTGGGTATCGGCCATGTCACGGCGATCGCGCTGGATATCGACAGCAACGACGTCTGGTCCGGCATGATCAGCGCCGTGTTTTTCGTCATCGCCCTGATCATGGGCGAGGCCGGAAAGCTAGCCGAAGACAACGGCCTGATCGTGTAACCATCATGCCTATCGTCATCAATCTCGACATGATGCTCGCGCGACGCAAGGTGAAGTCGCGCGCCCTCGCTGCTTACGTGGGGATTACGGAGCAGAACTTGTCCCTGCTGAAATCGAGCAAGGTGCGAGGTATTCGCTTCGGCACTTTGGAGCGCATCTGCGAATACCTCGATTGTCAGCCGGGGGATTTGTTGGAGTATCAGCCTGGGGAGTCTGTGGGTGACGATTCTGAGGACTGATTGACCCCTTGGCGGGAGAGCTTCGCCGATGAATCGGCTCCTACAAGAGCGAGAGCTTTACTCGTTAGTGTGGTCCGCCTGCCTGGATGGTGGCCTCGTTGATCTTGCGGACTCTGGCTTCGTCTACTTTTTCGATCTTGCGGTCGTAGGTGTATAGGCCGTTGTGCTCGCCTTCGACGTCGGTGATCTGGGTGTAGACGCTGCCGGAGACGCCGATGACTGGGCCCTTGTCACGCAGTACGGCGGTATTGGCGACGTAGCCGTCGTTCAAGGCGGCGTTGTCCTTTACGGCGCCGTACGGATTGATGGCGGTGTTCGGCCAGATGTGCCCGGCGACGCCGAGTGTCAGGCCGCCGTGTTCGCCGTCCATCGAAGCGCGTGTCGCGTCGGGGGCGGGCAAACCGGGTCCCTGGTAATCGTGGATATCGATGAGGTCGCCAGCCTGCGGATCGCCCTTCGTATCGCAGCAGTTGGCGCCGCTACGTGCATTGACCAGACGTGAGGGGTCGAGCTTCTTGATCTGCGCCGCCAGCTCGGCCGCTGCCGGAATGCTCCACTGGCCCCAGCCTTCGTTGAACGGGATCCAGCCGATGATCGACGTCTCGCCCTTCAGTTGCTCGACGATGGCCGAGACGTCGGTGCGGAATCCGGCCTTATCGGCGTCACTGAGTTTCTCGTTGTGGCCGTTCGGCAACGACGGCATGTCCTGCCAGACCATCAGGCCGATGCGGTCGGCCCAGTAGTACCAGCGCGCGGGCTCGACCTTGATGTGCTTGCGGATGGTGTTGAAGCCGAGGTCCTTCGTCTTCTGGATGTCGAACTTCAGCGCTGCATCGGTCGGTGCGGTGTAGATGCCGTCCGGCCAGTAGCCCTGGTCCAGGGTGCCCAGCAGGAAGGTCGGCTTGCCGTTCAAAACGATGCGATTGAGACCGCCGACCTTGGCGATGCCGATGGTGCGCAGGCCCGCGTAGCTCGTGACGTCGTCGTGCTGATCGCCTTGGGTGAGGGTGGCCTTGAAGGTGTAGAGGAAAGGATCCTGCGGACTCCACGGGCGCGGATGCGCTATGGCAACACGCAGCGGCGTGCCGACCGCTCCCTTCGCTTCGCCTACAGCCTTGCCATCCGCATACGCGGTGACATGCAGTGTCGCGTTGTCACCGGCGCCCTGCACTTTCGATGTCACCGTGAAAGCATCCAGGCTGGATGCCGGCGTGAACTCGAGCTGCGCGAGGCTGGTCGCGGGGACCGGCTCCAACCACACCGACTGCCAGATACCCGACGCCGCGGTATAGAAGATGCCATCGGGCTTGAGGCGCTGCTTGCCGACCATCACGTTGACGCCGTCCACCGGTGCGTGCACGGCGACGACGATCTCCTGCCGGCCTTTCGGCACGAGCGCCGGCGTGATGTCCGCACCGAACGACGTATAGCCGCCCGTATGCCGTGCCACTTCTTTGCCGTTGACGTAGACCGTGGCGTCCTGCGCGACTGCACCGAAGTTCAGACGCACGTGCTGGCCGTGCGCGGTGAAAGCGGCGGGGATATCCACCAGGCGGCGGTAGGTCATGAAGGCGGCGTGCTTTTGCACGCCTGAGAGGACCGACTCGATCGGGTATGGGACCAGGACCTTGTCCTTGAGGTCCTTGCCGAACGCAGGTGCGGTGTTTCCGTCTGCGGTCGCGTACTGCCACAGGCCGTTGAGGTTCATCCACTGGGGGTGATCCAGTGAAGGGCGTGCCAGTTGTGGGCGGGGATAGTCGGGTAAGGCGTTGGTCGGTGAGACTTCGGACGTCCACGGGGTGGCCAGGGGGGCGGCCTTGCCGCTCCAGGTGGCGGCACTATCCGTCGCGGCCATGGCCATGGGAGCGGTGCCGAGGGCGATGGCTATCGCGAGCCACGTTTGGCGTTTCGCCAGCTCGTGCCATCGCCGCTGAAGCGGCTCCCACATTTCTTGTGGTCCCCACATTTCTTTTGCGTTGGTCGTCATGGTTTGCTTCTTAATGGGTGGCGGCGGGGGGCGACATGGATGCGGGGGCATCATGAGGGTTACTGCCCCAGGACTGACTGGGTTCCGGGCCCATGGTCAGTTCCAGCTTAGCGCCGTTGGCGATATCGGCATGGCTGAACCAGGGTTTGGTCCAGGGCTTGCCGTTGAGTGTGGCGGACTGGATGTAGATGTTCCGCTCCGAATTGTTCTTTGCGTCGATCTCGAAAACCTTGTCGTTACCCAGGTGCAGGCGGACGCGATCGAAGATCGGGCTGCCGATGATGTAGTCAGGTGTCGCGGGATCCACCGGGTAGAAGCCCATGGCGCTGAGCACGTACCACGACGAGGTCGAGCCCTGATCGTCCATACCGGGATAACCGTAGCCGGTGGCGTCGCTGCCGTACAGATCGGCGAGGATGCGACGGGTCAGCGCCTGGGTCTTCCAGGGCTGTCCGCTCCATGCATAGAGATAGGCGGCTTGCTGGTCGGGCTGGTTGCCCTGGACGTACTGGCCGATCACACCCGTGCAGTCGCGGCAGATGCCCTTCGGCGCATACGGCGTATTGAAGAAGGTATCCAGCTTGGCATTGAAGGCATCACGGCCACCGAGCAGGTTCATCAGGCCCTGCACGTCGTGTGGCACCAGCCAGAGCGTCGACCAGCCCGAGCCTTCCTTCATCATGAAGTTGTAGTACGGCTCCGCCGGATCGAACGGCGAGATCCACTTACCGTCGTCGGTACGGCCGCGGAAGAAGCCCACCGAGGGATCGAAGACATTGCGGTAGTTACCGGCGCGACGTTCGAACATCGCGGCATCGTCCTTCTTGCCCAGACGACGCGCGAGATCGGCCAGCGCGTGATCGTCCCAGGCGTATTCGAGGGTCGTCGCGACACCGGCCTTGCCACCGGCATAGGGCGGGCTCGGATTACCAGGTGGCACGATATCGGAAATCCAGCCGTTCTTGTCGTACTCGGCGAGGTAACCGCGAGGACCCTTCGGATCGGTCGCGTTCTTGCGCAGTACCTCGTACGCACCCGCATAGTCGAACGGGATGCCGCGCTGCATCGCGCCGTCATAGAGAAACACCGCGTGGTCGCCGTGGAACGAGGTGTTCATGTAGCCGTGCTCACGCGCGCGCTCGAGCTCGGAACGCATGATGTCCTGCACCACCTTGGGCTGGAGAAGCATCAGCAAGGCGATCTGGTTGCGGCCGGTGTCCCAGTACGGGACGGGGCTGTAGAGATCGTACGCCGCGACCTGAAGCTGACCCTTGGCATCCGTGTACTGCTCGCCCTTGCGAGCGACGACACGCGGGCTGGCAAAGGAGTGATAGAGCGTCGAATAGAACAAGGCGCGCTGCTTCGGCGTACCGCCGGTGACTTCGACACGATCGAACAGCTGCGCCCAGGCCGCACGCGCCTTGCGGTGCACGCTGTCGAAATCGGTATCTCCCGCGTGCACCCGCTGCGCGGCCTCATCCGCACTGTGACCGTGCGCGATCCTCACCAGCACCTGATCGCCGTCCTTCGTATCGAAGGTGACGTAGGCACCCGCATAGCTGCCGGATACCGTGCGCTGGCCGGTTTGTATATCTTCGCGACCCAGCCCTTCGCCTTTGTCGTTGACGTCCGCGTGAAACGTGCCAAAGGCGGCGAACGGACGCGAGAATTCCGCGATGAAATAAGGACCGTCGGCATCGTGGTTACCGCGACTGCCCTTGTCGACGCCACTGACGGTCCGGTCGCCGACCACGGCCACGTCACCCCCGCCACGACGCAGGTTCACCACCACGTTGGACCGATGGCTTTCCGGAAAGGTGAAGCGCATCAGGCTGGTCCACTGCGTCACCGTCAGTTCGGCGCGGGTGTGGAACGTCGCGAGGTCGACGGCGTAGTAACCGGGCGATGCCTTCTCGGTCGCCTTGTCGTAATACGACGACGCATAGTCCGGCGGGACGGTCCAGTCACCCACCACCGGCATGATCATCGGCGCGGCGCGCGCACCGTAGGTCGAGCCACCGCCGGTGAAGCCGATCATCGCGGGGCGCCCGTAGGCGTACGCGACCGGGACGCCCGTGGCGAAGCTCAGGTCGGCATTGATGTTGACCGGCGCGGCATCGGTCGAGCTTTGCGGCAGGCTCGCACCGGGCGAGGTCATGCCCGAATACAACGGCTCGCCCGGTGGCGGCGCGTTGCCGATGAACTCTTTCTTGTCCAGCGGTGCCGTGCCGACGAGCGGATTCGCTTCGTCGACGGGCGAAAGGGTGGAGGTTGACGGCTTGTCATGGCCTGCGTGGGCCGCGCTGAGGGTGCCGAGCGCGAGGACCGAAAGCGTCGCCGCGAGAGCACGGCGGCGATAGAACGATAGCTGTGGGGAATTCATCATGTTTTCCTGGGGACGAAAACGAAAGCGGGGCCAGGCATCACGCCTGGCCCCGCTGGACTTCTTTAACCACCATCACCGAACTTGTACGTGATCCCTACGTAGTACTGGCGGCCTGCATATTCCAGGCTGACCAGACGTGCCGTGGTATCGCTGCCCAGGTACTGGTGAGGCGTCGACTTCGACAGGTTGATGACCGACGCGGTGACCATGAAGTGCTTGTTGAACTCGTAGTCACCGTTCAGATCGATCTGGTGATACGGCGCCGAATAAATCGGCAGGCCCGCCGCGAGACCCTGCATGGTCCGGCCGGTGAAGTTGTCACTGGCGCGAAGCAACAGACCGTTCTTCTCGTAGAACACCGACACGTTGGCCGCGTACTTGGCGCTACCAATCAGCTCGGACTTGCCCACCTGCGTGTCACCCAGGGAAACCGGGGTTTCCGTGGTGTGGTTAAGCGTGTAGTTGGCGATGTAGCCGAAGCCGTTGTCCCAGGTGTGCTGCGTGTAGAACTCGATGCCCTTGGACGTACCCGAGCGACCATTGGCATTGGTGCTGTACTGCATGAAGTTCGTCGGCGTACCGTTGACGTCGACACTGATGTTGTTGACGGTGACCGGTACGACGAAGTTCTTCACCTTCTTCTGGAACAGATCGATGCCAACCACCGAATGCGGTGCGTAGTACCACTCGGTGGCGAGGTCGAACTGGGTCGCCGTGAACGGTTTCAGGTCCGCATTGGCACCGCTACCGTACCAGCCCGGGAGGGGCGCGCCGAACTGCTTGCGGTCGTCGTAGTAGGCCTGGGTGTTGTTCGTCAGGCTGCCCAGCTGAGCCAGATCCGTGTAGTTGGCGCGAGCCAGTGCCTGCGAGCCTGCGGCACGAACCACGACATCGTCCGTGACGTTCCAAGCGATATTGAAGCTCGGCAATGCCTTGTTGTAACGCTTGCGCGTGGAGCTGTTCTCGAAGGTCTGCACGACTGCCACTTCGCGCGGCTGGTACTGGAAGTCACCCGGTGCGCAGGCACCGCCGGCAATGTTCTGGCCGGTCGTCGGGCAGATCAGGATGTTGCCGCCCCCGTCGTGGTAGTACACCGCGTTGTTGGTGGTGATCTCGTTGGCAACCGTCAGGTCCTGACCCGTGCTGACAAAGCGCAGGCCCACGTTACCGCGGACGGTACCGGTGTCGAAGTTGGCCTGGACGTAGGCCGCCGCGATCTTCTCCTGGATCGACGACTTGTCATCGGGGTGGTTGTACAGCACCCGGTCGTAGGTCTGGTTGAGATAGTTGTAGTACGCCGGGTAAT
>Ga0247742_10002305_pt1 | contig 12582 bp, 13 predicted proteins | sample UWRJL208509C2_FD_180944 | JGI IMG/M metagenome (GOLD analysis project Ga0247742, IMG submission 180944) | Plant litter microbial communities from Arlington Agricultural Research Station in Wisconsin, United States - UWRJ-L208-509C-2 | ecosystem: Environmental > Terrestrial > Plant litter >... | reverse complement strand
TTTCTGTAAAACTTAATGTAGTTTAAGAAATATTGCTGCGCTAAATTTTAATATTCTGCTGCTTGGGTTTTCTGGTATGGGAGTTATACTTTAAATGAAATTACTCAACTATACCGACGAAATACGATCAGCCATTTCCGTTTTTCGACGGAATACCGTTGGTTGTTTTTTAGATTAATTTAATAATGCATTGATTTTAAGACATGTGTATGTTAGGAACGGTATTCGTTACCCTGTTACCATAAATCTATTAAAACAATCAAAAATTAATTGTTAAGGTCGGTAGTATTGCCTTGTCATTAGTAGCCTTAATCCTATGAAAAGAGAAAATTTATACGAGCCTTTTTCCATCAGTTTTGAAACGATGGATCAATATACCAAACCAAAACACAAAAATACTTTTTTTGAGTTAGTATATGTGTGGTCGGGTTCAGGTACTCAGTATATAAACGGTTGTGAGTTTAACTATTATGAGGGGCACCTTTTTCTGCTGGCTCCTTCGGATTATTATTCGTTTGCTATTGCAACCACAACTGAGTTCTTTTTTCTGCGGTTTAATGATATTTATATAAAGGAGACGGCCTTATCTACCGAAAATATTGAGCGGATAAAAGACATGCTTCAGGATGCGAACCATCTGCCGGGGTGTATCCTTGGCAATCAGCTTGACAGGGATACTGTGCGGCCTATGATCGAGGCCATCATTAGAGAATCTGAAAACAAGGATATTTATTATAAGGAGCTCGTACAGCAATTTGTTATTACGATTATCATTATTGTTGCCAGGAATATCTCGAAGTTTTCTTCGCTAAAAGTAACGGAGAATACGGAAGAGAAAGCTATGGATATTTTACAATATATCCAGACGAATATTTATTTCCCTGATAAAATTCTGGCTGAAAGCCTGAGCAAACACTTTCGGATTTCTACTGCCTATTTAGGGCGCTACTTCAAAAAGCATACTAATGAGACTATGCAGCATTATATTACCCATTATAAAATAAAGCTTATTGAGAACCGCTTAAAATTTAGTGATAAGCGGATTAATGAAATTGCCAGTGATTTTGGTTTTTCAGATGTAAGTCATTTTAATAAGTTTTTCAGAAAGCAAATAGGGATGAGTCCCAGTGAATTCAGGAAAGACAGCAGGAGTAATGTCTTGTAATTTAGAATATTAAAATTTATTTTAAAAGGAGTCTGCTTTAAATATGCCAAATAATTAACAGTATTATTTAAAATGTTATATTTGATATAGGAATAGTATAATATTAAACAGAAATGTCATAACATTTAAATAAGATGTTTGCTGAATTTTTGCGCGTGAATTTACCCATGCAGTTTAAAGTATATTCTTACCCATTAACAATTATAACATACATCAAATGCAAAATCAGGTTTTAAGTATTTTAAAAGAAAAGAAGAGCTCTATTTTTGAGCTTTGGACAAAAAAACAATCCAATCTAAATGCCTTCGACAGCTTCAGTAATAATGAAGAAAACGAATCGGAAGATTTTATCAATGCATTCTTTAACGCCCTTAATGAATCCAGTATAGAGGATGTAAGTGCTACAGAATTTGATAAAGTGAATGAAATGCTGATAGGTATTTCTATTTCACGTGCAAAACGCGGATTTTCTCCCCGGGAAAACGCGACTTATTTATTGACATTTAAAGAAGCAGTTCTGGAGATATTGTCAAAAGAAATCGAAGATCCAACTATATTGTATGCTAACAATCTAAAAATAAGCAACATTGTCGATAATATGACCATACTGACTTTTGAAGCTTTTATGAAGGGACGTGAGGATGTAATATTAAGGCAGACAGACGAGATTTCTGAAATTTCTACACCTGTTATCAAGGTATGGGACGGTATCGTTGCCCTTCCAATTATCGGGACACTGGATAGCGCAAGAACGCAGATCGTGATGGAGAATTTACTTTTACAGATAGTAGAGACAGGAAGTTCGATTGCAATCCTGGACATTTCAGGAGTGCCTGCTGTGGATTCTCTGGTAGCCCAACATTTGATAAAAACAGTAAGCGCTACCCGATTAATGGGTGCTGAATGTATCATTAGTGGTATTCGTCCGGAAATAGCGCAGACAGTTGTACATTTGGGAATTGACTTATCTAACATAATTACTAAGGCGACTTTGGCCAGTGCTTTAAAAACAGCATTTGTAATGCTGCAACTTGAAGTACAGAAAAAAAGGACTAATATTTAATTTTCATGGATAGAATTCCTATTCTTAAAATGGGTGATTTCCTGCTGGTAACCATTCAGGTAGATTTATACGACCAGCTGGCCGAAAATCTCGAAACCGATTTAATTAATTCCGTAAGAAAGTACAATTCAAGAGGAGTATTAATTGATATTTCTGCTGTTTCTATAATTGATTCCTTTATGGGTAGGATTTTAGGAAATATAGCCGTGATGTCTAAAATTATGGATGCCCAGACCGTAGTTGTAGGGATGCAACCTGCTGTTGCTATTACCCTTGTAGAACTTGGATTACCAATGAATGGTGTCCACAGTGCCCTGAATGTTGAAAAAGGCATGGAAAAGCTACGCGCGAAAATCTTTAACGATGATAATCCGGGTCAAGAAGATGATAGCAGTTTCGAGTAGGGAAGAATTGCTTATTTTTAAGGAACAGGATGTTGTTCCTTTCAGGAACCGTGTAAAAGAATATGCGGTTAAAATAAGTATGAGCCTACTCAATCAGACTAAACTAATCACTGCTGCCAGTGAGCTGGTAAGGAACCTGCTTAAATATGGCGGCGGTGGACAGGTAGTCATTGAGGCTGTAAATAATGGAAGAGAAAATGGAATCAGGCTGGTTTTTACTGATAAAGGTCCGGGAATTAAAGATTTGTCTATGGCGATGAAAGATGGTTACAGCACCGGTAAAAGCTTAGGGTTGGGATTGCCGGGAACAAAACGGCTTGTCAGCGAATTTGATATTCAATCGGAATTTGGTAACGGTACTACTGTTACGATAATAAAGTGGAAAAATGGGTAGTACTTTTTTTTCCAGTTATAAAGTAGATGATCGAAGTTACATTGCTTTTGTAAAAAGAGAAATTCACAATCTTGTACATAATGCGGGTTTTAGTACTTTGCGTTTGGGCGAAATTGATATCATTATCTCTGAACTTACTTCTAATCTTATAAAATATGGCGGGAGTGGCGAACTCCTATACCGTATTGCGTCAGAAAAGGAAGCTGTGTTTTTTGAAATATTCTGTATTGATAACGGTCCTGGAATCTCTAATATCAGTAAAATGATGAAGGATGGTAATTCTTCTTCTAATTCTTTGGGTCAGGGCCTTGGGGCTATTAACAGGCTCAGTGACTTTTTCCAGATTTATTCTATGGGGAGCTGGGGTACAGTTCTTTATTCCAGGGTCTATCAGGATCCCAGGAAAATAATTACGAGACTTCATGATGTAGATTTTGGGACAGCCCAGATTTGCGCTCCCGGTGAGCAGGTATGTGGGGATGGGTATTATGTCAAAGAGACGGTGCATGGAAAGCAAATTTTTGTGGGGGATGGTTTGGGACATGGTGCAAAAGCAAATGAAGCGGTACAGGAAGCTATCACTGCCTTTAAAAGCTGTACCGAAAATGAGCCTGTAGAAATCCTAAGATTTATGCATCAGAGTGTAAAGAAGACACGCGGGCTGGTAGCTACTATAGCTTGTATTGATAACCGTAATAAAGAATGGAAAATCTGCGGGATTGGCAATATCAGTACCCGGTTGTATTCGGGTATGGTCTGTAAAAATTATACTTCCTATAATGGTATTGTAGGGCATAATATACCACGTACATTAAATAGCTCCGTTATTCCATTGGAAAAACATCAGACCATCATCATGCATTCTGATGGGATCCGTACCCGGTGGAACATTAATGAACTTCCATCTTTATTAAAGTATGATCCATATGTCATTGCAACCGCGATATATAAAGATAATGCAAGAGGTAATGATGATATGACTGTACTGGTAGGAAAAATAAACATCAGTTAAAGATGAGAGAAATTGTAAGAATAAATCTCGATAATGAAATGGATCTGATCCTTGCACACAAACGTTCCATGAAAATTGCGGAGTTGTGCGGACTGACACTTTCATCACAAACCAGTTTTGCTACTGCTGTTTCTGAAATTGCACGCTGTTCCATAACCTACGGTAAAGGATCCTATCTTATGTTGGGAATCCTGTTTGGGAGAGGCGGTAATAAAGAAATAATGGCTATTTTATTTGACGAGATGGATTTGTTTAAGATGAATCCGGCAGCTTTTTCATATGCTGAAAAATTATCTGGAAACCTGAATTATGGAAAGGATAATGGTTTGTATACAGTTACTTTGAGCCATAAAGTACCTTTTTCTGGCACAATATCGGATAAGAAAATTATGGATTTTGTGGCTTATTTTAAGCAGGAGACACCCTTGTCGCCTTATGATGAGATACGAAAAAAAAATATCCAGTTGATTGAATTGGCTGAGAAGTTAGGGGTAAGTGAAAACAATTACCGCCAGCTTACAGATACATTACCACAGTTGGTATTTTCAGTAAGTGAGGATGGGACAATTACTTTTACCAATAAATGGCTTAAGGATTATCTTGATGTACCGTTTCAGTTTTTTGATAAGGCAACATTAGACCGGATAATGTTTAATGGTGACAGTAAAGCAATAGTGCAGGATTGGGAAAAAGCAAGAAAAACGAAAAGCAGGTTGGTTGGCCAGGCGCGAATAAAGCATAAAAATGATTATGTATGGCACTTAATTTCTATAGTGCCACAGAAGAACGATCACGAAGGCCGTATTAACTGGATTGGTTTTTTTGTTGATATACATGCCCAAAAAATGATTGAAGAAACCCTGAAGGATAATAAAGAACTTAGGCAGGCCCAGAAAAAATTGCTTGCTAACCAGCAATTACTTGAAGAGAAAAATATGGAACTTTCCAAAAAGAACAATGATTTGGAACAGTTTGCATATATAGCCAGCCATGATTTGCAGGAACCATTACGAAAAATAAGGACTTTCACTTCATTTGCAGACCGTTATTTTACAGCTGAACAAAAACAGGGAATTTACCTTACCAAAATAAATGGTGCTGTAGACAGAATGTCGACCCTGATAACGGATATATTAAACTATTCCCGTCTTACAGCTGCCTCCCAGAAACTGCTGCCTGTTGATCTGAATATCATTTTAAAAGAGGTCATTAATGATTTTGAAATTGTGGTGGAAGAAAAGAACGCGACAATTAAATATTCCCAGTTACCAAAGATTAAAGGAATACCTGTACAGATTAACCAACTGTTTTATAATCTAATCAGTAATTCTTTGAAATTTACCCATGATACCCCTCTGATTGAGATTACTGCGGATGTGGTATCAGGAGGAAATGATCCGTTGTTGAATCTGGACCCCAATAGTAGTTTTCATAAGATAGTATTCACTGACAACGGTATAGGTATTGATGAGCAGTATTCTGAAAAGATATTTACAATTTTTCAACGGTTACACCAGCGAAGCGATTTTGAAGGTACAGGCATTGGATTGGCATTGTGTAAAAAAATAACAGAAAACCATCATGGTGCAATTTCATTCCACAGCAAGTTGGGCCATGGAACAAGCTTTGAGGTTTATTTACCGGTATAAGAGGTAAAGACTTCCGTAAGAGATGCTTGAAATAGTTTGTTTTCTATCTTCTGAAACCATTTTGAGAATTGCTTAATCTATAATAACTTTTATATATCTTTGTGTATAACGATAAAAAAAAACAATAAATGCAGGATAAAATCTGTTTACTAATTGATGATGATGTAGATGACCATGAAATTTTTATAGAAGCATTACAGGATGTTAAAATTCATTATCAGTGTGTTACTGCTATAAATGGGCAGGAAGCCATAACATTATTAACAAAGAGTGGATTAGTTCCTGATTATATTTTTTTGGATTTGAATATGCCGATTATGTCCGGTAAAATATGCCTGGCCGAAATCAAGAAAATAACAGCACTTCAGGATATCCCTGTTATCATTTATACAACCTCTTCTTATTCTAATGATATAGAGGAAACACAAAGGCTCGGCGCGACGCATTTTTTGGTAAAACCTTCCAGCATAGCTACTTTGACCCGGATTCTTAACGACTTATTTACACAAAAGCAACCGTCTTTTTTGATAAAAGAAGCACTGTAACAGATTTGAAAATTTCACATAATGAGTAATGAGCAGGAGATAAATACGAAAAAAAAGTATCAGGATTGGGATAATTCCATTATTGCCGACTATGATAATAAGACTCTGATTGAAAGTCTTCCTGCGGCAATTTATATTTGTGACAGTGAAGGCAGAATAATATTTAATAATAAGGCAGCTGAAGAATTATGGGGTAGAAGCCCCGAACTGGGAAAAGATATGTGGTGCGGATCCTGGAAGATTTATACTGCGGATGGATTTTCAATGGCATTGGACGCTTGTCCGATGGCTGTAACTCTAAGAGAAGGACGTAGTGTGACGGGAGAGGAAATTATTATCGAAAGGCCGGATGGTGTTCGGATTAATGTATTGCAACATCCAAAACCTATTTTTGATAAGTCCGGAAATATAACCGGAGCCATAAACATGCTTGTTGATATTACTGAAAAGAAAAGATTAGATGAGCAGCGGATTTATAATCAAAACAAGGATAGGGATCTTTCTGAACTTCTTGAGAGAAAGGTAGAAGAAAGGACGCTGACGCTACAAAAGAGTGAGGAGCGTTACCATAAAATGATCGAAGAAGTACAGGATTATGCGATCCTGTTACTTGATCCAAATGGTAATATCCTAAATTGGAATAAAGGTGCTGAAAATATCAAAGGTTATTCTGAAAAAGAGATTTTAGGGAAGAATTTCAGGATTTTTTATTTGAAAGAAGACCGCGAACAAGAACTACCGGAGAAATTGATAAAACAAGCATCAGAGACAGGAAAGGCTATGCATGAGGGCTGGAGACTCAAGAAAAATGGTGAAAAATTTTGGGGTCAAATAGTAATAACAGCTTTACATAATGATGAAGATGCTATAATTGGATTCTCTAAAGTTACCAGGGATTTAACAGAACGGAAACTGGCCGAGGACCAGGCTAGGAGTTTTACACGGGATATTGAGTTCAGGAATAAACAGCTTGAAGAATATGCCCATATTGCTTCCCATGATTTACAGGAACCCTTACGTAAAATACAGACTTTTACCGAGATGCTTGAGAAGAGCCTGGGGGACAGTGAAAAAGCAACTCGGATACTTGAAAAAATAAATTCGGCCGCAAGGCGAATGGTTATCCTGATTAAAGATGTACTTCAATATTCACAATTGTCCCAAACCGATGAATTATTTACTCCTGTTGATTTGCTGGAAATCCTCGCTAATGTGAAAGAGGATTATGAACTGGCAATCACTGAAAAAAAAGTACATATTATGATTGGTGAACTTCCAGTTGTAAAAGGTATTCCTATACAGATACAGCAATTATTTTCTAATCTTTTTGGGAATTCCATTAAGTTTTCGGGTGAGAATCCCGTCATCGAAATTAGTTCTGCTAAAGTGGGCAGACAGGAGAAAATGCAATATCCGGAATTGAGAGGTGATCGGACTTATATAAAGATCATTTTTAAAGATAATGGTATTGGGTTTGATTCAATGTATGCGGATCAGATTTTTAAACTGTTTCAAAGATTACACAGTAATGTTGCCGGAACAGGTATTGGTCTGGCACTGTGTAAAAAAATAGTAGAAAATCACAATGGGCATATCCATGTGGAAAGTGAGTTACACAGTGGTACTGTGTTTACGATATTTTTCCCTGTTTAAGTTTTATAGGAAGATTGATTAGTATTCTGGGAAATTCTTTATCTTTTAGTTATTAAATGCTGTTAATGCAACATACCGGAAACTTTCAAAAATAGTAAGAATATGCAAACTTTTTTCGAAATCTCAGAATCAATTTTAAAGAAGCTTCAGGATTCTGGAGAGCAATCAACAGAAATAGCATTTAAAAAAGCAATACAGGATCCTTCTTATAAGCAACTTGCTTTTAAGATCAGAGCTTGGGAAATTACATATGTAAATACTAACCTTATAATGAAATCGAGATTAAGTCATGAACTATTATTGTTAGGACACTATTTTAAAGTAAAGGTGTAGAAAATGTTTATCATGATAAAAAAGAAAGCAGGCGGAGCTATTATTGGGAAATTATCGCTTTCTTTTTTGGCTTATTTATAGTTTATGGAGGGGTTGAGGATGAGATTGGCCATCATTCTGGCATAGGTTATAACTCGTATGGTATGATGTATGTATCAACAGGTGCATGGGCAATATTACTAGGTATTGCTGTAATGTTTACATGCTGTTGCAGCATTTATGGAAAATTAAAAAATTAATATGCGGTTTACCTGACGAATATAGCGAAATCTTATAAAAATGCTATTTTAAGCAGTATTTATCAATTAATTGTGAGCAGTTGTTTTTTAATTAGTTCTTAGTAGAAATATAAAAGAACATCTTATCTTTACTTTAAGTCAAACGTGAATATACTATATATAATCTATTTGGTATAGCCCTAATAACGCACAATGACTTAGTATTTGATGGAGGATCTCGTTATCAGTTTGTTTTTTGGAGTAGTATGTGGGGCAGGGATAGGATATATGTATACCCTGCTTTTAAATTCGTTTGGACTTAAGGTACGTTACAGGAACGTAGGTCTTATACTTGGCGGTATTGTATTTCTTCTTGGATTTATCAACTATGAAGTTGCTGCCTTTGGATTAATAGGTGCGGGTGCGGGCTTATTTTTGGTAGCAATAGCATTGCTTACCTGGAATCTGGCAAAGAGTGCCGGTTATATGGCAGGGAATGAGAATGGAGAGCCTTCCGGACCGGTACCTCTGACAGCATATTATAACACTGCATTTCATACTATAGTTGCAATCCTTATTATAGTATCTATTTATTTCTATTCCGAGACCCCGGCAATAAGCAATCAACGGATGGAAGCTCTTATTGCTGATAGCAGTTTCCAGTTTAGCAGTACTGTATTATTAGTTTTTATAGGGATTTTTAACCCATTTATACCTCCGTCAGCAACCTTAATGAGATTGGCAGGCCGTATTAACCCACAGCGTTACCCTTATTGGTCCCGTTTATTTTCCAATCCAAAAATCCTTAGTTTACTTAAGGTGTTGATTTGTATTGCCTTCGTATGTTATTTTGTGTTTAACGGCTATTTTGGATTGCCGGAATGGGGCGGGGGCGGTATTTTCATGGACAGCGCCACTCTGTTTACCGGTTTGTTTATCATTGCCAGTATTATACAGCTTATAAAGAACCCTGAAATCTTTTTTAAAAAGAATGTATTACGGGTTATGATGTTATTCCAGTCGGCTATTTTAGGGATTTTTGTTGCGGCAATCTTTATCCTCATAGCGATGCTGCTGATAGGAGATACGGAGAGTACCGGTGGTTTTCAGATTACTTCGCAGGCGTTCTTATTTTTAGGTTTCAATTGTATTATGGCTTTTGTGGAGTATAAGATTGCCCGCCATGGCTGATATACAAACATAAAAAGCTACCATACGGCAGCTTTAATTATAATGTGTTTTGGAGTAAAATTTACTTAGTGCCAGATCCCGATCCGGTACCATAACTTCCATCTTTGGATGTGGCAGTACCTGTCTTATCAGGCTTGTTTGCTGTATTGCTGGTGGAGCTACAGGAGAGGACTAATCCTGTCAATAAAACCAGCATAATCAATTTGAACTTTATTGTATATTTCATAATAATAGATTTAAAAAATGATAGTATCAAGATACAGCTATCATTACTGTATGAGCTTATAGTATTCCGGCTTAATTCTGTGAAATATGAATGTATTTGATTGGGGCCTATCCCTCTACTGTTGTTAACTATTTATAGTATTTCGATGAAAGCTTATAGAATAACAATGTAGTATTGCTGATTTTTTAACGTACAGTTAACATGTTGATTATCAATGTGATTTTTTCGTTAAATGAATGGTAATATTGTTTGTAAATTATAACGTGCTTAGTATCTTTAAAAATATAGGGGAACAGAATTCGCCAAAAGTTTTAGTAATATCGGCTGGTTTCAATAGTATCATACTTATAATTTAGCATGTACAATACTGTTTTTGTCCAGGCCTATATTCCTTTATATTTAATTAGAGATAAATTTATAATAGCACTAATTTACCATGAATATATTAAAGAGCATAAATATTGCAAGAAGGTTTTTAATGCATAGTATTACCAAAAATATTGGTACTTCTAATTTTGACCAAAATATTGATCCTAACAATAAAATTAAGGTAAAGAGAGTACTGATCTGCAGACCTAATGCCAGGCTCGGAAATCTATTATTACTTACTCCGCTTATACAGGAAGTAACTGCGACTTTTCCGGAATGTAAAATTGATTTGTTTGTAAAAGGAAGTTTGGCGCCTGTCTTATTTAAAAATTACAGAAATATTGATCATGTAATCCATCTTCCGGGAAAACCTTTTAAACACTTCATAAAATATATTCAGGCATGGACAGCACTGAGAAAGAACAATTATGATATTGTCATTAATGTAAGTAAAAGCTCTTCATCAGGAAAGCTGTCAACACAATTTGCCAATGCAAAATATAAATTTTCAGGTGATTTTAATGAAGATCTTAAGCTGAAATATAATGATTATGAGCATATGGCAAAATATCCTGTTTATAATTTCAGGAATTATCTTGATAAGCTTGGGTTTGTCAAAAATGATCAGCCGATTCCATCGTTGAACCTTAGGTTAAGTTTTTTCGAAATTGCAAATGGAAAGAAACTATTAAAGAAAATAGTCAATAATGAAAAAGAGACTATTTGCCTGTTTACTTATGCAACTGGTAATAAATGTTACTCGGAATCCTGGTGGGAAGATCTTTACCAGAGGTTACTGATAGAATTTCCGAATCATAATATTATTGAAGTGTTACCTAAAGAAAACGTTTCACAAATAGGATTTAAAGCACCTACATATTACAGCAGGAACCTTCGCAAGATTGGGGCGCTAATTGCGAATACACAATTATTCATTGGCGCAGATAGTGGAATGATGCATTTGGCGAGTGCTGTACTTACACCTACTGTTGGACTGTTTTCTATTACTGATCAAAATATGTATCAGCCTTATAATAATAATAGTATAGCAATAAACACGAACGATACCACGAGTATGGAGAGTAAGATCGATAAGATAAACAAGACGCTCTTTTCTTCGAATAATGATTCGGTTGCTTATACAGAATTAGGCCTGATAGTGGCTGCTCTGATTTCATGAGATACATAAGATACGTATAGCCAATGCCTTATTTATGCTTTATGAAAAAATACAGCTTTTCCTGTATTTTGTAAAAAAAGAAAAAGTTCTATGTTTGCAGGTAGACTTTAAGTACCTGATGAGATGAGAAAAAATATGAATAAAGCTGACAGACTGATAAGGATTCCCTTTTCCGTTTTGTTTATTATAGTGATGTTGAATAGTAATGGAGATATGATGATTAGCGTGATGGCCGCAGTATTGGCATTTTATTGTTTACTTTCAGCGCTATTAGAGATTTGTATTGTATATGCTTTTTTAGATATTGATACCAGGCATGCCCGAAAAAAAGACAGGTTTTATTAGTCTTAAATATAAAAAAAGATTTTTTGTCAAGACAAAATCCCGAAGCAATATCGCTTCGGGATTTTGTTTTTTTAGTTTTTAACTGTTTGGTAATAATTTTCAATATAAAATCACAAAATAAGGATTGAGGGAAAGGATGAAAAATACAGCTTTTCCTGTATTTCACAAGAATAAATAACGATGTAGCTTTGTCCCAACATTTGTTAATCAATCTATTAGATAATGAAAAAAATTTACATTTTGCTACTTACCACATTGGCAGTCAGTCATGGGTGGGCGCAATTTACACCTGTTCCGGATGCTAATTTTGAGCAATGCCTGATCGATTATGGCTATGATGACCTAATTGATGGCCAGTTTCTTACTGCCAATGTAAGCGGTATAAATTACCTTGATGTGGGTTATAGGTCTATTTCCAGTCTGGAAGGCATTAAGGCCTTTACAAGCCTGAAAGGATTATATTGCTACGGAAATAACCTTAGTACTCTTGATTTGTCTGGAATGATAAGCCTAAACGAAGTGAACTGTTCGTACAGCCATGTTTCGAGTCTGAACATAACCGGTCTTACACAACTTACGGATCTTAGTTGTGAGTCCAATGAACTTACTGCACTGGATTTATCGGATCATAGTGCTTTAAAGGAGTTAACCTGTAACAATAACCAGCTGTCTGCTTTAGCGGTGGTCAATACTACAAATCTGGTGAAGTTATATTGCTCGTCAAACCAGCTGACATCATTGAATGTTACTGGTTTGACTCATCTAAAATATTTTGACTGTAGCTACAACCAACTTTTAAATCTTGATATTAAGGGATTGACTGTTCTGGAGAATC
>Ga0247742_10002304_pt1 | contig 12586 bp, 14 predicted proteins | sample UWRJL208509C2_FD_180944 | JGI IMG/M metagenome (GOLD analysis project Ga0247742, IMG submission 180944) | Plant litter microbial communities from Arlington Agricultural Research Station in Wisconsin, United States - UWRJ-L208-509C-2 | ecosystem: Environmental > Terrestrial > Plant litter >... | reverse complement strand
CTGAAGCACTGGCCGGGATCGTGTCCGCTATCTTCGTGCCGAAAAACGCTGCCGCGAGATAGGTGTTCGACGCGTAGAACAGCGATGTCGACCACGACGAGTTGAACGACCCACCGTCGAGCGCAGTGAAAGTGTCGACGTGCGTCGTCACACCAGTTCCCGGGGCGGGAGGCGGGGTTGGAGCAGCCGGCGAGTTCGACATCACCGATATCGCATAAGCTCCACCGGACCATGTCAGCTTCATCGTCTGACCCGACGTCGGTGTGATGTTCGCCGAGTAAGGAGCGATGACCTCGCCGAAATCCGTCACCAGTCGTACCATGCCGCCGCTAACAGTCGCGACGACGCCACGATCTGGTTTCGTCACAGTTGGTCCCACCACGTACGGTGTGCCGTCGATGAACCAAACCCACACAGGTTCATTCACCAGGGGCAGGTAAGGGGTGGCGGGGACCGCGGGGATGCGACCACCTCCAACGTCCACAGTGAACGTCGTCGCGGTCGCACTGACGAACGTCCCCACCAGCGGGACGACCTTCGACTTCTCGCTAATCAGCCGTGTGAGAACGTCCGTCTCGTCCGACATGGAGGCTCCTAGCTGCCGTTCGTCACGACCGTTGTTTCCTGAGTCCCCGAACCATTTCGAACGATGCTGACCACCCGGCCAGTGAACGACTCGCCAAGCCGATTCACGGTGAGCACATCACCAAGATCACGCAAAGGGTTCAACAGCTCAGTGAGCCGAACCGACACCGACCGAAGCCGCGACACCCGAGGGAGATAGTCGTTCGCGAACTGCTGCGCCTGCGCCTGCGTGGTGATGTACTCCGACGAGTAGAAATACGGCACCCGCCGATAAGGCGACAAGGAGCCATCCGAGTTCGTCGTCCGCAACGGGCCCGACTTCACCTCGGCGGTCGCCAAAATCGCTGTGCCATCCGCACCGTTCGTGCGAACCACAACCTTGTTATATACGTTGTCGTTAGCCATCGCCCGGCCGACATCCACCAACGTGCCGCCGTCGCCGTAAGACAGCGTTGCGACCGGTGCGGGCCACACATTCGGTCGCATCGTGACCGTCCCGTCAGCGGTCAGCGCAGCGGTCGCATCCAGAACTGTTGCGAGATCGTAAACCGCTTGAAGCTTGTCCTCTTGATAGGCCACAGCAGTCGTGATCACCCCATCCGGAACAGTCCGTGTCACCGGCAGGCCCGTGAGGCGTTGCACTTCCTTCCACACCGAGCTCAGATCCGGCGCCGAACTCGGGGCATCGAAACGATCACGCTGCACCCCGTAGAAGAGATCCTTCAGCTGCAAATCGATTCGGTCACCCTTCGAGATGATCGCACCCTGAAAAGCGAACCGCGTCGTCACGATTGACGGCGTCTCAGTGAGGAGATACACGCCCATCGGCACACGTTCCTGGAACCCGTCACCAGCCGTCACCAAGATCGACACAGCCACCTGCGTGCCGAACGGGGCCAGCAGGTCACCAATCTGCGCTGGTGCGATCGAGTCGCCGAAGTCGCCCTGATAGGTGATCGTGCACGAACCAGTGCCCTGCACGAGGGACGATGCGTCATCGTTGAACATCGGATTGATGATCGGTGCGTCCTGAATGACGCGGACGCCGTTGCTGAACACATCAGCGACCCACCGCCAGTCGAACGACCCAGACAGTGCGCCGCGGAGAGCCGCGGAACTGGTTCTCATCAGCCCGCCAATCCTGCCTTCGAGTAGTCGTTATCTCGCTGCAGCCGGGTCGCGTATGCCGCGGCACGGGCAGCGCGAGTAGCGAAAGCAATGTCGATGTCGTCCCTACGCAGGGTCGGGATCACCAGGCCCGGGGCGGGAGGCTGGACCTCATCCACCGTCATCGAGAATCGAACCGGGCCCACCCCACGGTTGCCGATCTCCACAAGATCCGTAACTGAGGCAAATAGAACCCGAGGGATACGGATCGGCGGGACACTCCGGATGCACACGATGGACGGAAAGTCGCTCACATAGCCGCCGAACATCGACAAGAACTCATCAGCATCCGCCGTCGAATCGGTCGTGATCGAAAGGACCATCCCAGTCAATCCGCGACGCTGACCGCCGATACGAACACCAACCGTCGCGCCCTCTGGGTAGAAAATCTCACCCGGCGCAGGCGCAGCAATCGTTGAAGCTGTGTCAGCCAGCATCTTCACTGAAACCGCGAGCGTCGGCTTCAACGGCTGTGAGATCACCACCTGCGAGACCATGCTCATCACCGACGCCGGGATCGTCGCAGACGACGCGTCCGTGAACCCCAACGAGAGACCCGCCGCAGTGAACATCTCGGCCCGGTACGAGTTCGGGGTAGCAAGCCCCGGCTCGTAATCCATCACCGCGACACCGCCAACTGCGAACAGATTAACACCACCGCGCACCTTGTAGCTGCGCCCCTCAGTGACCCGAGTGACCGTGATCGTCTGAGTGGTCGGCGCCAGCGACGCAAACGTGACAAGGACCCGTGGCGACGGATTGAAGTCCGTCGCCACGGTCAGGGTCGGCGCAAAAGCCATCAGTACGCCAATCTCTGCTGTCCAGTCGAAAGGTTCGTGGCACGTGACGCGGAAGCCTGCTGCATCCTCCCGTCGACCACGTCCGCAGTCCGCGCGAGCAGATACTCACCCGTGAACGGGTTCTGCACATAGATCGCGGGAAGACCGCCCACCGCGCTGCTACCGGGAACAGCTGCTCCCACGCTCGCCCCAACAGCGGCAGCGAGGCGCAGCTCCGCGTTCGGGAATCCGCTATTGAACTGGTCCATGATCGCGCCGCCGGAACGGCCGATCTTGTCCCACCCAGACCCCGACAGGGGACCGTGCTTCGCGGGCGAGTTCGGGAAGAAACCAGCAACGTCCTTCATCAGGTTGGAGACCGCGGCGACCGCATCCTTCGCAGCCTTCTCGATGCCCTTCCGGAACCCATCGATCAGCGCCTTACCAGAACTGAACAGCGTGCCGCCAAGATCGCCGAGCGCCGCAACAGCCTTGCCCGGGAGCTCGCCGATGAAAGTCGCCGCGCGCCCGATGTTCGTGCCGACATCGTTCGCGAACGACCCGATCTGCTGACCACCGTTCGCGAACTTTCCGCCCAAATCAGCGAAGAACCCGCTGATCTGCTGACCGCCGTTGTCGAACTTCCCCGTGATCGTCGTCCACGCGGTTTCCACCGCCGTCTGGATCTGCAGACCACCGTTCGAGAACTTGCCAGTGATCGTCGTCCACGCGACGTCGGTGCCCTGCTGGATCTGCACCCACCCGTTTTCGAACGAGGCGATGAGATCCCGTTGGGAGGCCTGAATCTGCAGCTTGCCGTTGTCAAACTTCGACCCCACGGTCTCCCAGAAACTGCCTGTCTCGACCGACTTGCCGACAGTGTCGAAGTTGCGGTTGATCGAAGCGATCAGGTCGCCGGTGATCGGACCGCTCTCGAAGAACGTCCGAATCTGATCACTGCCGTTCGCGAACTTCGCGCCGACCGTCTCCCAGAACGTGCCCTCGTCGACCTTCTCGGCAGCCGTCGACAGGTTCGACGCGACCTGAGCGCTGAAGTCACCGATCTGCTGCGCACCATGAATCCATGCAGGCGCCGCCTCAGTGCCGAGCTTCAGGAGTGCCGCAGTGAGCTTCAGCGACTGCTTTGTGAACTCGACCAGCGTCGGCAGACCGTCGCCGAGCGCTTTCGCGATCTCCGACATGTTGTCGCCCATGTCGGCGAACCACTTCTGCCCCTCAGGGGAGTCGGCAGCAGCCTGGATGTCGTCGAAGAAGTCCGAGATCGCCGGACCGATCTTGTCGGTCAGCGGCTTAAACACCTCCGCGAGCTTTGGCCCGTACTTGTCGACCAGGGGAGTGATCAGCGTCTTCATCCGGTCGAGACCAGAGGTCACGCCAACGAAGACGTCTTTGAAACCGCCGTAGACCGGCGAGATCAGTTCCGCGCCGAACCGCGAGAACGCGGCCTTCATGTTCTCGAACGACCCGATCGTCGTCTTGCCGATCTCGTCCGACGCGTTACCGACGTTGAGCTCGAGCGCTGCACGGAAGTGCTCAGCATCGACCTCACCGGCCTGCAGCATGTCGCGCAGGCCCTCTCGGGTGGTGCCGTAGACCTTCTGCAGCCCCTGATAGATCGGGATACCGCGAGACGCGACCTGGTTGAGGTCCTGCGTGTAGGCCTTGTTCTGCGACTGGACCTGGTTCATCACCAGACCGAGGTCGGAGAACCCCACACCTGCCACTGCGGCGGCGTTGGCCTGCAGCTTCAGGTACTTCGTCAGGTCCTTGCCCGGCTTGATGCCGGCGGCCACCGCCGCCGCGGCACCGGTCACAGCGTCCGCGAGGGAGTACTGCGTGCCGAGCACCGCGGTGTTCGCGTTGGCCATGATCTCGGAGATGTCGACCGAGGTGTTGCCGAGCGCCTTGAGCTTCGCCTGTGCGGTCTCGATCGTCGACAGACGCGAGAAACCAGCCGTGAGTGCAGCGCCCACGGTTGCACCGACCGTGACCGCACCAGCCGCCGCGATCGATATGATCGCGCCGATGCCGACCTTCACCGCGCCGACCGCGGCCTGCATCCCGCCGCCGATGCCCTCGCTGATGCTCGAACCCATCCGCGAGAACGAATTCGAGAACGACCCAGACGACCGCGACACTGACGACGCAGCGTTCTCCGTCGCGATCTTCAGGTTCGACTGAGCGGACCCCAACGATGCGAACGTGAGCTTGGCAGCATCACCCGCAGCAGCAGCTTTCCGCTGCGCCGACGCCAACGACTCCGACGCCCGCACAAACTGCGGCGTCCCAGCCGCGTACTTCGCGATCGTCGCGTTGTACGACGCCTGAGCGACATTCACCCGCCCGATCGCGTCCTGCTCCCGCAAACGGGCGGCAGAGTTCGCCGCCGACGTCTGCGCGACAGTCTTCTGCAGCGCCTTCATCGAGTCAGCGCCGAGATCGGTCGTGCTGAGCGAGAAGCTCTTGTTGAACCCTCGCCCAGCCGACGTGCCCGCGGTCGTCGCCGCGGACGTGAACCCCTTGTTGAAACGCTTCCCCGCATCCGCGGTGGAACCATCCACCGCAGCGAGGATCGACTTCCGCATGCCCTTGAAGACCGCGAAAATCGCTACCTGTCCGTTACCAACCTCTTTCGCCACGGTCGGCTCCGATCAGGGGGTCAGTCAGGCAGCGCCGAACGCGCGCGCAGAGAGGCTTTGAGAGCGGCAAGCTCTTCGGGGGTGACCTGCTCCGCACGCGGGCCATCAGGCCAGGGGAATGGCAAACGGATTCGGTCCTCGGAATGGACGTTCAGATAGGCGTTGGCGTGCAGCCCGGCCATCACCTCGCCATAGCTCGCGGCGAAATCCCAGTCGTTCAACACCGAGACCAGATGCGACCCGGTCTCCCGGCGAAGCTCCCTGATCAGCGCGATCGCTTCGCCGTACCGGATGCCGGCACCGATGTCCCTGAGGGACCTGCCGAAGTACCGGTAGAAGTCGAACGTCAGGGGTTGCTTATGCTCCTCTACGAATCGGAGGAGCCATCGGATTCCCCCAAGTCAGCGCCGACCGCCTTCTGGAACTCGGCGAAGAAGCGGTTGACGAGGCGAGTCTGCTCGAGCGCACCCATCTTCCGCACACGCGCCGCAGTGGCCTTGTCACCCAGCCCGTCCAGCATCGTCAAGAACTGGTTCCGCTCGGTGTCGTCACCCTCGATGATCTTCTCGAGCACAGAGCCCGGGAAATCGAGATCGAACTTGAGCTCTTCGCCAGACTTGGCCTGGTAGTGGAGGATGTCGTCGATGACGAAATACTTCGGCTTCGTCGCAGCAGCTTCGGGGTTCCTTGCGGGCGTGCCCATGATCGTGTCCTTATCTCGACGGGTGGTGATGGGTTAGCGCTGGTCGGGCCCACCCATCAGAGAGCCCGACCAGCGGTCAGAGAGCGCGCCTAGATGACGCGGGTGTACGACACCGGGGCGGAGGTGCCCGCGGCGTTGACGATGGTGATGTTCGCCGTGCCGGCCGAACCGGGGGCGAGCCAGGCGCGGATCGACGTGTCGGAGTTGACGATGAACGTCGCCGCGTTCGTCGCGCCGAACTTGACCTGCGTCGCCGCGGTGAAGTTCGTACCGACGATGTCGACGAACTGACCAGCACCCTGCGAAGCCGGCGAAGCCGACACCGGAAGAGCGAGGGACGCGGCCGGGGCCGGGAGCAGCCACTCACCGATATGACCGTTCAGGAGCTGCGGCGACCGGGCGACAGTGAACGTCACCTCGTAGCCCTGCACCTCACCGCGAGTCGACTTGTCGAGCTTGATGCTCGAAATGCCCGCATCGGCTGCCACCGTCCGGCGGATGACACCGTTCTTGAAGATCTCCTCTGTGAACAGGGCGTACCGATTGGCCGTGCCGCCACCATCGATGGTCAGGTACCCGTTCGCATCCGCCGTCTTGCCGTACACCAGCTGGCGGATGATCTCGTTGTACTGGGCGACCTTCGCCACCAGGGTGACGTTCGCCAGCCCAGAGGGGATCGAGTACCCGTCCTGCCAGAACTTGATCGGGTCACCGTCAGCCTCGAGCGTCCACTCGAAACCGCCGTCCTCCGTGAGGAGACCGACCTTCCGGAACGCGGCATCCAAGGTGAGGGTCGGCGAGGCGCCGGCCAGTGAATTGGGGATCGTGGCAGGTGCCGGGGCGAAGCCGAGGAACCCCGTGACCGGGATGCCTACGGCGGAAACGTCGTTGCCGAACGCGTCAGCAGTCATGGTTGCTCCTTAACTGAAAAAGCCCCCACGGATGTGGAGGCGATGAAGGGTGATGGGTGGTCAGAAGGGGATGCCCGCAAGAGCGAGATCCAAGGTGAGGTACTGCCGTGCACGGTCCTGCTCCTCGTCGACAGCGAACGGACCGTTCGCCTCGATGAGCGCCGTTACAGGGTTGCCGGCCTCTACAGCGGGAAGCTGCTCGGCGAGAGCGAGCACCATCAGGGCCGCGTCGATCGCATCCTTCGGCGAATCAGTCGTCCCAGCAAGAATCGACAGGCCGAGAGTGATCTCTGCCGTCGCGAACGACGTGCGGGTCATGCCGTCGCTGCGGACGACCAGCAAGCGAGGCGGGAAGGGCTTGTTGGGGCCGGGCTCGTTGATGTCGACGACGAAGCCCGAGCAATACGGCTCGGGCCGGGCCGCGAGTTTCGCCCGGAACCACGAGGTGAAGAACACATTGGGGTCCGGGTAACGGACCGAGCTAGCCACGCTTCTTCACCGACCGCAGCGCACGAGCGAGGTTGCCGGTCTTCGACTCGACGATCATCGACTTCGGGTCAGTAGCCTCCACGACAGCGACCGCACGCTTCTGCCGCTTCGTCGTCACCTCGATGCCCTCCACGTAGCCGTCCCAACCATCAGGGGCGGTTGTGCGGGCGATCTGAGCAACATCCTCAGCAACCTCGACACACAGTGCTGTCACTTCGGGGGAGACGCTCAGCTCGTCGAAGAACGCGTTGTTGAACTTGAACGCCACAGGTCAGCCCTCCACAAGCGTCAGCGGGATCTCCACAGCGGGCTGCCACCCCGTGAACGGATTGATATCCGCCGCAGGTCGGGCCTCGACAATGTACTCGTCAGTGCCCGATCGAATTCGGTCCCGTGCGCGCACATCGGCGGTCGGGTCCGACAGATACAGGCTCTTCGACGTCAAGATCTGCACCCGAGTGGCGTTCGCCAGCGAAGCGCTCGACGACGACGCCACGAACGAATTCTTGAGCTCCACCGTCAGCGCCGGGTCCCAGTCGCCCTCTGTCGTGGAATCCGGGTTGTACGGGTCTTCGATCAGCCGACGCCGATCGCGGTAGACCGTCTGGCCGTGACGGAACCGCATCAGCAGTCCGTCTCTTCGGGCCACACGCGGCGAACGAGCCCCGCGAGGGGGAAGCTGCCGAGCGGGATGGAATCGGCCGCCACGGACACGCAGAGAGCACGCAGCGACGACTTGTCCTCGTCTGTGAACCACGCGGCCTCAGCCACATACTCGACGGCACCCGGACCGATCCGCTGCGACTTCACCGAGCGAGCACCACGCTCGTCAGCTTCGGCCGCAACACCGGCGAGGACCGCGAGGGCGTCCTCACGATCCTCACCAGTGAGATTGACGATGCAGGGGGCAATGACACGACCCGCCAAGATGACGCGACGAGCTAGACCCTCGTCCACGCCGGCGAGATCCTCTGGCTTGATCACATCATCACCCCCTGTCCATTGCTACTTGCTCGCTGCGGTGATCTGCTCGAGCTTCTGCGCCTTCGTCAGGCTCTCGCCCGTGAAGACCAGCGGAGGCTGCTGAGCGGCCGCCCACGCATCGATGCGCTCGTGGTTCCACGAGTCGGCCGGCTTCTCGTCCTCGCCCGAAAGCGACTCGGCCAGCTCGTCCGACTCGGCGAGCAGACCCACCGACAGGTTGTGCTCGATGCTCTCCGCCGTGAACACCGACTCCGAAACGACAGCGCCGCGGTACACGTACCGCTCCGACCCGTCCTGAGTCTTGATGACGGCCACCGGACCGCTGACGACGTACTGCTTCTCGCTGGTCATCAGAGCCCCGTTCCCGTGATCTTCAGCCCGGCCTTGGGCTCGATGACGACCGGCACGGTCACGCGGCGAGCGTGAGCGCGGTAGCCGTCGCGGTGGTCGCCGAGACGCTTGATGTACGTCTCGACGTTGAAGTCGCCCGAGCTGACGTAGTCCGGCGAACCGAGGTCCTCGTCGGCCATGCCGCCGAGCTGCTCGCGATCGACGAGCAGCGGGTCGCTGCCGACGATCCAGGGAGAGGTGACCCAGGTGTAGCCGTACAGGTCCACGGGGAGGCGACCGGTCAGCAGCGGGTTGTTCGCCTCTCGCGGGAGCAGACCGGCGGTCATGAAGATGCCGATGACCTTCGCCATCTGCGCTCCGGAGAGCGCGATGGTGTCCGCGTCGATGCCCATCGCGAGAGCGTCACGGTTCGCCCGTGCCGCCTCCAGCGAAGCCACGATGTTGCCCACCGTGGTCCAGGTTCCGGCCGCCGCAAGGGTGTCCGTGACCTTGGAGGCCACGACGGCCATCGCGGTGCTGTCGACGTCCTTGATCACCTGGTTGGCCAGGCGGGTCAGGCCACGGTCCACGACCGGCTGTCCCTCGCGGGCGATCTTCTCATCCGCGATCTCGGTGCCGAGACCGGTCTTGACCGTCTTCGCCGCCGCGAGCTCACCGGCGGTGAGGACCGTCAGCGGGTACTCGCCGAGCGGCTCGATGGCCTCCGCCGAGTCGGAAGCGAAGATCTGCTCGCCCGTCTCGTAGAAGACACCGCCGCCCACGGCGCGGTAGCGACCGCCGAGGAGGTAGTCGGAGATGAACCGCTGATCGGTGAGCGACGCAATGCGCTTCGCCACGATCTGCGGGTTGGACAGGAGCAGGTGAATCTGCGCCGTGGTGAGCGTCCCCGAGGGGCGCGCCACCGGGTAGCTGTAGCTGCGTGCCATGGTGTGCCCGCCTCCTTAGATGAACAGGACGTCGATGACGTCCAGGTCGGCGGCAGCAGCCTCGAGGGCGATGCCGATGGGGTTTGCTCCGGCGCCGATCGTCGCGACCTTGCCACCGGTCGCCGAAATGACCTTGGCGCCGGCAGCGATCGCGGCACTTGCGACGAGCTGGTGAACGCCCGTGGGGCGGGTGTAGACGGTGACCTTCTCGCCGGTGAGGGCATCGAAGCCCGCAACACCGACGACGTCGATCGCGTCCGCACCGGCCGGGCCGACGCTCTTGCTGGTGGTCACCTCAACGAGGCGGCCTCCGGTGACGTCTGCCGAGACGGTCAGCGTCACCGCTGCGCCCGGCTTGAACTTGGGCAGGTAATCCGCCATGATCAGGCCTCCTTCGTGTCGGTGATCCAGCCCGCGGCAGCCGCGAGCTTGTCCGCTTCGGTGACCACACCGTCGCCGAGACCGATCTCGGCGACCGGGATCGTGTTCGGCGCGAGCGTGGCGAGCACCGCGGTGGTGCTCTCCTCGTTGTCGTCGAGCATCGCGCGCCACTTGTCGCGGGACGAGGCGTTGATGCGCCCCTCCTGCACAGCGGCCTCGATGACCGAGTCGCGACGAGCGGAGATCTGCTCCTCACGCGCCTCACGGCCAGCGGCAGCGTCCGACTGGAGACCCGCGAAGGTGTCCGCGTCGACCAGAACGGTGCCCTCGGGCGCCGACTGGATGGTGTTCGTCGGCGGCGTTGCGAGTCGGGCGTCGAACGCTGCGAGCAGCGTCTCGTCCGAAGCATCGGCATCGGTCAGACCGAGCCGATCACGCAGGCCAGCCGTCAGGTCCTCGTATGCCACGAGATTCTCCTTCTGGTTGGTTTCCACCGGCTCGGATGAGCTCGGGGGCTTGGGGAGCGAGGCGGATGCCTTCGCAACGAGACGAAGGGAGAGCGCCGAGTTTTCGGGGTCCTCCTCGTCCGGGAACAGTTCGACCTCGTCCGGGCCGACTGTGTCGGTCTCGCCGGCGTCCGGGATCACAGCGACCCGGTCAGCCAGCCCGAGCTGCATCGCCTCCGACGTGGTGAGCCACGTCTCGTCAGCGAGCAGCTGCGCCCAGTCCTTCTCGCCCGCCTTGGCCGTATAAAGCTCGACCATCGATACCTCGAGCCCGTCGAGGATGTCGGCGTGCTTGCGCATCGTGTCCGAATCGCCGATCTCGATGCCCCACGGCTTGTGGATCATCATCTGAGTGCCGGGAGACATGACCGTTTCGTCGCATCCCGCGGCGAGGAAGGAGGCTGCAGACGCCGCGAGCCCATCGACAACAGCGGTCACCGTGGCCTTGTGCGCGCGGAACATGTTCAGGATCGCTAGCGCCTCGAAGACCTCGCCACCGCCCGAGTTGATGCGCAGGATGATCTGCGCCACCGAGTCGGGCAGCGCGTCGAGCACCTGGCCGACATCTTTCGTCGAGATGCCCCAGTAGCCACCCCACGAATCGATCGGCCCGTACATGCGGATCGTCGCGACCGTGCCCTCACCTACGGGAGCGGGCATCGTCACGGCGTCGAAGAACTCCGTCTTGGACTTCGGAAGGGCGCGACTGCCCCAGTAGCGATTCGCTCGCTTCGCGTCCTGCGTCATGCGTCCTCCTCAGGAGTCGTTGGTCGGGTCAGATTGCGGACCGCCGCAAGGGCGCGGCGCGCGAGAGCGCGGACCTGGCCCACGTCCTGGCCGGCGAACTCGTCGGTGTCGACCTCGGCATCGCGTGCGGTTGCCTCGTCGCGCACGGGCAGGCCGTAGCGCGTGCGCATGTACTCCTCGAGCCCGTCATCGGCGACCAAGGCGCCACACTCGATGAGCATCTTGATCGCCTCAGCGGTCGCGGGATGCTCTGCGCCGATCGGCTCGAACACCAGCTGTGGCGCGGGCTCGTCCGGACCCCAGTTCAAGTCGACGAGATCCTCGACGACGTGCTGCTGGGTGATGCTCCGGATGTAGTCCGCGGCAGCGTTCAGCGAGTCGGTGAAGAAGTTCGCGAACGTCGACCCGAGAGCCCAGGAACCTGTCTCGGTGCCGAGGTTCAGGAAGTGCGCCAGCACCGCGCGAGCGATCTGCTCGTCGTTGTACCGAATCGGCCCATCCGTGTCGGGAAGCTTCCCCGTGACGCCCATCAGTTCGAGCTCGGCGCCGTGCGGCAGCGAGACGCCGGCGGTTTCACCCGCGCGGAGATCCTTCGCGACCTTCAGCCCGGCCTCGATCTGCGCCGACTGGCGCTTGGTGATCTCGGCGGGGTCTGTGACCTCTTCCGGGATCGGCGGGGCCGTGTACTTCGGGATGCCGAGACCATTGCGCTCGACCGTGAGGGCCTGCGCCCGCAGTTCGCGATCCTTCAGCAGCCAGTTCTTATACGCCGGGCGCAGCATCGAGCGACCAACCCAGTTGGCGCCCTCGCGATCGTTCACGTACGCCACGAGACGGTCGACCGGGATACGGACGTCCTTCTTCAGCAGCCCCGACTGCACGATCGCGACAAGGCCGCCGTCGATCGCCACCTCGATCTCCGAGATAGTGCGCGGCGGCCGCCATGCGAGCTTCCGCAAGTGCGTCCGGTCACCCTCCGGTCGGTACACCTGCTCGAAGAACGAGTGACCGTAGACACCACAAAGCAGCGCCATCCGCAGGTGCTCGGACCACGAGAACCGATCCCGGCTCCGGATGGGCGGTTCCGCAGACTGCCCCTTCACCGGCAGCCCGAGGTCGCGAGCGACAAACTGCACGACCTCGTCGCGAGCACCGGCGGGGTCGATGACCCACGTCGCGCTGCGAATCGGGCGCTGTACAGCAGCGACTACCGACTGCACCTGCGCGTCCTCGCTGCGCATCCGGTCGTAGACCTCGTTGGACTTCGGCCAGATAAGATCCGGATTCGTCTCGTTCGTCTCGTCCGACAGAGCGCCCCATCCGGGAAGGCTGGTCTTCTGGTAGCCGCGCTCTCCGGTCAAGGGTCACCCTCTTTCAGAACTGGGTAGTCGCCAGAT
>Ga0247742_10002301_pt1 | contig 12592 bp, 8 predicted proteins | sample UWRJL208509C2_FD_180944 | JGI IMG/M metagenome (GOLD analysis project Ga0247742, IMG submission 180944) | Plant litter microbial communities from Arlington Agricultural Research Station in Wisconsin, United States - UWRJ-L208-509C-2 | ecosystem: Environmental > Terrestrial > Plant litter >... | reverse complement strand
AGCAAAGGCAGCAGAAAATGCCCGTCTGAAAAAGATTGCTGATGCAGAGGCTAAAAAGTTCTATAACTCTTTGGACAGCGCCACGGTTTCTAGGATCAAGAGAGCAAGCAAGTCCTCTCGCCGTAGACTTCTAAACGAAGAATTGCGTAAGGCTCAGCAGACTGGTTCGTACAGCGGTTCTGTTTCAAGTGACACGCTACTTAGCACTCTTATGCTTTACAGCGTTTTCTCTGCAAGTGACAGCTATAGTTCAAGAGGTTCCTCTTCGTCTTCAAGTTCGAGTAGCTACAGTTCTTACGACAGTGGTAGTTCGAGCTTTGGTGGAGGTGGCTTCGACGGCGGAGGAAGCTCTGGGGGCTGGTAGCCTCTGAGAAGGAGGGGGAGGGACTTAACCAAGTCCCTCCCCCTCCTTAGTTTATAAACCAAAAGCCATCTGCAATTCTCTAAATAGACAAAGGTGTTATATATCAAATATGTCAAGGAAAATGCATATTGCCAATAGTGGCAAACAAGTCGGACAATGGGTTACCTGTTCGGCAATACACAAATGTCGAATCAGTGGAACCCATACTGCAGCAGCTACTCTTCAGGATGCCAAAAAATGGGCAGGGAAAGATAAACTCTCAGAGTTAACCGAAGCTGATTATGTTGATTTCTTGAAAGCCAAACTCACAGCACCTGTGAATACTACCCTTGCACCTAAGTATTCAAGGTCAAGTAGCTCTCCTTCTAGAAAATACGATTTTCTTGATCATGAGACTACTGATGAAAAGACTCAAAGATTTGCTCGTGAGAATGATTTAGATGGGAAGGTTGAGTTCAACAAAACTTTCAGCATTAGAACTCGCTTGCGTTGGAAAGCCTTCCACCAGACAGTTATTGACATGGGTGTAGATATTCCTTTTGAAATTGTTAAAGACGCTGGTTTGTATTTCGCCCAAGGTGGTCGGGATTACCAGTTCACAGATTTCCCAATGCGAATCAGAGAAGACAAGCTTGATGAATTTAAATTCAGAATAGGGAATTACATCAGCTAGCAGTTGTGCTTTGAGCTAATATTTGAAAGCATGGTAAACTCATTGAATGCCAAACAAGTCTGTAGCTAAGCCGAAAGCACCTCGTAAACCCAAGAAACTTTCTTTGACTTTTACAGAAGCAAACTCTACCCCTAACCTAATCAATCTTGGGGTTAGTGTTAAGAATGAGATTCAGCAAATGAAGTTGAATTCAACACTTATTTCTGGTTACGCTGTCAATGACTTGAAGTCGCTACAGAGGCTTGTCATTGCACACGCTTCCAAGCATGACATCCCCCTCTATGGGATTGATAACACAGAGGACCTTCGGGAATACGATAAATCAGAGTTTGTCAAGAAGACGAGGACTCTTGAGGGCAGCTTATCGTTATTGGAGGAAGTTGATTCATTAATGGCGGGCAGGAAAGGCTCTGATGACCACTCTCCAATTTTTGTTTATATAACAGGACTGTTTGTTTTTGCTACCCTTTCCAAGGAAGCTCGTAAGTTGGTTAATGACCTAATCATTAATGGACCTGCTTTAGGTGTTTATGTGTTCGGGGAAGCTCACATGGGGAGTATTGCTAAAGCTGATAAGGATGTTATTCAAGATTTCAATAAATCATTTGAGAATAAGATCATTGTTGGACGCATTCTTTACAATGAGATAGCTGCTTTACTGCCAAGTTATGCTACCTCTGCTTACTCACATTTGGAGAAGAACGGTAGTATGTTATTCTTCGATGAGGTCTATCAACAGTTCATGGTTTTCTCGACTAGAAAATAATCCAAAATGTTTTGAATAAACTTGCAAATGATAAAACCCTTTGATATGATTACGATGTAAGAAAAACTCCTTGAGAAATTAACTCAAAGGATATCGTGAAAAGTAAAACAGAAAAAGACCGAGGTTACTTGACCGCTCGGCATTAAACAAAAACAACAAGGAAGAAGAACCCTAATGATGAGTATCACAAAACCTAGTGTCATTATTTTGAATCGTGCTCGCAAGAACATTACTCCGGACATGACCGTGCGTGAGGCCAAGAGCATTGAAGCAGCAAGGGATAAGGCATCAAAGTTCTATCTCGCTGCTTTGGGCATTGACATAATTTATGTGCGGATGCGTGTGTATGGTCTCAATTCAGCAACTGATGAGATTATTGTCCGGCGCTATCAAGATGCTGAATTGTACGAGTATGAGGACAAGACATACAGCAAGAAGGAACTCGAAAAGAACTTCTAAGTGATTTCTCTGTCTGAGCTTGCATATTAAACGACCCTGTGGTATGATTACAATGTAAGAAAAACTCCTTGGCTCTTCCGTTTGAGAGTATCTGCGTTACAAGGAGAGAAGTCGAGGCGATGCAGGCGCTGAGCAACCGAACGTTGCATAAGGAGTTCGGAACCTATAGAAGCACTCAGATCGCAACTAGAGTCCTTCGACTACTAAAATATATTATAAGAATTGGGAATCCGTGAACGGCGGGTTCCCAATTCGTTTTTCTGGACTAATTTCCCTAAATCGCTATATGCCCGTCTAAGAGGTTGGTCGTTTAGGCTCACTCATTCATCCGAATATAGCTAGACAGTAGCTCCTAGGTGGCATAGCGGGGCTGATAGGGCTGAATTCCACGGGATTAAACCGGTTCTCCTGATGCTTATATCCTCAATCCGTCAAAGTGCAATTAGTTTGCGTCCGATATTGAATGATGACGAGACGGGCAGAGATGAAAGCATGGAAATGGGTTAAAGGTAACTCCTCCAATTTGACCATTCTTCTAGCTATCCTAGGCTTCAGTTTCTTAAGAGGATTTTTAATTCCAGAACCTGACGTTCTATGGCAGATCAGAGCCGGTCAGGACATGTTGACCACTGGTCATCTTCCGGATGTAGATACCTGGGGATGGTTGGCTGCTGGGAAAGAATGGATACCTAATTCCTGGTTATGGAATCTCCTTTTAGGAGGTATTTACAATCTTGCTGGGATAATTGGGGTAAGCGTTTTCGTGAGCTTATTATCAATCTCTATTCTCCTTCTAGTTTGGCAAATCATACGACTAAGCAGAGTATCTAATCCTCTAATTCAGCTTGTTTTGGTTGTATCAGTCGCTTTGTTTTCTTCTGTATGGATTAGCGGGCGACCTCAAGAAGCTGACTTTTTACTCATGCTTGTATTCTTCTACCTTGCCCTGCGAGTCAAAAATCTTTCATTTCGTAACCGCGCTGCAGTCTTAATCCCCGTTGCATTCGTTGTAATTGCCATCTGGATGAATTTTCATTTGACTGCACTCTTCGGAGTTTTTATGATCGCCGCCGGTTATTGGTTTATCTCTACCTTCCATTATCAAGAAGCTTTTAAAAATAAACTTCTCACTGCAGCTTTTATTTTTGTTGCAGGACTATTTGGAACCCTCGCAACTCCTTTCGGGGTTGAAGGCATCACGAAAACCTTGTTAGTGGCTGATGAATCCCGAGGGTTGATAACCGAATGGATGCCAGTTAACTTGCGCAGTTCTGTTGGTATTCCAGTTGTACTTTCCCTTCTAGTCATGGGAGTAGGAATGGTAGTCTTAGCCCTATTCAAAAAACAGTATCTATTTGCTTTCTCTATTGCTGTACTGACAGTTGCTGGTTACTCAGCGGTTCGCTTTGCTCCATTTCTAGTTTTCTTCTCTCTACTTGGGTTTGCCCTCCTCCCTAAAATAACGGCAAACCCAAGAAAGCTAATAGTCAATTTATCCTTTGTATCAGCTTTAATTCTCTTCCTAAGTAGTTTAATTTTCGTAGGTTTGCAGGTTGCTCACCCTAATAACATTCCCTCATATTCTCCTGCTAGCTTCAGTCAGATTCCCTCGAATTCTCGCGTTCTAACTCTGTCTTCCCCCGGTGGAGCAATCGATCTGTATCGCCCTGATGTGAGGGCTTCTTTAGATGGGCGAAATGATCTTTTAGGGAAGAGAACCTTCCTTGAAGTCGAGAACCTCTTTACGAAAGACGGAAAGAGTAGGGTTAGTAAGTGGCTTGATAATGAGCGAGTAGACTCGGTTTTCGTTGAATACAGTGGCTATAAGATTAATCAAACTTTAAATTCTCTTCATTGGGAGAAAATTATTACTGAGGATGGGTACCTATACCTCCGCCCTTAGTTGCTTTTATTCGACAGGAATGTTATGATGAAAGTTCGAAAGGATAACCCATGAACACGCTACCCCTTGATACTTCATCGCTTAAGCCAGGAGACTACCTGCGGAACCTTGAAAAGAATTACTTGGTACGCTTTTGGGGTTGGAACACCTCCTCGCTCATCCGAACTGCTGAGTTTGAGTTTCGAAATGGTGTTCGTGAGTTTATTTTTCTGGCTGACTCCAATACTGATTGGCTGAGGCTAGACTCTAATATGCCTCATTTTAAACATTCTGATACATTCTCTGCTAACGATCTAAGCCGTTATACCTTGGGTCATCTTTTCAGTGACTCTACCTATTGGAGTTTCAAAGAATTTTCTGATTTTTCCGAGACTAAGGGATATGGAACCCAGTTCGTTCTGGTCTCGCTGACCCAGGAGTACAACCGCAGAAAGAGTTCCGCTCTACTGACGGTCGTATTCGAGGATGATCATGAGGAGATTCATACTTTCTCTTTGGGTATTGAAAAAGCTAGCCGGGTCAAGATGACTCCCTCTCGTAAACCACTTCATTTTTACTCCCCTGAGGTAACTGGACGTAAGCATACTATTGAGCTAACTGATTACAGTGATTACGTTGCTGATATTGCCGCCCAGCAAATTAACCAGGTTTATGCATTCTAAGGCAAATATCATTTATTTGTTTTAAAGTTAAAAATCTGCTAAGATGGCAATAATATGACAGATAAAAGAATAGAGGTCTACTTCAGTGTAGACGTAGAAAGTGATGGTCCTATTCCTGGACCTTATTCGATGAACAGTTTTGGCGTAGTTGCCTGTGCTGTCCGAAGCAATGTTGACGGTATCACTAAGGTTGATATCTTTGATCCTCAGAACCAGTTTTATGCTGAGGTTAAACCAATTTCAGAGAACTGGATTCCCGCAGCTTTTGCTATCAGCGGACTTGATCGTGATGAGCTAGTAAAGAATGGCTCTGACCCTGAGGTCGCTATGACTGAGTTTACTCAATGGGTCCTTGAAACCACCAAGCGTTTGGGCGGAACTAAGCCTATTCTGGTCGGTTTCCCATTAATCTTTGACTGGATGTGGGTTTATTGGTACATGGTGAGTTTCTCTAAAGATGGCTCCCCATTCGGCTTCTCTGGAGGTATGGACATCAAGTCCATGTATGCAACGAAAGCCAATGTTACGGTAAGCGCAAGCTCTAAGCGACAGATGCCCAAACACCTTCTATCCAAGATTAAGCACACCCATAATCCTCTGGATGATGCAATGGGTCAGGCTGAACAGTTCGTGAATACCCTTGAATGGGATGGAAAGTAACCACTTTTTTCTGATTTCGCAGATAAGGTTTTTGTAATGTTGAAATTATTTAAGAGGTCTCCTGTGTCAATGTCTTTGGTTCCAGAGAATTCCGAAGTGGTGATTGTCCACTTGAGTCAGTTTCCAACTGGGGTTACTGATGGGGATCAGGTTTTCCTTTTCGAGACAAACGCTAATGGCTTCCTGTCTGCGGAGGTGCTGAAAGCTGATATCAAGAACCAGCAAGTTTTCCTCCGTGTTGACTTTGATACCTTAGTTCCAGCAGATCATGAAGGGGAAGAGGAACTGCAGGATTTCGAATTATGGTCCAACAGAGCAGTATCTCCTGAGGACGCCAAACGTATGCTCTCGAATGTTGTGGCAATAGAAAGTTTGATTTAAAGCTTCCCATCACTGTTCACTTGTGTTATTATTTAGATAATGATTCATTCATAACCATTAGGAGATACCATGTTCGGTTTCAAGAAGAAGAGCGTAAGTGTGAAGGCTCCTGTTGTTCCTCAGTTCCGTGAGGCGCGTTCGATGGACACTCCTGCTATCCATGTTGAGACAGGTGAGCATGAAATCCTTTGTGGTTCCGAGCGAGCACTCTACGGACGAAACGAGCTTCCTGTGACTGTCGAAGTGATTCTCAACAGTCTCGACAATCAGCACTCCGGTTGGTATTGGTGCAGTTCTTGTGCTTCGCTGGTCACTGGGCTTTCCGCAAAGGAAATCGCTTCAGCACGTAAGTAATACTCAGTTTTCTATGGGCGAAGCTCTAATGGGGCTTCGCCCATTTTTATGCCCAAAACTAGATCGGGGACGGACTTTTAATTTTTAAAACATGCCTCTGACCAGCAATAAATGTTTTTTAGAAACTTTTAGAAAATGATGATTTTATTCGAACATTTGTCCGATAAATAAGGTAAGAAACTAATTTATTACGGAACTAATGTGAATATATATCTACTTTTGAAGAACAATTTTGTTAAGACAATTGGAGCTTTTACAGCTCTGGTGTTGCTATCCACTCTTCTGGTAGCTAACCCTTTTAGTGCTGACACAGCACATGCTGATCCTGTTGGTTCCCCAACTTCAGTTTCCTTGGCTCGGACATATAATTCTAATGGAACTGCTACGCTTACGGCGACTTTAGATCAACCCTTAGAGACTTCTGGGAGCATTGCTAACCTGGTCATGGTTGGTAATCCTTCTCCTTTAACAACTTTTAACTCGGGAGCTTCATTAAGCTATACGGTTAATCAACCAACAACTGGGACACAGCAGTTTAAGCTTACAGTCAACAGTTTGACATCTAATAGTGTCTCAGTTAAAGCCCCTTCTTCTACGTGGACTATCACTGCAGCGATGAGTGTTCCTAGCTTTAAAACAAATGATCCTACTCCTACTATCAATTGGACGAGCAATCAAAGTTTCCTCCCACAGAACACCTATGGTATATACTTTGCGGATGCTGATACAGGTGCTATCTTTGCTCAAAGCTGGACAGTTGGAACCTCGGGAAGCCAACCGATTCCCCGATTTTATACTGAACGTAATCATTCTTATGCAGCTTATGTAGCCGCTTGGGATAGAAGTACTAAAACAAATATTAGCCAGCTAACTAATATCCAGGATATAAGTTCCTCTGTATCTGTTTCGAGAGCGACCTGGACTTCTGGCTTGACCGTAAACCAGACCATTTTTGGTACTGGAGATGCTACTCCTTCCTATACTTGGACATTAAATCAACCAACTTCTTCAACCAATGGAAAATATCAGTCATATCTAGCTGATGATAGCACTGGAGAAATTATTGCCACGAATAGTGGAGACGTGACAAGAACGTCTCCACTCCCAAGGTTTTACACCGGTGGTCCTAAGACATATCGAATGTATGTCGCAGCAACTTCATCTACATCAATAACCAATGTTTCCTTGTTAACAGATATTCAAACCATAAGCAATACAATCAGTATTCAAAGGCGAGACTGGCTTGTTAATCTAACTGTTACTCCGAACACCTTCTCAGCAGGTGACCTCGCCCCTGTTTACAGTTGGACTGCTAATCAGTCAGTTGGCTCTACTAATAATAACTACTCTGCTTATTTTGTTGATAATGGTACTGGCCAAATTATTTCAACTAATTCCAACGATTCCAGCGCAAGTGCTCGTATCCCTATTTTCTACACAGGAGGACCCCGACAATATATTGTTTACATTGCCAAAAAAGCCTCTGGTCTAACTAATGCTTCTCAATTGACGGACATTCAAGGAACAAGTAACACCTTTGATGTGTCGAGAAACCAATGGACAGTCAATCTTACAGTAGATAAAAATACATTTAGAACTGATCAGAGCGTCCCAGAATATACCTGGACTGCGAATCAATCTATTAATGGAACTGTTGGCAACTATGCTGCTTATTTTGTAGATTCTGACAGTGGGCAGATATTGTCAACAGACAAAGATTCTTTTACCAGTTCTAAAAAATCTATTACTCGATTTTATTCTGGTCCCGCCAGGAACTACAAAGTTTACATTGCTAAATATGTTTTGGGGCAGACGAATATATCCACTCTTCAAGATATTCAAGCAATCAGTAATACCATAACAATTAGTCGTGAGGCATGGACTACCTCGATGACCATGAACAAAACACAGTTTTCGACATCTGATTCCACTCCTGTCGCTTCTTACTCAACAAATCAGACTATCAATGGAACTAATAATAACTACGCTTCATATCTTGTAAATATTACGACCGGCATCATTGTTTATAAAGATTCAACAAGCGGAACCTCTGGGGGTAATGCTATCACCAGGTTTTATCAAGGAGAAGGACAGACCTACCAGTATGTCATAGCAAAAAATCTTTCTACTTATTCAACTGTTGATGACCTAGTTGATATACAAGCCGTAAGCTCAACTGTTCTGGTTACTTTAACTCCTTGGACAGTTAGTCTTAACCCGACTTTCAGTTATCTAACAGCTCCCTTCACAAGCGATACAAGTCGGACAATAGATACAAGCTGGTCAGCGAATCAAAGAGTTAATGGAACTAATTCATTATATGCCGCTTATGTGGTAGATAATACAACTGGTCTAATCAAATTAAGAGATGCTACTGCAGGAGCCAGCAACCGGGTAGTAATTGATAAAATACCTTCTAAAAATCCACCTGTGCTTATCGAATATATAGCAAAAAATGATATCAATGCTGTTTATGCTTCTGATTTGACAGATATACTAGCTGCTAGCCGAATCATTATAGATGACTACGATGGTCAAGGTGGACCAATTCACGTTGGAGAGACTCAAGGTGGAGGAAATGTATCTGAAGCAAATTGTGGTCAATGTGCAGGTGATCCAATTAATACTGAAACTGGTGAATTTTACGAAACGGATACTGATTTAAGTATAAATAGCATTTTACCATTTAGTTTCTCCCGAACCTACTCAACTTTATCTTCGAATACAACAAACTCATTTGGTTATGGTTGGACAACCAATTATGACCAGGTTATAGCGGATGGGGATTCGATTCCAAGTACTACCGCTCTACCTTCCTCAACCAAACTAGAGGTTACTCAAGAAGATGGAAGCAAGATTACTTTCTATAAAAACTATGATGGAAGTTACCAGACTGTAAATAGAACATTTGCTAGGCTAAGTTATGATCCTATTTCCAATACTTTTGTGGTTACCCGAAACAATGGATACCGATTTATTTTTAGCTCTGTTGACGGTAAACTTCTTTATATCAAAGACAAGAATGATAATTCTCTTTCTCTGAGCTATCAATCAACAGGTAGGCTTTCTTCGATATCCAGCAATACTGGTCAAACAATCACGATAAATTATGATGGCAATCTTGTCTCCTCTATAGTAGATAATTTAGGTCGGACAGTTGCATATTCCTATGTCGAAAATCGACTAACTCAAGTAACTTATCCGAATGGGGGAAACAAATCTTATGGTTATAATTCAGACAAACTTATTACAAGTATCACTGCAGTAAATGGAGGTGTGACCCACAATACTTATGATTCCCAAAATCGTGTTACCCAACAAGAAGATGCTTTAGGGAATAAAACGAATTTTTCATACTCTGCTCCTACTACATCCGGTTCTGTTACAACAATTACTAATCCAAATGGAAGTTTAACCCGAGATGAATACAATGCCTCCCACCAACTGATAACTGAAACGGTTGCTTATGGAACAGCAGCGGCTTGGAGCGTAACCAACAAATACGGGTCTAACAGTCAAATTATAAAAACTACTAATCCGGATGGCTCACAGATTAACTATGCTTACGATAACAATGGAAATATTGTAAGCACAACCGATGAACTTGGTCGTACAACACTAAACACCTTTAATTCATTCAACCAGCCTCTATCATCAACCGACCCTTCAGGAAGGGTAACCACTTACACCTATGATGGAAAAGGCAATCCTCTCACGATTACAAATCCTAAAGGAGAGACAACTTCTTATGGGATAAGAGCAGATGGACTCCAATCAACTATAACTTCACCTCTAGGTTACAGTGTTAGCTATGCTTACAATGCGAATAAGATACTTACTGGAGTGACAAATCCTTTAAATCAAAGCACGTCTTTTACAGTCAATGCAAGCGGATTACCAACATCAATTTTAGATGCTGATAATCATTCTGTTAATAAAACATATGATGTCAATGGAAATGTTCTCACCTCCTCTGACGCTGAGGGTAACACCACAACATATACCTATGACTTGTCAGATCAACTCAAGACGACTACCGATCCTCAAGGTCATGTTTCAAAAATTTCTTATGATTTGAATGGTCACATTCTAACCCAAACCGATGCTAACAATAAAGTAACTTCCTACTCTTACAACAGCATGGGACAGGTCAGTAAAACTACTGACCCCAAAGATAACTTTACAACGGCAAGCTACAACCTCTTAGGCCAAATGACATCCTCTAAAGATGCCTTAAACAAAGAAACGACTTATCAATACAATTGGCGAAACGAAGTTACTAAAACAACTCTTCCTTCAGGAAAAGAGTATGCCAAAACATATGATGATGCTGGGCAACTTCTAACATCTAAAGACCCCTCTGGCAATATCACAACTTATACTTATAACCCCTCTGGTAACGTATCTACAGTCAAAGATGCCCTTAACCGTGTTACAACATTTACTTATGACGCAAATGGGAGAACCATATCAGTGCTTCGTCCAGATGGATCAACAGAAGGCGTCACTTATGATGCAGATGGAAGAAAGGTTGGATTTACTGATGCCAACGGAGCCACTTCCTCTTATGGTTATGATGGTGCTGGAAAACCAATAACCTCAGTTGAATATGGCGTTTCTCTAACATATGCATATGACAACTCCGGCGATGTGACACAGAAAACGAATAGCACCGATTCAAGCCACACAGCTTATAGTTATAACTCTTTGAGTCAGTTGATTTCAATTAGCTACTCTGATTCAACTCAACCAATTTCATATGGCTACGACTCGCTTGGGCAGCGGACTTCAATGAACGATGGAAATGGAAATACAAGTTATACATACGACAGCTTAGGTAGACTCACTCTTGCCTCCAATACAATTGATGGAGACATTGAGTATTCGTATGATGTAAACTCTAATATTACTTCGCTGACCTATCCCAACGGTAATGATGTTTCCTATACCTATAACAATAGCAATCAAATTGCTAGCATCAATGAAACGCATATAGGACAAATTGATTATTCTTATAACTCAGATGGTCTGTTAGGTTCAACTCAATATCCAAATGGCATTAAAACGGTTAACGCTTACGATGGCAATGACAGACTCAGCACAATGGAGAGCACTCGTTCTGGCACAAGTCTCCTGAAATTGGACTACTCATATGATGCAACTGGTCTCATAACGCTCAAATCGACAGTTGATCCTACAACCTCATCCTCTAAGAATTATACCTATGATGCTTTGCAGAGAATGAATACAGTGTCAACTGGATCAACAACTGATGGAAATTATAGTTTTGACGCTGTAAATAATGTTACAGCTAACCCAACTGAAGATGCTCTCTCATACAATACTCAGAACCAACTAACTACCAAGACCAACTCAGTTACTGGAACAGACATCGATTATGTCTATGATTCAAGAGGCAACCGGACCCAAGAGAATAAAACAACTATCTCTGGTACTGATACCAATACTTTAGGTTATAACGTTGCCAATCAACTAGTAACAGCAAACCTTGGGGCTAATCCGCCTAATGTTAACCATCTAAGTTATACATACAACGGCGATGGTCTAAGGAACAGTAAGACCAAAACTATTAGTGGGGTAACAACAACCAATAAGTACATTTGGGATACAAGCAGTTCAATCCCTGAATTGCTTGAAAATTCTAATACAGTTTACATTTATGGGGCAACCTCAACCCCAATAGCACAAATTGATAAGTCCACTAATAATGTCACTTATTTACACTCAGACAAAATAGGTTCAGTTCGAGCAACCTCCAACTCCAGTGGGGCGATCACAAGTAGAGCTGACTATGATGAGTATGGAAACATCACTAATGGTTCCAGGAACACTGCTTTTGGTTATGCTGGTGAGTACCAGGATGCTGATACTGGTTATTATTACTTGCGAGCTCGTTGGTATGACCCAAGCACAGCACAATTTATAACTGTTGACCCCCTATTAAATAGCACGCACCTAGCTTACGGTTACACTGCTGGTAACCCACTCTCTTACACGGACCCACTAGGTCTTGATCCGTGGATGGATTGTCTACAAAATGCTAGCGATTGGGCTGCTGGTTTCGGGGATGCTTTAACTTCCTATATTTATTTCGATAGTGCGAAAGGCAGCATTGGTTTCTCGTCCCTAACTTCCAACATTCGTGGTGCTTTCGGTGCTAACGATGTTGTTAATCAATGTAGCGACTTTTATATCTGGGGTGGTAACGGCGGGATTATAGCCGGGATTGGTCTCGGAGCAGACGGTATAGTCCAGGGAATTAAAACAATCGGAGTAAGTGGGCTAAAGAGCCTTTCCAAGAGTTTAAGTTCTTTTAACCAAATTAAAATATACCGCACAGTAGATAAAT
>Ga0247742_10002300_pt1 | contig 12593 bp, 11 predicted proteins | sample UWRJL208509C2_FD_180944 | JGI IMG/M metagenome (GOLD analysis project Ga0247742, IMG submission 180944) | Plant litter microbial communities from Arlington Agricultural Research Station in Wisconsin, United States - UWRJ-L208-509C-2 | ecosystem: Environmental > Terrestrial > Plant litter >... | reverse complement strand
AATAAATCAAGCAAGCGAGTGATGAGTGTAGACGAATCACCTAAGGACTACGTTCTACCGAAGAAGGTTGCAGGAAACCCAAAATCCCAAAGAGTCAGTAGGTTGTCCTGATTAAAAGTTCCAAAACTTCTAGGCTAATTATGATGATACAAGGAGATGATGATCCCTGGTGGCTGTATGGGCGTAACGATTTGTATGCTATCATTTCACGTTGTCAAGTTGGTATGCGTGGTAGATTGTTAGATGTTTCTGCAGATCGCGCAGTCGAATGTAATGCGGTCACGGAAAAGTGCGGCTAGAGGGAATAGGTCAGGTCGTGTCTGAAGACAATGGTGCAAGATACATACGCAAGACAATCAATGCCGCTAGGAATGCCACCATGACGAGGTAGACGATGGTGTATTTGACGACAATCCATCGTCGCTGTCTCTTCTGTTTCGTTGAGAATAGAGGAGGTCTAATTTGTTTCGAAGGACGAAGCCAGACTGAAAGAACAGATCAGGAACCGAAGGAAGGTAAAGAAAAAGGTAACATACACAACATCGTTGAGTGAAGGGTATTCGCGAAGGGTATCAGTGTCGGAGGCGTCAGAATGATGAGTAGGATGTGTCCAAGTAAGAAGTCTGAACCCCACAGCGACATCTCCACAATCTTGACAATGAATTCACGAGCAGGCTGGGACATAGCAGAGTTTCCAAGACCACGGCCATACCATTTACCTGTCCACCAAGCACGATTCGTCTCATCGTGCTTAAACTCGCGGGTGAGGAAGACCGCAATAAGGAATTTCTGGATGGTTCGCTGGATGGCGATGATGGCAATGACACCAAGCACGGCATGTGAAGCGTCCCAAAGTTCAAGGAACCACTAGAGCGAGAGATCAATAAATGAGCCATTAGATAGGTGAAAAAGGAACATACGAAGAATTCAAAGAAGGAGATCAAACCGACGAGGCACAAGACGTGTGCTAAACTGGCCATCACGGATCCGAACTTGACCCATGACTCCATCATAGGTCCCAAGAATAGGGAGACGAAGAAAAGGGAAATAAGGATGGCAGCGTTCCATACAACGGGGCCAACAGCGATGATAAGAATGCGGAGGAGTGGGCTTGGCTGCTGATTTCCGTCCTTGTCCGGGAAAGACTTGACGAACATGTACGCAACGACGAAAATCGTCGCGACACAGACGGGCCAGACGACTTCTGAAAAGATGACCGTCCTCCAAGTCGCACGTGGAACATCTCCTGAGAGTTTCTCTGAAGGGTGGCCAAGCTTCTTCTTCTTGTAACCAGTAATCATAGTCCTCGAGAGCCGGCAGTATCCATACCAGCTGCTTGCCTTCGTCCTTGAATTACCACGTGACATCCAACGCAAGAACTCCCGATAGTCAATGATGAAGTCGGCATAAGAGAATTGATGCGGGTTGAACATAAATGGTGCAATGCACAGCGAGAGAACGGAGAGCCAGAAATAGATGAGATGCGGAATCCAGATTGACATGGTGACGTAGGTCAGGATGAGGAGGTTGCGCATGCCCATGTATATGCTGGGCCCAGCGAATCGAGAGTAGAGGATGCTGAAGGAGATGCGAGTCGTTGCGAAACCACGTCCGGTAGCGATGTAGCGGGCACCACCGAATGTCAAATTGCTCAGGATGGAGTTGGAGTAGATCTGGGTGGAAAAGACCTCAAAGACGGGCGAGAGTGACAGGAAATGTTTGCCAAGACGAAGTAGAGCTTTGCCAGTACCTCTTTCGACGAGTTCTAAGTGGAATGATGGTTAGCAATTTGAAATCAAAAGGTCAAACGAAATGTTACCTTGCAAGAACAACGGCAAGAAGGCGATGAAGAAAACCAAGAAAATGGAAACGATGCACCGCCTGATCCAGTCGAAGACGGGGATGAGATGGTAGCACCCATGTTGGCCAACGATAACGTCTCCTCTACTGTCCACTTTGCAAATAGCCAGCTGTTTGTTAAGCGTACCAATGAAGAGCACTAAAAAACGCATTAGCAATCTCGTAAAGGCAGGCCAATGAAACACTCACAGGTCACCATGAACACCTGGATCGAATAAATGACCAAAATATTGTTAATATGGAAGCCAGGATGTCCATAGTAGAAGGTCAAGAATCGATCGATAGGGAGCTGGGTGCCAAGATAATAGTACTCCCGACTCAACATCTGCTCTCCCATTCCCGTTCCGATCTTGGTTTGGAAATTCAAGATGGTGCCGAAACCCAGATCACGACCTTTACCGCACTGGTAGTACTCGGAATGCTTGATCCTACCACCACGGCCGAAAGCGTTCATACCGGCGAAGATATCCTCGTTGAGGTGCAGACCCTTCTGAGCCTTGGATACACCTCCACGAGTGTTCATGAACGTGGCGTTAAGGAAATCAGGATGTCCATAATGTAGTTTGCCTCCAATCCAAGCCAGTGCACGAGCAGTCATGGTACCGAATGTCTGTTCCTTTCCGGCAGCGATATCACCCAAGACACCGATGTTCTCTGAGAAAATGTACTCGCGCGTTCCGACGATGGCGACAGGGGATTTCTGGAACTCCTTGTGACCCCATTGTGCGTAAGGGCTCTGCGATGATACCGAATACTCCTCGAACTCGCCCAGAATGTTGCGGATCTTCAGGCACTCCTCAAGGTAGTTGTCCTGATTGGCATCAATAAGCTGGAGGTACTCGCCACGATAGAAAACCATTGCATGATTCTGATTGTCCGACTTGCCGTCTCCAAGAATCGGGTTGCCAGGAAGCTCGATGCGGAACTTGGGTTTGCGTTTGCCGGTTTTCTCATCCATCTCCGAATGTCCGTCGATCAGCGCCGAAAACAACCTCGCCTCTCCACCCTTCTTCGCGCTCGGCTCTTCGTCCAAGTAGGCGATCTGCAAATCAGGATAGGCCCTCAACAAAAACTCGGCATTCTCCTGCTCCTCCTTGTTGAACTTGGAGTAGCGCTGCATTGAAATGGCCAACTTGAATTTACGCCTGGCCATCCGTTCGAGTTCCTTTTCCAGTCGTTCTGTGTTGCCGCCAAAGGTGTGTACAATGTCCGGGTTCTCGACGCGGTAGAGGAGCTTGATAGCCTTGGAGTAGTTCATCATGCCCGAAACCGTCCTGTATAGAGTCTGCGCTCTGAGGGAAGCCCAGATACGCGTGCGGAGGGTGTATTCGGGAGAGGAGGTCTTGAAACCGATGCAGTAGAAAGGAAGGTCGTCCGTCTTGCTTGCCTTTTCGCTCTGGGTCTGGGTTCCGTCGCCTTCAGTCTCCTCGGCGAGAATCTTGGTATCCTTGACAAAGTTGTCCCATTCGACAGGGTGGAGCTGCTTGAGGTATTCCAGGAGCGTGACGCGAGTGTTTTGGTCCTCCTCGCGAATAATCTCGCGAAGACTCAATAGGATCTTCTCGGAGTAATGGGGAATGAGCACCGTGAACGTTGGCATCGCATCGACAGGGAGGGGTTCAGGCAAGGAAGTCGTCAGCGAGCTCGCAAAGAACGAGATACGCCTCTCCGCCTCGCCATCAGCAGGGAAGAAATTGCCCTTGAAACCCGCACCAGCCTGATTAGTGAAGAACGGCGGGGCCCTCAGCGTCCTCCTCCCATCCGGACCATCAACCTGATGATAAAGCAACCTCTGCACATGGTCGATCGACAGCAGATGCTCTCTGTACATCGAAATAATCACCGCATTCCAAATCTGCGAGACCAACACCTTGGGCTTGTACTTGACCTCCATCTCCGCTGTCGCAAGAAGCTTCGCGTAAATCCTCTTCGGCAGGCGGGTGTAGATATCCTTCCAGGGCGTCCAGATCGACAGACCGAGCGAGAAAGAACGGCCAATGGAGAAGACCACGATCCAGATGATGTACCAGAGGTAGGTGTCAAGGAAGAAGAGGACGAGATCCATGATGTACATGATGGCGAGGGTGAAGGGGACCTGGTTCGAGCAAAGGGCGTCGCCAAAGTACTTGTCTGAACATCCCTGCACTTTCGTGCGCGCCATGACAGCAATAGGGCTACTGAACGACGATGTGAGGAAGAAATATGATTCGACGAATTTGCACCCAAAGATAAGGAGCCAGAGCAAGATAGACGCGCTCCTTGCGCTCCGTGCAAGCGCAGGATACGACGCAGTGAACGTCTGTGAGGCCATGTACTTCCGTGACTTGCCCGCCACCCTATCACCAAACATTCTTCCAGACGGGATAACACCAAAGGCAATGGTCACCACCACTGAAATAAAGAACTGCACGATGCCCAAGATCAGCGGGAGCTGGCTCAGGTTCGGTAGATCATCCACCATGGCGATGTAGAAGGTCGGTCCGGCGGTGAGACCGAGAATGACGATGAGGAAAATGAGCCGGGTAGTCAGATGTGAGGCATTGTTCCATGTGGTGGGAATGTAGGAGAACTCGGCGATAGTGGCGAGGATCATGATGATGGTGGACACTGCTCCGCCCAATGCGACTGCGGACCAGGTCATCTGGGGCGAGGGGAATTTCTTGAGCCGAGGAGCGTATACCTTGGGGGAGTTGAAGGCGGTGTAAAAGTAGTAGACCGAGACATGCAGAATCCAGATGCGGTTGAAGTTGACGAGGAGATGCGCAATGGAGCGTTTTTCAAAGTACGTCTTGAAGAAGACGCGTTCCCATTCGATTTGGTTGAGCTTCATGAACCGCTGCGATGGTGGGATGTCCACAAGGCGTTGCTGATTCACGTGGTCAGTGAGCCAAGATAAAATTCGGTGAGAAAACACCACGTACCCCGCCGCGCACAACGATCTTCGCTAGACCTTCTGGATACCAGAAAAGCTGGTTGATATCATCATACCCGATAATCTGCGCATGGTCCTTCTCCTTGCGTACAAACTTGCTATCCACAACCTCGTACCCCTGGTCTCGCATGAAGCGATACAGGGGCTTAATGACATTCTCAAGATACAGACCCTCTTGAACGGGCTCAACCCGATTCTGACATTCAGGGCTGCGATAATAATCGTCCGCGCACTTGAAGATGAAACACAAGCACTCGGGGACGAATCGCACATTCCCCGCCTCGCCCCAGCAGAGGAGATAGAGAGCAATCTGTCGGAGGCGGTCGTACTGGGACATGTTGTTCATGGCGTTCCGCCAGCGGTTGAGTGCCGAGTCGAGGGATTTGGAGCCAGCTGTTTTGACCCCTTTGGTGCTCTTCAGGCGCTGGAGACCGGGGTTCTGGGATTGACCGACGGCGTCGTCGAGGTTGAGTTGGGCAGCAAAGTACCACTTGCGATAGTTGGCATTTTTGCCGCCGATGTAATCAGCATGAAGGGTTAGTAGAGCTTGGTTGGGGGTCATGCGGGAGGCGCGGGAGTCGAGGAGGTGCATTGTGAAATCGAACTAGAGGAAAGGTTAGAAGAGTTGTAGACGTATTTTAAAAAAGGCACACCATGTTGCGCATGGAATCGCGTTGGAAGCCAAACTTCTGAGTAAGGTCGAGAAAGATGTCCTCGATTTCCTCTGCAGACATGGGGATCTGGCGGTCTGCTGACCAAGCAGGGTAATGTTCTGACGAGGTCAAGGCAGGATCTGCGAAGGGTGATATGCTGGGGATGCTCGAGTGGGAGTCGACGGAGGGGTCATAACGACGACCGTAGATTTCAGAGCCAGCATCGCCTTGTGTGGTCATGAGTGAGTGAGCTGTAACCTTTTAGTAGTGACATACCTGAAGATTGCTCGTAAAACGCTGGTGCGCCTGCAAGGCGTGTGGTACTCGAGTTCATAGATCCATAGTGGTCGCCCTGGTCCGAGTACTGGTCGTCATCGCGGCGGGGGATAGGGAAGCCTGGTGCTGGGGAAAAGTTGGGCTGCTGCTGCTGTGGTTGGGGGAAAGGAAAGTTGTTCGGCGGTGGCCTGCCCTCGAAGCCGTTGGGGGGCATGGGTGGAATGAGAGAAAGAGAAAGAAGAAAAGAGCGTTATTGGGTCAGTCGTCGTCAATACTCAATGGTTTGGAGTGGACACCGCCAAGTCAGGAAACAACACCACTCTGCGGTCGTGCGAATTTTGGCCCGTTGCGTAACTACGAGGGTCAGAGTATCTTTCTCACGCAACTGCTCCAAAATCTATTCTGAAAAGACGAATAGAGAGGAAAAGAAAGAATATTCAACCAAGGAAGGTGTCACCTTCATAAGACGACCCTAACATGCGCCACAAGAATGTAGTCTATTATCTGGTTGTACTCTTTTGTTACATGATCGTAAGGTCGATGTGCTCTCAGCTTGGGCTCAAAAGTCTCTATGGCATCACTCGACAGATCCTTGTCCCCCTATGATATCAGATACCACTGCCTCGCAGGCCTTGGTGGTGTACCGGAGATCTTCGATGATGTGCATAAAGTGGAGACTACTGCTAATCTATATGCGATGCAAATGTGGCTCAATCTGTGTCAGACCTGTGTTATCCGAATCCGATCGCACAACATTATCCTCGCCTCGGATTTGGATTCGGATTATTCACTTCCTACTACTCCAAAGGCTACCAAGCTGGTTCTCGATATCCACAAACTAATCGCCTCGGAATCGACGATGACCTTTCTCAAGTGGAATTTCTGATAGCCTAACAGATTCAGGCTGATTTCCCCCCATCCTTTACTGGGTGTTGTGGTTAATCCCGGGGAGTTATCTGGACCACAAAATATCTTTTGCACGACCAAGCACCAATCTGCAGTGCTGTCCTCCTAAGTTGGGTGATCAGATTATAGCGTGTGGATCCTCGCCGACTGCCTAACATCTATCTAATCATCACTATCATCTCGTCGAAAGGCAGACGTCTGTTCTGACATCTAAACGTATTAAAATGCTGTAGAACCCATCGACTGTCGATCAATCCGTTCTTCCCGATGACTAGCGCCCAAAGTTGGAGCCCACTGATGGCAACCAGGTGATTCTAGTCTATCCACCAGTTAATAATCACTGCGAGCGGCTGATGAGGGAACGCTATAGTCAATCCTACCCATGCTATCAGAAGTCCTGACCAGTTTCGCTCCGGCCGATGCCCAGGTCATCGCCGCTCGGCGCAAATCAAGTCCAGGGCTGGCAGGAACTATCTCCTGCGTACTTTCGTAACAGATTTTTGGAGCTGGTGGTCAGTCAGCGAGACTGGGGACCGGTGACCAATAAGGTACCAGTGATGACCTAAAAGGCAATACTCATCCCGAAGCTGCAAGCTGACGCTCTTCCGGTTGGTCATGAGTATTAGTAGCTCTTTGAGCTAGAGTTCCACCAAGGGTCCCAAAAAATGATTATTGACCCGGTGTGGGCAAATCTACAAAGTGACATGGAAAATTTAGGACTTTGCCCGGGGGGCTCGGGATTTGTTTCCCGACCGAGTGGTGCACTTGGTCGTATTCGAGATGGGCCCGAGTCCAATATTTCCTTGCTTAAGCGATTTGAAGCCCTTAACCAAAAGCGCGAATATTGCCATTCTATGAAAACCGATGGGATTCGTAAATCCACTGGCAATGGTCCAGGTGCTCGATTAATAGAATCAATAGTAAAATATGTATATAGTTCTGCTCTTGATGGAATGGTATGGATCAACGGGTTCATTGGAGCCGACGCCGAGGTCCCATGCAACGACACATTTGACACTCAAGGCGCCGGTACGAGGAATGAGCGCCTATCATGAATCCGAGTCCCACATCATTTGTTCGACTGCTAGGTTGGAAGAAGTCTGTGAGTAGCCCGACTGCAATCAACAGTAAAAAGGGCTAATGGGTTGCTACGACTCGGAGGCGCATCAAAGGCGCATCTGCAATATTAGGCGCCCATCATGAATCTGACATCATTTGGTCGACTGTTCTGGGTGGTGAATCGAAAGACAGCGGTAAGAGGTTCAACAATGTCGCGAGAGCCTGTAAACAAAGTTTCTGATCAGTCAGGGCTCTCACAGATACGAGGGTACGGGGAACACCACAATTTTTCAACAGTTGATGGATTTAATAATAACTACTTACTGGCTTCATGAGGCCCCAGCTGCTCAATATAACGCCGTGTCACCACGCGGCGGCGTATTTACGATCTCGTTTCGCGACACAAGAGGTGGATAGTATGGCTAACCATAGTTATATATTACTATTACCTTTGGCTGGCTTGTAAATCGAGGACGGACATGGATGATCGAGGGTTTGCCGTGGCTCCGCCGCCAAGCCGGGTGATCCGCTATTCAAATATCGTCAACTTGGAGGCGGTTAGGGTTCTACCGGATCACCAATGGTCACTAGGGCGGGATCTTCTGCAGCCCTCCCTCATATTGAGCCCATGCCCCAAATTCTACCTGTTTCGACGCTCGCTGGTGGCGATGTGCCCACAGCCACCGTGAGCGATAGCGACCATCGTCTGCCCTCCCCGGCCCCCACTGTGGCCGTTGCTACTCTGGCCGAGGCAAATCCTGCACCTCCCACGCCTTCTACGGCTCGCTCCATGCGTGGCCAGACCTCCGGATCTTTCACGCAGGCCGGAGGCTCTCCTACCAATCTAAAGGGGAAGAAGAAGGCCAAGCAGGAGGAACTGGCGCCAGACGACAGTGCGAAGGTCATTGAACTCGGCTTATCCGCCTTCATCCCCAAGCAAGACGCCATGTCCAATCAGAACAGGCTGGTGCTGAACGAGGTGATCATGGCCGAGCTGCTTCTCGATACCGTCAAAAGGCTGTCCCGCGACGAGGATGCTCGCAACTCTCAACACAAGGAAGCCGTGACCCTCATTGCCGATCTCAAGGCCTCTGTGCGTACCATCGGTAACTCAGCAATCACGGAGGATGCCTTCCCAAACCTTCATTCTCGACCGGAGTTTGACCAACTCTACAACTTCTGTCGGGAGGGGCGTGACATACTCAACAAGTTCGTCCTTGAAGCAGCCAATGATCGCAGGAACAAGGACGCTGCCATCCAGAAGCTGAGGATGGAAATCTTTGCATTGACGGCGAGGGTTGATGACATCGTCGCTGAGGCGGTCCTGTCCCCTGCCGTCGCCGCTCCTGCTACACCCTCTAGGCCTAATCATGCTGATCATAGTGTGCATTCCTCAAGGGAGGGGAACACCACCTCGATGGGAGCTTCATCCAACACGCGTATGCCTCCCACTACGAACTCCTACGGACGCGGTGCATCAGTCCCAAAACGTGGAAGGGGTGGCAACCCTGCTCGTGGCCGTGGTCATCCCTATCCCCGACAACAAAGCAGGCTGTCGTCTTCTAACGCTACCTCCCTGGATGTGGCTTATGGCCCCGTGTCGTCACATACTGAAGATCCGACAAAGGTGGCAGCAGACGCCCTTACCGAGGCGGGGCTCAGTCCAAGCATGTTCCGGAGCGTCCAATTCCTCCATGGCCAACCTGATTTCATCAGCATCAGGTTTATCAAGCCTGAATATGCGAAGAAGTTCATCGACCTTGCTCCATATGCCATGGCCGTCGATGGTGCACCTCAGATTGTCGTGTTCTACGTTGATGAATGGGATGACCACCAAGATGCTATATCTAGCATCGCTGGGCCATCCAACACTCGCTCCCAGTGGTAGGAGGTTTAAAGTTACAGCGCACGGACGCTTTATTTACAACTTTCCTTATGTTAGCTTATCCATCCTTTCATGGAACTGTAACGGACATCTGGCTCTCAAAATCTCGCACACGTATTTTGTTGATATGATCACTTCAAATGATATATGTTTCATCCAAGAGACCTATTTGTCCCCATCTCAGGAGGATGCTCTCCCTCTTCCAAGCAGGTACACGATTGCCACAAGGTCCAGACCTGTTAAAGCTCGGGGCCGACTACCAGCCGGAGGAGTTGCAGTAGTTGTCAAAGACAGCATCCCTTACATGCTTTGCAGCGACTTCTCATCCCCTGACCTGATCGTTATGGACTTCCACTCCTTCTTCTTTATAGGCGCCTACATCGTTCCTCAGAACTCGAATTGGCGGAAATGGTCGTCTGTGGACCCTGCCCTTAAATTTGCAGAGGCCGTGACATTCTGCACAGCGGATCCCTGTAAACCACTGCTTGTGATTGGGGACTTGAATGCTCGCACAGGCTCCACCCAGACTATGCACTCGACACATGCACGGTCATCATGCGATGACAAAGTAGATGCACGCGGGAAATGGTTGATTGATCTCTGCAACTGCAACCACCTTCACATTATCAATGGCACCTCCTTTGAAGACACAACTCCGGGGCGGTTCACCTCCTATCAAGTCAGGGGCTCGTCAGTAGTCGACTATGTCATTGTCTCTACCGACCTTCTGAAGCGAATTCAAAACCTGCACATATCACCACAAGACGACCATGCTACTCTATCATTGTCCGTCTCAACCGCAATCCAATACACCCCTTCCTCCGTGTCGAACACTATACCGACGATGTCTCTTCGTACTCCAGATGGTCCGCCTACACCAATGGACATGGTGCTCGAACGAGTGCTTGCCACTGAGCTGGACGAGGACAAGTCAATAGAGGACCTATATGGTCCAATGTTTATCAACACTGACCCCTCGGAGGTGTATATTGCCTGTTCATCGGGTCCACGAACAGGACTTGTGCATGCATATCGCTCAGGCGTCTGCTGTTACTGGAGAGACGGAAAGGAGCACTGCCTGGTAGTAGAAGGGCCTCAGAATCTGGGCCTACTATTTGGTCTGGTCCACGTCCTACAGACAATGTCACCATACAAGTCACTCCTTATCCGTACAACCTCCGACTATCTTATCCGTACTCTCACCTACGACATTGGGAAGCTGGCGCGACAGGGCTGGTTTGGACAGCACATGGACATCATCAAATACATCACCCAACTCATCCATGATCGCTCCGCATCACTCGCATTCGCAGTGGTTGACCCTCGAGGATCAAAAATAGCGCTAAACCTTGCATGGAAAGCCGCTATGAAACATGCACAGGACGCGCGTAGGACGCTCCATCCAATGTGCTGGGAGAACCTTAGAGTCGAAGTCCACTGGAGCTACTGTGAACTGAACACTGTTCCATTGACAGGCCGTAAAGTCACCGCCAACATCCCCCCTCACACAAACATAGGAGGTGACACTGCTGCAATATCCTCCCCCCCACCTGGTCTTCCCTTATTACCGCCAGAAGACGTGGATCGCACATCCGAATCACATCGTGGTCGAGCTATTGTTCGAAGGATGATGTGGGATAACTATGTCAAAATATCCTCATGTCGATCCTCACGCGACCTTTGGACACTATATCGGGCATGGGCCGACCCGAAGCATCGCACAGCGTCTGTCTCCCTTGACGATCTGAAATTCGACTTTGAGCTGCGCATGAACCCACCAAAGGAGATCCCAGCGCACTTTGACAGTGGCTTGTATGCCCTGAATCATCTCACAGCGAGCGCCATCCCCGATGCGACAGTCGATGTTTCACCCAATGCGGACTTCTCGCGACCATTTGTCGTAGATGAACTTGAATGGGCGAAGCGGCACATTCGCACTCATTCCCTCAATACGGCGAAAGGCATTGACAGGGTGGCTCACGAGCGTCTTCTTGACCTTGACACCAAGGATCTGGTTGAACTGGCCAACCTTTGTGTCAGCACTCGCAGCGCACCACGAGTCTGGCTTTGCTCCCTACTAGTCGGCATTTTGAAGAAGGGACGCTCGTCTCTTGTGGCGGAAAGCTACCGTCTCATCGCCTTGGAGTGTTGCTTATTAAAGCTCATGACACTGCTGATCGATCGCAGGTACCCAATTGACTCTACGGTCAATCAATGTAGCCCTAACCCGCTTCCCATTCTAGATTACGAGGCTGGATGGCATCACAGGACATATTGCCACCATCCCAGAATGGTTTCCGCGAGTCCTACCGTACTGCGAACTGCCCTGTCATACTTCGCTGTATGATTGATCGCTGCCGCGCGGATGGCGATACTGTCTTCCTGGCTTTCATGGACCTCACAAACGCATTCCCATCCACTGACCGCTCAACATTATGGCGTAAACTATATAATCACGACGCTCGTGGTCCCATGTTGGACTGGGTACGCATGCTATACGACCGCATGGAGTATGCGGTTGCTACAGGCGCAAATGCTGCAGAGTGCTCGGAACGGTTTCGATCTATGTGGGGAATTCTCGCTGGAGACTCCGCTTCCCCAGGACTCTTTAATTTCTTCATATCAGACTTCCGTCCACCCCCTCAGAAATGGGACATTATCGTGCATAGGAAACCAATTTCACACCTAGAACAGGCGGACGACATCGCTCTGGCAGCACGGAATCACCCACCTGCACTGCAAACACTTATCAGCTATCTACATGCTACCTGGTGCGCGACAAACTTCCAGACGGTCAATGCGAAAAAATCGGAATGTATGGTCATGGGTGTCCTCCCGAACCCCTTGCCCAACTTTTATGTTGGAAATACGATCCTGAAGATTGTTGACTGCTTCAAGTATGTGGGTGTCACGTTCACATCCACGGAGCGGTGCATCTTTGCCCAACACTATCGACAACAAGCGTCCTCAGCACGAAATTCGGCATACGCCATCCTGGCAACACTGTCCCTATCAGGCTCAT
>Ga0247742_10002299_pt1 | contig 12594 bp, 2 predicted proteins | sample UWRJL208509C2_FD_180944 | JGI IMG/M metagenome (GOLD analysis project Ga0247742, IMG submission 180944) | Plant litter microbial communities from Arlington Agricultural Research Station in Wisconsin, United States - UWRJ-L208-509C-2 | ecosystem: Environmental > Terrestrial > Plant litter >... | reverse complement strand
GCTCTCGGAGCAGGCCGCCACGACGCCGGGCGGCGGCGCTGCGGCCAGCGTGATGGAGCGCTGGACCCCGCCGCTTTACCAGGAAGACGCCAGCAAGGGCGTACTCAGCCAACGCCGTGGCGCCAGCCTGACCCTTTCCGCCGGCCACCTGGAGTCGCCTGCCGAGCAACTGCCGACAACCGCGCTGGTGGTCGGCAAGGGCGCGGTGATCAGCGTCGACCCGAGCCAGTCGATCAACCTGCGCAGCATCGGCCAACTGACGGTCGACGGCACGCTCAATGCCTGGGGTGGCAGCGTCAACCTGAACGGCCTGACCACGCGCGCGTTCGAGCCGGCCAACGCGGTTGGCCACGGCCGCTCCATCTGGTTGGGTGAAAATGCACTGATCGATGTCGCCGCCCGGGCCGCGACCGCCGTGGACAATCGCGGGAGCCAATACGGGTTGGTCCGTGACGGCGGCAAGATCAGTATCGGTGGCGAGATCAACCTGAGCACCGGCACGGTCACTGCCAGCGACCTGTTTGTGGTGGTACGCGAGGGCGCCCGGCTGGACGCGTCGGGCACGCAAGCGGTGTTGGATGTTCCGGGGCAGGGCGCAACCCGGGTGGCCAGCAATGGCGGCAGCATCAGCCTGGCGTCCAACAATGGCTTGTACCTCGACGGCAGTCTGGTAGCCCGGGCCGGCGGTGCCGGCGCAGCGGGCGGCAGCCTGAACGTAGCGCTGGACAGCCCGTATTACACCAAGAGCAGTGTCACGGATCGCGTGCTGAAGGTGCGTGAACTGGTGCTCGGCCAGACCCATCAGGCCCACCCGCTCGCCGGCACCGCCGCCGACGCGGCCGACAGCCTGGAATACGGCCACGCTCGCCTGGGCGTCGACCAGGTCAGTGCGGGCGGCTTCGACAACCTGGCATTGATGAGCAACGGCCTGTTGAGTTTCGACGGCGATGTGTCCTTGAACATGGGCCAGAGCCTGCGCCTGTACAGCGGTGCCTTCAACCTCAGTGAGGGCGCGGCAGCCAATGCCCGGGTGAATCTGTCGGCACCGTCTCTGCTGCTGTCCGGCATGGATTCGCCGGCCCGGGAGTTTTACGTGAACCCGGTGTCGGTGTTGCCGTTACCCTCGCTGCGCGCCACCGAGGCGCAGTTCAATGCCAGCGGCAGCTTGATCGATGTGCGCGGCAGCGTGTTGTTTGGCAGCAAGGGCAAACTGCGCCAGGCCGACGACAGCCTGATCGGCCTTGAGCGTCGCGGCTTTGATCAGGTCAACCTGACCAGCCAGGGCGATCTGCGCTTCCTGGCGGGTGCGAACCCGGACGGCGTGGCCTTGAGGGTCAGCACCCAGTTATTGACCCAGGGCGACATGACCTTGCGGGCGGCGCAGTTGTATCCGGCCACGGAGGTCGGTGCGCGGGTCATTGCCGGCTACCTGAGCGAATTCAACAGCCTCAACATCACGTTCGACCCGCTGCGCACCCTGACCATTGGCCGTACCGGCAACACGGATGCCGCGGTGCCTTACTCGGCATTCGGGCGCCTGCAACTGGGCGCCGCGACGGTGCGGCAGGGCGGTGTGGTGCGGGCGCCCCTGGGGTTGATCGATATCGGCAGCATGGGCAGCAGCCAGGTGCAATTGCTGCCGGGCAGCGTGACGTCGGTGAGCGGCAGGGGCCTGGTGCTGCCGTATGGCGGCACCCTGGACGGGCAGGTCTATAAGTACAACGGCAAGACCGTGACGTTTGTCGGCCAGGGCGGGCTGGTCAACCAGGACGCGGAACTCAGCGTCGGGGTGATTCTCGGCGGCCAGTCGGTGCAGGTGCAGCCTGAGGCTACCCTGGATCTGTCGGGCGGCGGCGAATTGCTGGGGGCCGGTTTCGTTTCCGGGCGCGGAGGCTCTACGGATGCGCGCTACAGCCCACTGGTGCAGTTTGGTGCCAATGGCGGTTTTGTGTTGCCGGGCCTGGGCACCAACCCGATTTACGCCATCGTGCCCGGGGTGCAGCCTGGCTCGGCGCCGGTGGCACCGGAGAAAGGCGCAGTCGATCCGTTGGTGGGCCAGCAGGTCACCATCGGCGCCGGAGTGCCGGGGCTGCCGGCGGGTACTTATACCCTGATGCCGTCCACCTACGCCTTGATGCCCGGCGCTTTCCGCGTCGAGATCAACGGCCTGGCCGGGCTCGGCAGTGATGCCGCCACCCAGCGCATGCGCAATGGCTCCTGGTCCACCGCCGGGCGCTTGTCCATCGCCAACACCGGGATCGGCAACAGCGTTGCCAGCCAGTTGATTTTGACCTCGGCCGATACCTTGCGTCGCTATTCCCAATACAACGAAACCAGCTACGCCCAGTTCGCCATGGCCGACGCCGCGAAACAGGGTGTGCCACGCCCGATGCTCGCCGTCGACGCCAAGACCCTGAAACTGGCCTTGCGGCCAGGGGGCGGCGCTGATGCGTTTTCGTTCCAGGGCATAGGCCGTTTTGAGGCCGCGGCGGGTGGCTATGGCGGCGCGGTGGCGGTGATTGATCCAGGCAAGCTTGGTATTGAAGTCGTCGCGGCGGGCAGTTCCGCAACCAGCGGTTTTTCCGGCATTACCTTCAACGATGAGAGCCTCAACGCCTTGGGAGCCTCGCGTTTGATGGTGGGGGGGATGACGGCAGTTACGTATGGCCAGTCCGGGAATTACATCGTCCTGGCGGGCGGTACGAGTCGGGCCAACAGCACCGTCACGCTTCGGGAAGGTGTGACGCTCGCAGCGCCGGAAGTCTTTTTGTTGAGTGACACCAACGCGATCGTCCTGGAGCAGGGCGCATCCATCAACACCATCGGCCGTGGCAAAGCCAGCTACGACGCTCGTGACGGTTTTATCTACAAAGTCACCAATATGCTGGCGGCGTCCAACGGCTTGCTCAATGTCATTGCATTCAATACGACGGTGCCCAGCGGCGGGATCAGCATCGGTGTGTGTGACATGGGCCTGTGCAGCGGGCAAACCGGGCTGTACTCCGAAGGCAGCATCGTGGCATTGACCAACAATACCTTCCAGTTGGGCGACCAGGTGCGCTACGGCACCCGTCACCTCAACCTGGGGGTCAACACCATTAACCTCGGCAGCGCCCAAGCCCTGGCCGCGGCCGCTGCGGCCAATCAGTTGCCGGCCGGCCTGACACTCACCCAGGCGCTTCTTGATCGCCTGCTCAAAGGTGATTCACAGTTCGGTGCGCCGGCCCTGGAAACCCTGCAGCTCTCGGCGCGGGACAGTTTCAACTTCTACGGCAGTACCTCCCTGGACACCTATGACCCACTGACGGGTAAGTCGCGGCTGAGCAACCTGATGCTCTCCACTCCGGCGATCTACGGTGCCGGTGGCGCTGGCGACGTGGCCAACATTCATACCGCCAACCTGATCTGGCAGGGCGCGACCACCCCACCGGGCTCGGTGATCGCCGGCGGGGCGGGCACTGGCAGCGGGCGCCTGGATATTAACGCCGAGCGTATTGAGTTCGGCTACGGCGCCTTTGCCCAGACCAACACCGTGAGCAGTTTCGATCGCCTGGCTTTGGGCTTTGCCAGCGTGAACCTCAATGCCAGCGAGCGCATTACCGCCAACCACAAGGGCAGCCTCTCGGTGTATCAGAGCCAGGGCGCCTATGACCCGGTGAAGGGCTTCCAGTACAGCGGCGGCGACCTGAATATCCTCACCCCGCTGATGACCGGCGAAGCCGGTTCGGTGAACCGCATGACCGCAGGTGGGGCGATTGATATTGCAGCGTCCGCGGGGGCGCGTGGCAAGGCCGACGGCCAGGGCGCCGAACTGTCCCTGCAAGGCGATAGCATTCGCCTGGCCACGGCGGTAGTGCTGCCCAGCGGCAAAGTCAGCCTGGGCGCCCGGGGTGATGTGGTGCTGACGGATGCGGCGTTGATCGACGTGGCCGGTGGCGCCACTGTGTTCAACGATGTGACCCAGTACGGCGCGGGCGGCACGGTGCTGCTGGACAGCCGCAGCGGCAACATACTGCAGGCTGCCGGCTCGACCATCGACCTCTCGGCCAAAAACAACCAGGCCGGCAAACTGCGGGCGGTTGCGGTGGACGCGGCGGGCGGTATCGTCGACCTGCAAGGCACGATCCTCGCCGGCAGCAGTGGCTATTACGATGCGGGCGGGACCACGATGCCTTATGAGGCCGGTACCGTGGAAATCCAGGCCCAGCGCCTGGGCAGCAGCGGTTCACTGGACCAGCAGTTCGCCGACCTCAACCAGCGCCTGAATCAAGGCCAGGTGTTCGGCACACGCAGCTTCCAACTCAAGCAGGGCGACTTGACCATCGGCAATGGCCTCAAGGCCGGCACCGTCAACGTCTCCGTGGACAACGGCAGCCTGCGGGTCACCGGCCTGGTGGACGCCAGTGGCGAGCGCGTCGGCAGCATCAACCTGGCCGGCAAGCACGGCCTGACGCTGGACGGCGGCGCGGTACTCGACGCCCATGGCAGCAAGCTGCGGGTGGACAGCTACGGCAAGATCATCGATTCGCCCAACCGGGCCATGGTGGTGCTCGGCTCCGGCACCGGTCAACTGACCCTGGCCGATGGCGCACGCATCGACCTGCGCCACGGCACCGAGGCGGTCCAGGGCAATGACGGGCGCAACCGCGGCACCCTGGAACTGAATGCACCACGGCTGATCAACGTCGATGGCACCAGCAACGACATCAACATCGATGCCCATGGCCGCCTGACGATCCAGGGCGCGCGCTCGATCACCCTCAACGGCATGATCAGTTACGACGATGCGCCACTGGTCTCCGATCCGACGGCCAGCGGGCGGCCTTACCAACAGATCGACCAGGCCTACCTGGATGGCAAGCATGTGCTGAGCACGGCCTTTATCAACGGTGCATTGCTCAACCAGAACCTGCTGCAAAACAAACTCGCCGGGCTTAACAATGCAACCTACGCCGATGCCTTCCACCTGCGCCCGGGCGTGGAAATCGTCAGCAAGACCGCGGACGGTGACCTGGTGGTGCAGGGCGATCTGGACCTGTCCGGCTACCGTTACGCCAGCCTCAACCCCAACAGCCAGAAAACCTCGGTGTATGGCTCCGGTGAGTCGGGCAGCCTGACCCTGCGCGCCGGTGGCGACCTGAATATTTACGGCAGCATCAACGACGGTTTTGCGCCGCCACCACAGACCGTCGATGACAAGGGCTGGGTGTTGTTGCCGGGTATCGACTTTACCGGGGGCACGATCATCGTGCCGGGTAACGGCATCACCCTGGCGGACGGCACGACCTTCCCGGCGGGCACCGTGCTCAACTACGACCTGCCGATCAAGGCCGTGGGCGTGGCCGCCGGTACGCGCTTGCCGACCCGGGCGACGCTGAACCAGGACCTGACGCTGCCTGCCGGTACGGTACTGGCCGCAGCAGTGTTCGACAGCGCGGGCAATGTGCTGTTTGCCGCAGGCACGTTATTGAGCCAGGCACACACCCTGGCGGCCGGCTCACAGCTGGACGCCGGCAGCCTGCTGACCCAGGACACCCGGCTCGGGGCGCTGACCTGGCCCAAAGGGGTGCCGTTGCCGACGAACTACGAGGCGCTTAACCCGACGCAAAACTACGTGACCCTCAATGGCGACATACCGCTGCCGCGCGGCGCGTTGATTCCTTCCGGCACCAACGTCAAGTTGCCGGGCGGGGCTGAGTCGGTGGCGTTGCGCCCGGAAGTGGCGGGGCGCCAGGGCAAGCTGTGGGCCCTCTCGCCGATGCTGGCCGAAGGTTCGCAATCCTGGTCGCTGCGGTTGGTTGCAGGTGCTGACACCGAGGCGGCCGACAGCCGCATCCTGCAAGCCCATCCGCGCAGCGGCGACCTGCGTTTGGCTGACAGCCACTACGGCATGTTTGCCAAGGAGATGCCCGCCAAGGGCAAGTTGACCTGGACCGCCTTCGCGGTGGAGGACTTTGCGGCCAATGGGGTGGTGGTCAAGGAAGGCGACCCGATCGACCAAAAGATCCTCGATGATTTCGGCCTGGGTTCGATTGATGATTTCTGTGGGGGCAATCCGGCGTACTGCGCCGTGAAAGTTGGCTATGTCTGGACCGAGTTCGGCGCCAAGGACCTGGCGGACAACGGGATTATCGTCACCGTCGGAACGCCGATCGAGCAAAGCATCCTGGACCAGTTCGGTATCCCGTCCATCGATGAGTTCTGTGCAAGCTCGCCCGCCTACTGCCAGGCCCAAAGCGGCAAAGAGTATGCGGCGACCCCCTCCAGCAGCCGTTTCAGTGTGATTCGCACCGGTACGGGCGACCTCGAACTGCTCAGCGCCGGCAACTTGAGCATGGACTCCCTGTACGGGGTCTACACCGCCGGTACATCGTCCACTGCAACCGGTGCCAGTGACCCCTACAACCAGCCCAAGGCGCTGAACAGCGCGAAGACGGTGCTGAACGATACCAACAGTTATTTTGAACAGTTCGTCAACGGCTCATCTGACAGCCTGTACCGTGCCTGGTACCCGGAGGCAGGGGGGAATTTGAGCGTGAACGTGGGGGGCAACCTGACGGGGAATATCCTGGGAGGCGTCTTCAACCCAAGTCGGCCCAACCCCCTGGATAACGGCATCGACTCCGCCGATGTGGCCAACTGGCTGTGGCGCCAGGGCAACGGCACGGTGAACACCGGCGGGCAGGCGCAGCCGACGGCCTGGTGGATCAATTTCGGTAGCTATACCGCCAACGCCTCCAAGGCTGATGCGTTCGTCGGGTTTACCGGTTTCGGCACCCTCGGCGGCGGTGACGTGGATGTACAGGTAGGCGGGGATGCCGGTGTGCTTCGGCGCATGGACGGCAACCCAATGTCGGCCTCTGCCAACCCGCGCAGCCAGGGGCTGGTGCTGGCGGTCGGCAGTACCGGGCGGGTTGCCGGTGATGGCAGCCTGCAGTTGACGGGCGGTGGTGATCTGCGGGTGCGTATCGGTGGCGCCCTGAACCCTGGCAGCGTGGTTGATGTAAACGATCAGAACGGCCAGTTGGTGAATATCCGGGGCAATGTCCAACTGCAAAGTGCGACCACGGGCCGGATCGACCTGACCTACGGCAGCAACAGCTCTGAGCAGAGCCCGGGCGAAACCCGCGCATTCGATCCGTTCCAGGCGACCCGTGGCCGGGCAGTGGGGGGCATCACCCTGGTGCCGGGGGATGCCACATTCAACCTGACCACATTGGGTGACCTGGTGCTGCAGCAAGTGATTGACCCGGGCCGTGTCGTCCTGCTGAACAACTCATCGTTTACCCGTGGCGGGACGAGTGGGACCGGCGAAAGTTGGTTCTCGTTGTGGACCGGTCACACGGCAATCGACCTGTTTTCAGCGGGGGGCAACTTGACGCCATCTGTCTCCGCCGCAGCGTCCGACCTGGCAACTGTCTACCCATCGATCGTTCGAGCGACGGCGGCTGGCGGCAGTATTTATTACGGTAACGCCGTCCTGGGGTACCAAGCCGATACGAGTCCGATAAATGCCTTGGTGCTCGCCCCCGGTGCCAGCAGCCAGTTGCAATTCCTGGCCCATGACTCGATTTATGCGGGCGGTATGTTTGTCACGCCTTCCGGGGCCGACCCCAGCATCATGGCCACACCTTGGCGGCCGGCGTTTGTCGGGACCATTGATGGTCAGGTGGTTGTCGATGGCAACAATCTGTCGGAAAACGGTAGCTCGCCGGGTTCCCTTCCGCGGCCTCTGTTTGCCTTTGGCTCCGCCACGGCGTCGGCAGCCGCTTACGCGCCAACGGAACCGGCGCGGTTCTATGCCTTGACCGGCGATCTGGTGGGGGTCAGCAGCGGCCGGACCCTGACGTTCAATCCTTCCCCCTCGTTTTTGCATTCAGGGCAGACCTGGTACGAGGGTAACGGGCCAGTTTGGATGATGGCGGGGCGAGACATTGTCAGCAGTGGCAGCCGTTTTAATACGGCCCCCGGTGCGGTCAGCGAGCAGTCGACCGGCAACCTGTTCATCCACAACAACCCCACTGACATCTCCATCGTCTCCGCCGGGCGCGACATTCTGTACAGCAACTTCCAGGTTGCCGGTCCTGGCCTGCTGGAAGTGACGGCGGGCGGCAATATCCTGATGTCCGGGCGTGACCCGGCGAAGGGCGGCGAAGTCAGCATCACCAGCCTGGGCCCGGTGGTCGCGGGCGACAACCGCCCTGGCGCAGGCATCGTCATGCAAGCTGGCGTCGGCCCCAACGGCCCGGATTACCGGCGCTTTGTCGAGGCCTACCTGGCCCCGGCCAACCTCGTCCAGCCAGGCGAAGCCCTGTCGATCCAGGGCGGCAAGGTCGCCAAGACCTATGAGAACGAACTGGTCACCTGGCTCGCCGAGCGCTTCGGTTTCGTCGGCACCCGCGAGCAGGCCCGCGCGGTTTACGCCGCACTGCCCGCTGAACAGCAACGGGTGTTCGCCCGTGATGTGTACTTCGCCGAACTCAAGGCCGCCGGCCGTGAGTACAACGCGGTGGGCGGTGTGCGCCAGGGCAGCTATGTACGGGGGCGTGCAGCGATTGCCGCGCTGTTCCCGGACAAGGACGTGGCCGGCAACCCGATCACCTACAAGGGCGATATCACGTTGTTCGGCGGCTCCGGTGTACACACCAATTTCGGTGGCTCGATCCAGATGCTCACCCCGGGCGGTGGGCAGACCTTCGGCATCGAAGGCGCGGCACCGCCGTCCACCGCCGGTGTGATCACCCAGGGCGCCGGCGATATCCAGCTGTATTCCATGGGCAGCATCCTGCTGGGCCAGAGCCGCATCATGACCACCTTCGGCGGCTCGATCATGGGCTGGTCCGGCGAGGGCGACATCAACGCCGGTCGCGGATCCAAGACCACCGTGGTGTACACGCCGCCCAAGCGTGTCTACGACAACTGGGGCAACGTGACCCTGTCGCCGGCGGTGCCGAGCACTGGGGCGGGGATTGCCACCTTGAACCCGATTCCCGAAGTGCCGGCCGGAGACATCGACCTGATCGCCCCGCTGGGCACTATCGATGCGGGTGAAGCGGGGATTCGGGTCTCGGGCAACATCAACATTGCCGCGTTGCGCGTCGTTAATGCCGCCAACATCCAGACCCAGGGCAAGTCGTCCGGGGTGCCGGTGTCGGCGGCGGTGAACACCGGGGCCATGACCTCGGCGAGCGCAGCCGGTGCGGCGGCGTCCCAGGCGGCGGAAGATGCCGCGCGCAGCCAGCAGGCGGCGGCCAAACAGGGCCGGGCGTCGATTGTCACGGTGGAAGTGTTGAGCTTTGGCAGCGAGCCAGTGGAGCGCAAGCCTGAGGACGGGCAGAAGACTTCGGGCTACAACCCCAACAGCCCGGTGCAGGTACTCGGCGCCGGACCGTTGAGTGACCAGGCGCGGGCGCGGTTGACGGATGAGGAGCGCCAGCAGATCAGCTTGTAGTTTTAGAAAAGGACCTCTCGTTGTATTTGGGGCGATCATTGATCGCCCCTTTTTTTCGTCTTGGGGTCCCGGCTTTCCCCGGTGGATGGTGGCGCGGTCGAGCCGGTAGTCACTGAGGCCGGGATGAGTGATATCTCGGCCACCAAGTGCGAGCTCTATCACCCTGATCTGTCAGGCCAGGAGCTGGAGGCGATTAAAAGTACGAAGCGCTCAGCATCGGAAACCTACAGCGTTTCACAACTTTGGTCGGTGGCATGGACTGAGTAAATTGGTCAGGCGCTTCGCTCGTGAATTATTCAGCCAGTTGTTTGAATTGCCTCGCCAACTCCAACACGACTCGGCCGCTATTCGCGGTGGGCACCAAATGGGTAAAGGGAATATCGATCATCCGGTTCTCCCGCACCGCCCGCAAACGCGACAGCACCGGGTCGGTGGTCAGCAACTGACGTTTGCGGCTGGCCGGTGACCACAGCGCATCTGCCAGCAAAATCACATCCGGGTCACTCATCAGCAGGGTTTCGCTGCTCACGGTGACGCGGTATTGGTTGATCCCGGCAAATAAATTGCGCGCACCAGCAGCCGCCACCAACGTGGTGACAAAACCACGCCGACCCTCGCTGTCCAACCCGTTGACCTCACTGTCCAGGTAAAACACCGACAGCGGTTTACCCTCACCAGCCAGCGCCTGGGCACTGGCCAGGTCGGCGTCCATGGCATCGCTCAACGCCCGCGCCCGTGGCTGTTTATGCACCAGGGCGGCAAGGGTGAACAGGTCGTTGCGGATATGCCCGAAGTAATCCAGCGAATGCCCGTCGCACGCCGACTCCAGCAAGTACGACCCAACCCCGTTGCCTGCCAACCCTGTGCGGGAGGTGACACCAGTGCCAAAGGCAGTGGCGAATCCACCGACCACCAGATCCGGTTTCTGCGCATAGAGCACTTCGCTGGACGGGTACTTGGGCGCAATCACCGGCACGCCGAAATACTCGCCGTGTCGGTGGGCCACACCGTTGTCATCCAGATACGCCACGCCCACCAAGGCCGGGCCGACATCCAGCGCCAACAGCAGGTCTGCGGCATGCTGGTTGAGGGCCACGATGCGCGAGGGCGGTGAGTGGGTGGCCGTCCAGTCCTGGTTGCAGTTGCGATAACGGTCCGCCAGGGCCAACGATGGGCAGAGCAGGGCGCCCAACAGCAACCACGAGGCTTTCATGGGCGCTCCTTGATCAGCAGATCCTCGACGACTTCGCCGCCCACCAGATGCACTTCCACCAGCCGTTGCACATCGTCTTTGTTGTGCACGCCGTACCAGCAAGTGTCCGGGTACACCGTCACGATTGGCCCCAGGTTGCACGGGAACTGGCAGTGGGTGCGTGTCAGCAGCACGCCGCCAGGCTTTTCGATGCAGTCGTGTTGCAGCAGGTGGCGGCGCAGGGTTTTCCACAGTTGCAGCGCGCCACGCTGCGTACAGCGTGGGCCAGTGCACAGGAACACGTGACGGGCGTGGTCAGGCACGTGGGACCAGTCCGGATGAGTTTCCACGGGCGTACTCATCAGAAGCGATACGTGTAGCGTACTTCGGAGGTGAACGGCCGCCCGAGGTTGTCGACGTTGCTGGCGCGGCTGGTGACGTAGTCGCGGTCGAACAGGTTCTCTACCAGCAGGCTCACGCGGTGTTGGTGGGCGTTGTCGAGGTAGCGATAGGCGTCGGCATCCACCACGGTGTAGTTGCCGTATTCGACCTTTTTCGAGCTGACGATATCGCCGATGTAACGCACGGCGGTGCCGGCGCCCCACAGGCGGTCCGCCGATTCATAGCCGACCCGCGAGCGGGCGAAGAAGCCCGGGATATCGTTGATGGTGACACCCGCACGGGACTCGGTGAGGTTGCGGGTCATGTCGGCCTGCACGCTCCATTGTTCATTGAGCTGCAGCTTGGCGTCGGCCTCGAAACCACGCATCTGGATCTGCCCCTGGCCGTTGACCCACTGGATATCGTCCAGGGTGATCAGGTCGGTGATCTTGCGTTTGAACAGCGTGACGCTGGCGCTGAAGTCCCGGGCCAGCAGGCTGCCCTTGTAGTCGACGCCCAGTTCGGCGTTGCGGCTCTTCTCCGGCTTGAGGTTGCGGTTGCCTTTTTCATCGTCTTCGTTGACGAACAGTTGCTCGGCATTCGGCAGTTTGTAGGCAGTGCCGTATTGGCCGCGCAGGGCCCAGTTGTCGTTGAGGTCGTAGAGCGAAGTGAGCATGCCGACGGTGGCGCTGTCGCCACCGCTCATGGCTTCGTGGCGTACGCCGATGCTCGGGTGCCAGTTCGGCAGGGCTTCGATAGTCGGGCGCAGTTGGGTGTACAGCGCGTGGGCCTGGGCCTTGTTGTCGTCGATGATCAATACATCGTCCTGGCCCTTGAACCACTGGTTGTCGGAACCGAATACCAGCACATGCTCGCCCGGCAGCACGGCCTTGCCTTCGGCCTGCACGCCCCAGTCGGTGAAGCCCCAGTAGTCGTTGTGGTTGATGACCTTGGTGCCGCCGCCTTCGACATTGTTGAGACGGGTGTAGCGCGTATCCCAATCGTTGATATGCCCTTTGACGAAGTAGCTCAGGCGCTCGTTGAGGGTTTGCTCGAAGGTGGCCGTGGCGATTTGTTGCACGCGGTCGTTGGTGGTCTTGTGGTTGTCCACCGGGCGGGCGAAATCGAGGTTGGCGTCGGCGTATTGGTAAAACAGTTCCAGGCGCGTGTCATCGCCAAACGACTGGATCGCCTTGGTGCCGAAGGTGGTGACTTCGTAGGAGCGCTTCTTGTCGGTGACATTTTTCATGTCGCGGTTGCGAAACGGCTGGTAGCCCTCGGAGGCGTTGCGGCTGACGTAGGCCAGCAAGCCGAGGTCGCCAAATCCGTTATTGAAAATCTTCTCGACCCGGGCGTCGCCGGTGGTGCCGCCGAAGGTGTCGGCACCCAGGTTCACCTCGCCGGACGCCTCGCGGGTTTGCGGGCTGCGGGTGACGATGTTGATCACTCCCGACACCGCCTGGGTGCCGAACAGCAGGCTCTGGCCACCCTTGAGCACTTCGATGCGCTCGATGGCGTTGGCGGGCAGGGTGTCCAGGTACAGGCCGCCGTACAGGCGGTTGTTCAGGCG
>Ga0247742_10002297_pt1 | contig 12598 bp, 10 predicted proteins | sample UWRJL208509C2_FD_180944 | JGI IMG/M metagenome (GOLD analysis project Ga0247742, IMG submission 180944) | Plant litter microbial communities from Arlington Agricultural Research Station in Wisconsin, United States - UWRJ-L208-509C-2 | ecosystem: Environmental > Terrestrial > Plant litter >... | reverse complement strand
GACGTGGCTCGAGCTCGTGACGGCTCGAGGCGATACGCAGGTCGCCCTTCTCTTCCACGCCGAACAGCAGCACCGTGCGCGAGCCATACTGCTCGATGAAGTGAGGCCAGTCGAAGGTCTCGGTCAGACGTGTCGACTTGATCCGCCAGCCCTCGTGCAGCATCTCGACGAATCGCGCGTGGGTCATGTCATCGGCGAACAGTGCCGTCGCCAGCAGGCTGCCGGCGAGTGACGCGCGACCATGACTTTCTTCCGGGGAGAGGTTGCGCAGGCGATACACCTTGTCGCGCCCGAACTCTTCGCGGTAATGCACGCAGGCCAGCGAATTGAGCTCGCGGTGCGTCGACATGGCCAGCAGGTTGCCGATACCCGCAAGGTCGAGGTTACGATCGGCGGCCTGTGAGTGCGGATTCCCGAAGAACGTTGTCAGACCTTCCATACGCGCGGTGCGGATGCCATTCCAGTCATCGTCGGCGACGACCACGCGCAGGCCATCGATCGCTGCGAGGGCACGGGCCACGTCAAGCGCCACCGTGTCGGAACCGTAGATCAGCACGCCACGCGGCTCCGGATCCGCGACCTTCAGCCAGCGTGCCAGCGGACGCGCCGTCGCACTCTGGAACACGACCGTACCGATGATCATCAGGAACACGAGCGGAACCATCCTGTCCGCGCCGGCCATGCCGATCTTCTCGAGCCGGATCGCAAACAGTGCCGACACCGACGCCGCCACGATGCCGCGCGGTGCGACCCAGGCGATCAATGCGCGCTCGCGCCAGGACAGTGCACTCCTGAAACTCGACAGCAACACCGAGAGAGGCCGGATGAAAAGCTGCGCCACGACGAAGATCAGGATGCCGGCAAGCAAGGCACCATCGGGAAGCGGCCAGTCCAGTCGCGCCGCCAACAGGATGAACAAGGTCGACACCAGTAACGTCGTCAGGTGCTCCTTGAAGTCCATGATGTCGTCCATGTGAACGTCACGCATGTTGCCCAGGGCAATGCCCATCACGGTCACTGCCAGCAGCCCGGACTCGTGGGCGACGGCGTTCGATGCACTGAAAGCGCCGAGTACGAAGGCCAGCGTGCCGTAGTTCTGCAGGTATTCCGGAATGATCTGCCGGCGCAGCAGTCTGCCGAGTACGAAGGCGGCGATGCCGCCAACGATGACGCCGCAGGCCACCGTGCCCAGGAACACCTGGATGGAATGGCCTTCACGATGCGACACGATGCCTTCGTAGACGAGCACGGCGAACAGCGCCCCGATCGGATCGATGACGATGCCTTCCCAGCGCAGCACGTTGGCGATGCGGGCGTTCGGACGCACCGTGCGCAACATCGGCGCGATCACCGTGGGGCCGGTCACGCACGTCAGCGCACCGAAGAGAAAGGACAGCTCCCAGCTCAGTCCACCGATCCAGTGCGCGGCAGCGGCGAGCATCAACAGGGCCAGAACCGCGCCGTAAGTCACCAAGCCGCGCACGGCCTGCCCGATGCCCTTCAGCTCGTGGAAGCGCAGCGTAAGGCTTCCCTCAAACAGGATCACCGCCACGGCCAGCGACACGATGGGGAAGAGAAGGTCACCCAGCACCTTGTCCGGGTGGAGCACCCCGGTCACCGGCCCCGCCACGATGCCGGCCAGCAGGAGGAAAAGAATCGCCGGCAGCCGCACTCGCCAGGCGATCCATTGGCACACGAACCCGATGCCGAGCATCAGGGTCAGCAGCATTCCGAGTTCGATACCCATGGTTTCCCTTGTCCCAAAAAGAAAATCGGCCAACACCGTGAGGCGGGCCGAGAAAGGGACAGCTTAAGGATACTGAGGTGAAGAAAAGGCCGGGCCCCGGTGCTGGAGCGGGGGGAGGGAGGGGTATCCAGCACCGGAGCGGGGCGGGCAGCCCATTAGAGAACCGCCTGGTACAGAATTATCCGCTCGCTCCTGGTATTCGTCAACTACTCAGTACATGAAATAAGTATTAACTCTTTTGAGTCATCTTGGCCCGGGTATTGCTGTGTTCACCGGGTTGCGCAGGCAGGTCGATGTCAAAGGCGGGCGCACACGTCAGCGGCTCGATGCTCCCTCGACCATCGAACCGAAGCGGCTCCCAGTAGTGCGTCGCGTTGGTCTCGCTCGGATTGCCGTTGTCCCAGCGATCGGATTGGTAGAGATAGATCGGGCCGTTGGGGGCCGGCAGCATCGCCACATTGGCAGGCTGCCCGCCACACGACGTGTCGCTGATCGGCAGGCCGCGATGCTGCGTTTCCGTTTCGCCCCGTACGGGCTTGCCACGCCATGGCCCCAGCGGTGTCGCAGCGCGCAGGTATGACGTGCCGGTCGTGCAATAGCCGCAATTGGGGTCGGAGAACGTCAGGTAATACGTGGACCCACGGCGAAAGATCGACGGCGCCTCAGTGGCCTTCAGGCCGAGACGCACGTAGCGCCCCGTGCCGCTGAGATAACTGTCGTCCAACTGCTCGACCACGATGTCGCCCTTCCGCCGCCAGTCCGTGTACGCAAGATACGCCGTGCCATCGAGGTCAACGAAGACGTCGTGGTCGCCATGGTTGAGGCCTGGCGGCTGTTCGCGATTGATGGCGAGCGTCGGTAACGGTGCTTCCACGAACGGGCCGGTTGGCGTCGTTGCGGTAAAGACGTGATAGCCGACTGAAACGTCGTAGCTGTTGATCCACAGCACATAGCGCTGCGTGCGCGCATTGAAGACGACGTGCGGCCGGAAACATCCGTAAGTGGATCCGTCGCAGCGCTTCTGCCAGTACGGGGCGGACGCGTCGAACAGCGGACCCTCGGCATGCCAATGCACCAGGTCGGCGGACGAATAGGAAACGAACCCGCAAAACGGCGACTTCTTGTCGTTCCAGCGAAAGCCGCAGCCGTACCGCGTGCCGTAGAGATAGTAGCGATCGCCGAAGCGCTGGATCTGCCCGTCGTGCGCGTCGACGGGATGGCCTTCGTCATCCCGTCGCGGCGTCCCGGGCGCACCATTCTCGACGTGAACCGTCATCGCCTGTCCAGTGTCCCGCCCCTGGCTCGCCGCCGCGACGCCGCACCCTGTGATCATTGCGATGATCGAGAAGAGAACACAGGCGAGTCTGGGCAGGGTAAGCGCGGGCATAGGCGGCAGGCGACCAAAACGGGGGACATCCGACCATACCCGCTCGACGCAGCGACGGCGATCCTTACCTTTCGCACATGTCTCAGATCGTCGCCGAGCACATGATCGGATCCGCGTCGAACTCGAGGGGTCGGGTATCTCGCACAGGGAGGAACCGCCGCATGATCAGATATTACGTCGAGCTGGCGGTGCACAGCCTAAGGCGCAACAAGGTACTCACCGCCTTGATGATCCTGGCGATCGCCGTCGGCATCGGCGCGAGCATGACGACGCTGACGATCATGCATCTGCTTTCTGGCGATCCCCTGCGCGGGAGGAGCGGGCAGATCTTCTACCCGCAGCTCGACGCCAACCCCGATTCGAAGGGGCGACAGCCCTATGACATGCTGGACTATCAGTCCGCAACCGACCTGTGGCATGCCCACCGTGCCGACCGCCAGGCCCTGGTCGTCAATAGCACCATCAAGCTTCAGGCTCCCGGAACACGCCTTCCCCCACTCATGCAGCCGATGCTGTCGACGACGTCAGATTTCTTTCCCATGTTCGCCGTGCCGTTCCGCTTCGGCCGGAGCTGGAGTGCCGAGGACGACGCCGCGCACGCGCGTGTCGCCGTCATCTCGGCCGAGCTCAACGATCGCCTGTTCGCCGGTGAGAACAGTGTCGGCCGAACAGTGCGACTGAAGAACAGCGACGTACGCATCCTCGGCGTCCTCGCGCCATGGCGCCCTTCCCCGCTGTTCTACGACGTGCGTGGCGGGCGCTTCGCCAGCGGCGATACGTCGAGCTTCTATGGCAAGCCGGAGGGCGTCATCACGCCGTTCTCTACCGCGCTGGAAATCAACGACGGCAACTTCCAGCCGTTCACGTGCTGGACCGTTCCCAGTACACCGGGGCACCTGCAAAACGCGTCGTGCGTGTGGATCGCGCTCTGGGTGCAACTGGGCGACGCCGCCAAGGTCGCGGCGTACCGACACTTCCTTGATGGGTATGTCGCCCAGCAGCACGCACTCGGCCGGATCACGCGTACGGATAACACGCGGATGCGCAGCCTGACCGAATGGCTCGATTTCAACGGCGTCGTCCCCAGTGAAGTAAAACTGCAGACGTCGCTTGCGTTCGCCTTCCTCGCCATCTGCCTGTGCAATGTCGTCGGCTTGCTGCTGGCGAAGTTTCTCCGTCGCGGCGGCGAGATCGGCTTGCGCCGTGCGATGGGCGCCACGCGGCGTGCGGTGTTCATGCAATGTCTGGTCGAAGCGGGCGTGATCGGCGTGCTTGGCGGGATAGGCGGTTTGTTCCTTACCGTGCTCGGGCTCTGGCTGGTGCGTCGACAGCCATTGCCGTACGCCGACTTCGTCCACCTCGACGTATCGATGTTCCTGGTGACGTTCCTGATTTCCGTGGGAGCGAGCCTGCTCGCGGGCCTTCTGCCCGCCGCGCGTGCAAGCCTCGTCGAACCCGCCCTGCAGCTGAAGGTGCTTTGACATGGGTAGCCTGCAGATCCAGCCCGTCCTCGCCGCGCTACGCCGACACCGGATCGCGACGATCGTCATCGCACTGGAGATCGCACTCGCGTGCGCCGTGCTCTGCAACGCGTGCTTTCTGATCGCGGGGCGCGTGCAGGCCATGCACGTGCAGAGCGGCGTCGATGAACATGCACTGGGCACGATCAAGATCGAAGGCTTCGAGGCATCGCAAGCGAACGACCTCAACGCACGCGTGATGGCCGCCTTGCATGCGGTGCCTGGCGTGCAATCGGTCAGTTCGATTGGCGCGGTGCCTTTCGGCGAACCGGGTGTTATTGCCGGGGTGACGCTCGATGCGGCCGGACAGCGGTTTGGTGGCGTCGTCGACTTCTATCTCGCGGGGCCCGGTGCTACCAAGGCGATGGGCGTCCGCCTGGTCGCCGGACGGCTACCGGCGCCGGACGACTTCATGCCGGTGACGCAGATCGTGCCGAAGGAGGCGCCGATCCTGATCACGCGCGTCCTCGCCGAGCACTTCTGGCCGGGCGAGAACCCGCTCGACAAGACGCTATGGAGCATGGATACCCACTTCCGGGTGATCGGCATCGTCGATCATCTGTCGATCCCCCAGCCAGGTGCCGGTGAGGAAAAGGACGCCGACTGGTCCATCCTCGTGCCGGCCATGCCGGGCCCGCAATTCGCCGGCAAGTATCTGCTGCGTTCCAGCCCAGAGGATCTTCCTCGCGTCATGCGCGACGCGCGAATGGCTGTCCTGAAGACGGCCCCGGATGCCGTCCTCGACCTAGAGCAGAGCCGGGCCATCGACGAACTGCGGGAGACGTTCTTCCTCAGCGACCGTGTCATGACGAGGCTGCTGATCGCGGTCATCGTCGCCTTGCTCGGCACCACCGCGTTGGGCATCGTCGGCCTGGCCAGTTTCTGGGTCGCACAACGGCGCCGGCAGATCGGTGTCCGACGCGCATTGGGGGCAACACGCGGGGATATCCTGCGTTACTTCCAGATCGAGAACTTTCTTATCGTCACGATCGGCATCGTCGCGGGGATGATCCTCGCGTATGCGATCAACCTGATGCTGATGACGATCTACGAGTTGCCGCGGCTGCCCGCCGGGTACCTGCCGATCGGTGCGGTCGTCCTGTGGGTACTTGGCCAGCTGGCCGTACTGGCGCCGGCGTTGCGTGCGGCAGCGGTTCCGCCGGTGGCGGCAATCCGCTCCTTGTAGCGATCAGAACCGCCGGTAGTGCAGCGCCTCGGCCAAGTGGTGCTGCTCGACACAGCCAGCCCCACCTTCGAGATCGGCGATGGTGCGAGCGACACGCAGGACACGATGGTAAGCACGCGCCGAGGCACCGAGCTTCTCGACCGCCGCTTCCAGCCACTCGCGCTCGGCCTGCGGTAGCGCACAGTCGCGCTCGAGGTTCACGACGCTCAGCTCGGCGTTCGGCTGGCCAGCGCGAAGCAAGGCCTTCTCGCGTGCGTTGATCACGCGACGCCGGACAGTGGCGCTGTCGTCGTCATGCGGACCGCGAGGCGCGGTGAGGTGGGTGATCGGCACGCGGGGAACGTCGACACAGAGGTCGATGCGATCCAGCAGCGGGCCGGAAATACGTGCGCGGTAGCGCTGCACCTGGTCCGGCGTACATCGACAGTCGTGGGTGGGATCGCCGGCGTAGCCACACGGACAGGGATTCATCGCGGCAACCAGCTGGAACTCTGCCGGAAAGGTGGACTGCCGCGCGGCGCGGGAGATCACGATCTGGCCCGACTCGAGCGGCTCGCGCAGCACTTCCAGCACGTGACGGCTGAACTCGGGGAGCTCGTCGAGGAAGAGCACACCGTTATGCGCCAGCGAGATTTCGCCCGGACGCGGTGTCGACCCGCCGCCTACCAGGGCCACGCCCGACGCGGTGTGGTGCGGCGCGCGGAAAGGTCGGCGGCGCCAGCAAGCCGGATCGATAGCCTCACTGGAAAGCGAGCGGATAGCGCAGCTCTCCAGCGCCTCGGATTCGGTCATCGGCGGCAGGATGCCCGGCAGGCGCTCGGCGAGCATGGTCTTGCCGGTGCCGGGCGGACCGATCATCAGCAGGTGATGCCCGCCCGCCGCGGCGATTTCCAGGACACGGCGCGCCTGATACTGGCCGCGCACATCGCGCATGTCCGGGCCACAGGTGGGCAGGTCGTAGAAATCGGTCGCCGAGGCCGGCGCGCTGAGGCTGCCGTGACCACCCAACCAGGCGCACACCTCGGCCAGGCTGTCGGCGAGAAGGACATCGGCTTCGCCGACGAGGGCGGCTTCGGCCGCGTTGGCACGCGGCACGACGATGCGCCGACCGGCCCGACGCGCGCGGATCAGGGCAGGAAGAATGCCGGGGACGGCCCGCAGTTCGCCCGAAAGGGCCAGCTCGCCGAGGAATTCGCAGTCATCGAGTCGTTCGCGTGGCACCTGCGAGCCGGCGGCCAGGATGCCCAGGGCGATGGCGAGGTCGAACCGGCCACCGTCCTTCGGCAGCTCGGCGGGTGCCAGGTTCACGGTGACCCGGCGGTTCGGGTATTCGAAGGCGGTGTTCTGGATGGCGACGCGGACACGATCACGCGCTTCGCGTACCGCCGAATCAGGCAGCCCAACGATGGAGGTGGAAGGCAGTCCGCCGGACAGATGCACCTCGACGACGACCTGCGGCGCGGTGACACCTTCCTGCGCCCGCGAGAGAGTGACGGCGAGGCTCATGGCAGTCGATATCGTAACCGGTTACGCATCCCAGTCGGTGGCGAACTACCGTGATCCTGTAGGGATCGGGCTCGCATACGCACTCCTTGCGTCGACTGGGAAAATAACCGCCCCCGACCGCTCTCGGGGTGAGGGTGACGGATCGGGGGCGGTCCCGGGACGGTCGGCCGTCCTTATTGGCCAGGAGCCGCAGCGCTGACTTCCAGGTCGGCGAGGCGCTTTTCCAAAACTTCGAGCCGTTCGCGCGTCCGCGCTAGAACCTGGCTCTGAACATCGAATTCTTCTCGAGTTACGAGATCGAGGCGGCGTAGTCCCTGCGCCAGAATATCTTTGAAGTTGGCGTGCATATCCTCACGCGCTTGCGCCAACCCTGGCGGAACCAACGATGCCAACCGCTGTGCGAGTTGATCGATACCCTGCACATCCATCTTGCGCACCCCGATGTCGTGAATGAAGTTTAGGTGATTCGTTTGTAGGCGCTATAGGCCTACGCCTACACGTAGTGTAGGGTTTTTCCTACAAACGCCCCAGAAGACGCCCCCGGGACCCGGATGGCACAATGGCCGTCCGCGCGCCGGCAAGCGGCTGCGCCCTAGGAGTGATACATGAAGCTGGTGGTCGCCATCATCAAGCCTTTCAAGCTGGACGACGTCCGCGAGGCCCTCGCCGAGGTGGGCGTTCAGGGCGTCACGGTCACCGAAGTGAAGGGCTTTGGCCGGCAGAAGGGCCATACGGAGCTCTATCGGGGTGCCGAGTACGTGGTCGACTTCCTGCCGAAGATCAAGCTGGAAGTGGCCGTGGCCGACGATCAGATCGAGCGCGTCGTGGAGGCGATCCAGGCGGCGGCCCGCACGGGCAAGATCGGCGATGGCAAGATCTTCGTCAGTTCGCTCGAGCAGGTGGTGCGCATCCGCACCGGCGAACTGGACAACGACGCCCTCTGAGCGAGGGCGCTGCGGGGCTCAGGCCGCCTGGGCCCGCCGCTTGTGGCGGCGGTGATGAAACAGCACGCCCGCGTAGTAGGCCATGTAATAGCCGAGGGTCAGGCCGATCACGAGCATGGTCAGCGGGCTGTTGCCCGGCGCCGGGGTGTGGGCCGGCACGGCGGCAGCGCCTTCGTTGAACATCGGCGCCAGCACCAGGAAGCGCCAGGCCATGCGGCCTAGGAGCAACGCTGTCAGCGCGGCACCGATCCAGGGATTGGGCACGTAGAAGTCGGCGCCTTCGGCGTTCGACTCGAACCGGGTGAGGCGAAGGCCGACCATCGCCAGCGCGGCGCCGACGATCAGGCCGCCCAGTGCGCCTTCGGCCAGACGGATGTCCTGCAGACCCGAGGTGAGCGTCAGGCAGGCGAAGAGCGCGAAGAGGCCGACGCGGACGCTCATCCGCTTCGTGCGGATCGGCTGGCGGCCGAAGCTGCCGCGGACACGGCGATAGACGGCGAAGGCCATCAGCGGGGCGACGATGAACGGGACGGCGGTTGGAGCCAGCATGGCGTAGGTCTCGGTGGGTTGCGGTGTGGGGCTAGGTTAGGTTGCGAGACCGGGGGGTTCGAGGGTGGGTTGTTAGCCATCGGGGGTGACTGGTGTCACCCCCTTGGATTCGGGCCTTCGGGGGTTTGGCTTCACCGCTTCGTGGACTTTTCGCCGATGAATCGGCTCCCACATGTCCTTATCGCCGATGAATCGGCTCCCACATTCCCCTGTTTATTTGGCTTTGCCCTGGTTGGCGACGGCGGCCATCTTGGCCTCGATCTCGGCCTGGTCGCCCAGGTAGTAATGCTTGACCGGCTTCATGTCGGCGTCGAATTCGTACACCAGCGGGATGCCGTTGGGGATGTTGAGCTCGGCGATGTCGTCGTCCGAGATGCCGTCGAAGTACTTGACCAGCGCGCGCATCGAATTGCCGTGGGCGGCCATGAGCACGTTGTTGCCGGCACGGATGGCCGGTGCCAGCACGTCGTGCCAGTAGGGCAGCACGCGGGCGACGGTGTCCTTGAGGCATTCGGTCAGCGGGACGTCGATGCCCTTGTAACGGTCGTCATCGGCGAACGAGGTCGTGCCGGCTTCGAGGGCCGGCGGCGGGGTGTCGTAGCTACGGCGCCAGACGTGAACCTGCTCGTTGCCGTACTTGGCTGCGGTCTCGGCCTTGTTGAGGCCGGTCAGGGCGCCGTAATGACGCTCGTTGAGGCGCCAGTCGGTGACGACCGGGACCCACATCAGGTCCATGGCGTCCTGCACGTGCCACAGGGTGCGCACGGCACGCTTGAGGTAGGAGGTATGGGCCAGGTTGAAGGTGAAACCGGCTTCCTTGAGCAGGCGGCCGGCCTCGCGGGCCTCGGCCACGCCCTGCTCGCTGAGGTCGACATCGGCCCAGCCACTGAAGCGGTTTTCGAGGTTCCAGGCCGACTGGCCGTGGCGGATCATGACGAGCTTGTACATGGCGTCCAACGATGGGGAGGAAAAACCCATGGTGAAACCTGACCCCGGGGCAGTCAACTTGGCGATTCAGGTCGGCTGTGCCATCAGTCACGCTAAACCTTGCGGCCCGCAGGTGCATCCTAGGAGTCCTAGTCCATCCGTGGAGCAGCACACCATGCGTCGTACCCTGATCTCGCTTCTCATCGCCCTTTCCGTCTCCGGCGCCGCCCTGGCCGACGACGACATCAGCAAGGTCAACGGCACCGCCCAGGTCGAGGCCGGCCAGCATGCGGGCGACGTCCACTCGGTCAACGGCTCGGTCCGTATCGGCGACAACGCCGTGGTGCAGAAAGCGAGCACGGTCAACGGCGCCGTCGAACTCGGCAAGAGCGCCACCGCCACCGTCGTCAAGACCGTCAACGGCGGAGTCACCCTGCACGGCAATGCGCGCGTCGCGGACGACGTGGAAACGGTGAACGGCCGTGTCGTGCTGGAGCGCGGTGCGGACGTGAAGGGCCAGCTCTCCAACGTCAATGGCGAGATCTCACTGGATGGCGCGCACGTCGGCGGCGGCATCGAGACGACCAACGCGGATGTCACCATCGGCGAAGGCTCGAAGGTCGAAGGCGGCTTGCTGGTGAAGAAGCCGAACAGCTGGTTCCACAGCAACGACCGCAATCCGAAGATCGTGATCGGTCCTCACGCCGTGGTTCAGGGCAACCTCACCTTCGAGCGCGACGTGGATCTTTACGTGAGCGATTCGGCGACGGTCGGCAAGATCCAGGGCGCGACGCCGAAGAAGTTCTCCGGCAACGCTCCGTAACGTTCCGCGCTCGGTAGGAGCCGATTCATCGGCGATCCCGCGCCAGCGGGCCAGGGTGCCGCAAGCACCCAATCGCCGATGAATCGGCTCCTACACGGTAGCGGCGGTCAGACCCAGTCGCGGGGTTTCAGGTATTCGGCGAGACGCGCCTCGGGGCTGTCCGCGTCGGGCGTGAAGCCGTACTCGAAGCGGACACGTGGCGGCAGGCTCATCAGGATCGATTCGGTGCGCCCGCCCGATTGCAGGCCGAAGAGGGTGCCGCGGTCGTAGACGAGGTTGAACTCCACGTAGCGGCCGCGCCGATACAGCTGGAACTCACGCTCCCGCTCGCCGTACGGCGTATCGCGCCGGCGCTCGACGATCGGAAGATAGGCGTCGAGGAAGCCCTTGCCCACGTCACGCATGAAGTTCATGCAGCGGTCGAAGCCGCCTTCGTTCTGATCGTCGTAGAAGAGGCCGCCGACGCCGCGCGTTTCACCGCGGTGCTTGAGATAGAAATACTCGTCGCACCAGCGCTTGTAGCGATCGTAGACATCGTCGCCATACGGTTCGCAGAGGTCCCTCGCGACGGTGTGCCAGTGGCGTACGTCTTCGTCGAACGGATAGTAAGGCGTGAGATCGAAACCGCCGCCGAACCACCAGACCGGTTCGACGCCGTCCTTCGATGCTTCGAAGTAACGCACGTTCGCGTGCGTGGTCGGGATGTACGGGTTGCGGGGATGCAACACCAGCGACACGCCGGTGGCGACGAAGCTGCCGCCGACCAGGTCGGGACGGTGCGCCGTGGCGCTGGGCGGTAGCGGTGAACCCGACACCCGGGAGAAATTGACCCCCGCCTGTTCGAAGACGCCGCCCTCGCGCAGCACCCGCGTGCGACCACCGCCTCCCGCCGGCCGCGTCCATGCGTCTTCTTCGAACGTCGCCTTGCCATCGATCGCTTCGACGGCGGCACAGATGTGATCCTGCAGGCCGCGCAGGAACGACTCGGCAAGGTTGGCTTGATCGGACATGCGGACGGGCATCCTTTCGGGGGCGATGAGGCAGAGCTTAGCAAGACGCCCCGGGCTCGCCGCTGCGGCACGCCGCCGCGCGCCGCTGACGCTCAGGAAATGCGGGATGCCATGCGGTGATTGCCGATCAAGGCGGCCCAGCGCATGCCCGTGTCGATCCACATCAGGTAGCCCGCCTCCATCAGCATGCGCGACACGTAACGGCGATCGAGCGACAAATGCGCTTCGGCGCCGATCGGTGAGGCATCGAAGCCCAGGCGGCGGGCCAGGTACATGCATCGGGCCAGGTGATAGCGACTGGTGACCAGGCTGACGGCGGGAAGGTCGCTTCCCTCGCTCGGGCGCAACAGCTCGCGGGCATGGCGCAGGTTCTCGAGCGAGTCGATGGACAGCTGCTCGAGCAGCAGGGGCACCTCGTCCGGCCAGCCTTCGGCGACGAGCCAGCGGCGCCCCGCCTCCGCTTCGCTGACGGTCCCTCCGCTGAACCCCCCAAGAAGGAGCGCCCGGTCGGCACGGCCAGACCGGGCGTTGTCCCGGGCACAGGTAAGCCGGCTGATGAAGTCGCATTCAGGGCGATCGTCGACCAGCCGCCGGCCGAAGACCAGCAGGGTGCCCCGACGGGGCGACATCGCCGGACTGTGCCGCGCCAGTCGCCACACGCGCACGGCGTGCGCGACATAGACAAGGCCCAGGCTGCCGACGAACACGATCGCCGTCACCAGGGCGGCGAGCAGGATGTCGCGATCGCTGAGGTACCGCCAGACGCCTCGACGCAGGGGTTTGAGCAAGCCGGACATAAGAAAGGGGCCGCGGGAAGACCCGCAGTCTGTGCCATCCGCTCGCGGGCGCGCAATCGGCTGAACCGACCCATGGCGTTCACGAGACGCTACCAGGCAAAAAGGATAGGCTCGCGCGTATGCCCCATCCCATGCCTCCGCTTTCCATTCGCGCGTATACCGCCACCTCCGCCCTCGGCCGCGGGCTCGATGCCCACGCCGA